>Ga0307947_1003424_pt1 | contig 12747 bp, 14 predicted proteins | sample OrgLakmetagen232_FD_201840 | JGI IMG/M metagenome (GOLD analysis project Ga0307947, IMG submission 201840) | Saline water microbial communities from Organic Lake, Antarctica - #232 | ecosystem: Environmental > Aquatic > Non-marine Saline and Alkaline > Saline | place: Antarctica: Organic Lake...
CCTCCGGGGGGGTCCGAGTTTTTGGGGGGGGGTCTCCAAAAAATTCTGGGCCACTTCTACGGAATTTTAAATATATTGTCGGAATTCTTAGCTCAAACCCAGTCAATTAGCTCCCTTTTTGAGCAAATTGGGTTAAGGGGGGGGGCTGTGGACATGTCCAAAAGTCAGAGACACACGCGCTCGGGTGCAGGCCGCGGGGTGAGTCAAGCCAATGGATCAGCAATCCACCCCTAACTTACAAGATTGCACCAGCATGATATAGTCAGTGGAATCCTGAAGAGATGGAAGTAATGTGTGACTGTGCAAGCCAGTTATGGGTGCCTGGTAGGTCACGTGTGCACGGGCGTCCGTATCTCAGTTTTTGCCCCACAACTCTGCAACGCTTCAGTTTCAGGTCTTGATGAGTATGCAGATGAATGCCTATTTGAAAAAGGAGCAGATTGGTACCCTTTTTGTCTGGGTGGGGGCACCGGAAGGGGGGGTTAGGGGGTGGGTGGTGGGTCAGGGGGGTCCAGCCCGAAAATTGGGCGTGCCTGTCCAAACTTTTATTCAGACGCCTCCTGTCACAGCGCTTCAATAATTAACGAGTTTCCTTTCCTCCCTTGCATTTGCAGTTAAGCTGGGGCATATTTTCCTTCCCACAGATTCCCCTTGTGGTGAGTGTACCTGCTTGAGTTCCTGTGGAAGAGTTCTATGCTGTAGCATGCTTCTTGTGCACTGTGTATGCATTTACACATTATGTGATGGTGCTCAAGTAAGAGGGAGGAGTTGGCTGTTTGCAGATGCTGCGGACTCGTGTCCTCGCCCCATATTTACTAAGAACGAGAGCAAACTACAATAATCAATGCAGGAAGTGGCTTTCACTGCCTACGTAATTTTTTTTCTTGTAAGAATACGGCGTACCACCTGCACCTTGCCCATTTATTAGTATTTACGAATGTGATAGGTGGTTTAGTATATTGGCATGCACTTTTTGTATGCTACGACACACCACCCTGTCTGCGCACTCCACACCCTTCCCTAGTTTGACCGTGTACTATTGCAGCTACCATGCGAATCCGCACCAAGCATAGCCTGTGCAGTTTGTACCCTTCCCCATTTTGTCCTTCTCCTACCACCCCTACCTGTGCAGTTCACACCCTTCCCCAACTTGACTGTGTACTACTGCCTCTACCGTGCGTATTCACACTACCGAGCGATGAATGGGGCACAGGCCCTGAAGGCGGCGTTCATGAATGAGGGAAGCACAGCGCTGCAGCACAAACTGAATGCAGCTGCTCCTATAAACAAAGTGAAACGAGGTGGGAGGAGGGAAAGAGAGGAACAGGCAAAAATGCTTGATGTTGACCTTTGTATATGTGTAGGGTTGGACAGAACCCTATATATACCGTGTATATACGGTATTTTTGGCAGGGAAATTACCAAATATACAATCATATGCGGTGCATATATACGGTTCTGGCCAACCCTATATGTGTGTTGCACGTTACACGACTTTGGTTGCACTAAAACAGATGAGAGTACTTTTTAGGCAGTTTTGTTTTGCACATGCGTAGGCAGGCATGGAGAGCTTGTTTACATGACAGCGCCTGCAGATGCTGCACAAAAAAACAGTGTTGCCGAGATAGTGCTCACATTTGCACCACACAAACGCAGGGACAGACACGGAGGACATGTACAACAATGTGCCTGCAGATACTGCTACGGTGGTGGGAAGTCATAACCAGTGAGTGTGTGCATTTGCAAAGAGTGCCTGCAGATACTGCTACGGTGGTGGGAAGTCATAACCAGTGAGTGTGTGCATTTGCAAAGAGTGCCTGCAGATACTGCTACGGTAGTGGGAAGTCATAACCAGTGAGTGTGTCTCCTTAGTGTGTCTCCTCATAACCAGTCTGTGTAATGCAGAGGCTACACTTTGTATATACGAAGGGTTTACACAGCAAGTAAAAATAGCCAAATGTGGTAAAGCTTTTAGCCGGATTTAACTGACACGAACGAAAACATAGGTCATCAACAGGATCATAGGCCAGAACTGAACACCCCTTCCTTAAAGAATTGTATGTATGGTAATTTCCCTGCTCACAACTTTCAATGCCGTATAAACGCCGTAAATACCTTTACGTGTTCAGAGGGGGTCAACGGAGGAAATGCCTGAAAATGTGCATTTTTGCATTCAGAAGGCAGCCACTCATAGCCACTTCATCCGATCGACACCATTTTAGTACCAAAATGTAGCGCATTGAAATCTACCCGAGCATGTGCCCAGTTTTATGTGGGTTGCTTTGCGTGCTGAGATAGACTGGATTAAGCACACATGGTGCATTTAAGCCCTAATGTGGTGATTTCCATGGGAAAATGGCAGAGGGGGGACACTGAGGTCCAAAACGGGTATGGTTTTTGCATGCTCCTAGGGTATGGGACCCCTAACTTGCAGGTTTCAATCTTAGCTCTGATATGCAGGCCTGATTTCAAGGATTTCAGTGCAGCTGAGCTTGAAACGGGAAGCTGAGGGTCATCTGCCTCAGCACCCGTGGCGTGAAACCTACTTTTTGAGCAGCCATATGCTGTAGCAGATCAGCCAGCGCACCAAACTGAATGATTTACAGTGTTTTAAAGTCCTTATAATATAAAAAGGTCATCGAAAGAGAAACGGGGCTAAACGACTCAGTGGTTGGCGAGATATGCAAGTTGAAATACCATTCCCCCTGGAAAGCACCCATCTAGGGTACAGGTGCACGACGTGTGCTTTTAGTCCTGTCATTCTGTACACAGGGCGACTCGTCTATATCTGAGCACATGCTTGGGTAGCTTATAATGTCAGCATCAGTTTGAAGCTAGGTTGGGTCCAATTTGATGAAGTGACGTGTGAGTAGTTGCACCTTTACTGCAAAAAGGAGCATGTTTTGGCTTTTGCCCAGTGTCCCCCCTCTGGGAAGATGGCTCAAATCCTCACAAAACACCAACCACTCAGCTGTTTTCTTTCATTTTTGTTGCAATGATATTCTTTTCTAAAAATGATTCTATACCATGAAACATATTCCAGATTGGTGCAACAGATCCACTTAGTCACGTCTAGCTGCCCCATCTCTCAAAAGGACTGTCTAAGAATTAGTGCACTGGAAAGCTGGCTCTGAGGCGCGTCCAACGGTGTGCTCATTGTAGAAAAATGAAGCTGTACATTTGGGTGAAATGTTGGTTGGCAGTTGAGGGGTTTCACGCAACCTGGAACTTCCAGTTCGCATATCTAGGGGATTCCGGAATCAAGCATCCTGTGTTTTAAACTATACTGAGTAATTCTATGAAATTTAATCAGGGTAAGGTGTCCTCAAACGGTCTGGAAACCTGCAAATATTGCCTCTTTTCCACTCAAACAAGTCTAGCTGCCCCGTTTCTTAAAAGGACAGTCTGGAAATTAGTGCGTTAGAAAGCTGGCTTCAATACGCGTCCAACGGTGTGCTCATTGTACAAAACGGTGCAGTTCTTTGGGTGGACGAACATCGAACAGTTTCAGGGTTACTTTTTGGCCAGGGGGTTTACCAAGTGTGGGGACTGTGACGGCACCCCAGGTTCCCAGAATTCATCTGGCTCGGTACAAGTTTTGGTTAGGAGCCTATGTCAAGTTTCAGCCTGTGGGGTGGCCTGGGTGAGCCTGGGGAGGCTTTTGTGAAATGTGGTGGGAATCCGACAACGCTAGGGGCTCACGCCCCCACGAGGGGGGCTTTGCCAAAAAAAGTAACTTCAGCCAGTGGGAAGCAAAATTAAAAAGCCAATCTGGAGGCGCCAGAAATCTTTATTGGATAGGCACGTATGATTTTGGGGCTGGACCCCCCTGACCCCCCCCTAAATCCCCTTCCGGTGCCCCCACCCGGACAAAAAAAGTACCAATCTGCTCCTTTTTCAAACAGGCTTCCAACTGCATACACATCAAGACCTGAAACCGAAGTGCTGCAGAGTTATGGGGCAAAAACTGAGATACGGACGCCCGTGCACACGTGACCTACCAGGCACCCACAACTGGCTTGCACAGTATCACATTGCTTCCATTTCTTCAGAATTCCACTGACTATCTCATGCTGGCACAATTTTGTAAGTTAGGGGTGAATTGCTGATCCATTGGCTTAACTCACCCCGCGGCCTGCACCCGAGCGCGTGTGCCTCTGACTTTTGGACATGTCCACAGACCCCCTACTTAATTTGATTTGCTTAAAAAGAGTGCCAATCGACTGGGCTTGAGCTGAGGATTCTGATGATACCGGTATATTAAAAATTCCGTAGGAGCAGCCCAGTAAATGTTTGGAGGGGGGGTCCAAAAAAACTCGGACACCCCCCAGACCCCCCCCCCTCCGATTGGACCCATATATATATCAATCGACAGCTCTCGACGAGAGAATTCCGAATATATAATTTTTAATCAATTCGACACGTGCCGTCCAAAAATTATGCTTACTGACTACCTCCTGAGCAGATATACAAATTTGGTCTCCGAAAGTGTCCAAGCTGTCCAGGACTGCTTGTGCCTGCAGGGAGATGATGCTTAGCTTTCTCGTATTCACATTCAATTTTGGCATTGCTGCTAAAAGAAAAGAAGAATCATGCAGGCCTACTTATGGCTTGATCAATTAGATGTCGTTAGCAGTTAGTGGGTTAATATAATGAATGAAAACTCCTGCTGAGGCTGCAGCAACTTGCTGTCAGTAATGATGTAGCAAAGTCACACGGGCATTGGAATAACTTTGCATGTCAATAAGGCATAACTAGGGTTGGCCAGAACCATATGTATACGCAGTATTTACGATATTACTGGCAGGGAAATTACCAAATATACGGTCATACGGTTCTGGCCAACCCTAGGCATGTCCTATTAGGTACAGACCTTGAGGACCTGCTCTTACCTTGAGACCTACCGTGAGTAAATACTGCCAAAGCATCATCATTAGTACACATGCTTGCTGAATAGTAACCCTACACAACATATGACATATGACCAATTGTGTACACCCCTCATCCACAAATCACCACTGCATCGCGCATGTGCGCATGTATATCAGCAAATACACCCTCCTTTTGCAGAGCAAGGTCTGTAATCCCATTTACTGCCGGCTTCTTCAGCACAGCACTGTTACAAATTGTAATCCCATTTACTGCCATTTACAACACTGTTACACCGTAGTGGCACAACACTGCTATAGACTGTAATCCCAAATACTGCCGGCTTCTTCAGCAGTACTTGATCATGTGATCATCGTGGGAATGACGCAGTCTCATGATCTTCACTATTTTTAGGCTCGTGTACGCACTCATGCACACACACATATTGACGAACATTAACACATACACACAAATGTATCAACACGTATACATGCACATGTACATACACACAGGTTAAGCGCACTCCTCGATTACTTGCAGTTTGGAGGTGCAGGGGACTGCTTAGCGAATACTAGGCCCTCCATCGTCGCGAACAGCAGCAGATGTTTGGATGGCGTCCACGTTTCAAGTGGCAGCAATCAGCATACAACTTTTTCAGAAAGCATGCACGAGAGTTTAGGTAGCGAAGGGGGCGAAAATAGCGCTGAACCAGAGCGCGGGGGAGGGGGCAGCGGCCACAGCAGCAGCAGCAGCAGCAGCAGGAGTGACATCGGGAATGGCAGCAAACGGACCAAACAGCCGCCTGTTGTTGTGTTCATCTCCAGCCTTGCCTTAGATGATGCTATTCAGCCCCTTGAAAGGTGGGTTTGACTTGAAGAGGCAAAATGTAAGACTGACATACCGGATCCCGCTTAAGCCTGAGCCCCTTGAGAGCTGGGGTTAACTAAAATGGCAAATATAAGACTGACGTACCAGATCGCGCTTAAGACTAAGCCTCTTAAGAGATGGATTTGACTTACAGGAAAATTTTAAGTCGAAAGACATACCTGATCAGCGTATGTTGCATCACGTCCGGAGTGGTGCGCCATTGTTGGAAATCCTTTGAGGTTCCTGACAACAGTGCAAGTGCCGTCTCTGTAGCATACAGCAGACTCTGTAGCATACTACGCTACAGACTCTGTAGCATACTACCGACTCTGTAGTATACTACGCAACAGACTCTGTAGCATACTACCGACTCTGTAGCATACTACGCTACAGACTCTGTAGCATACTACCGACTCTGTAGCATACTACCGACTCTGTAGCATACTACGTTATAGACTCTGTAGCATACTACGCTACAGACTCTGTAGCATACTACTGACTCTGTAGCATAATACCGACTCTGTAGCATACTACCGACTCTGTACCATACAGCAGTGCCGACTCTGTAGCATACAGCAGAAAGACCTGCCAGGGAAACATGTATTTTTAATTGGATTCCATTGCAAGGGAAAACCATTAAGAAATCTCTTGCTACCTCAATTCAGGGATGGAAAGATCAAGAATGCATTTGGTAGTGTCTCTAGCATTGTTTTCATGGGAGCACATGGTACCTGGTTGGCAGAGGCACACCCAACAGACGGCTCCAATCCTCTCACTCCAAGAAGCCAGGCCAAAAAGTTACTTGACTTAAAGTACAGCTACCTGTCAAGCAAGGGTTGCATAATTTGAGACCTAGAGTGGGGATGTGATGATAGTAATACAGAGGAGGATCTGCAATTGGCGTTTCGCGTTTGGGTAAAATGACTAAGTGGCACATATGCACAGGAGTGAATGTTAGCTGTCTGCTCTACCAACCTTCCTTTCCCTGCGGATAGATGTATCCTGCACAATATGAAAGTAGGTCACCCACGCCTTGTCTTGATGAAAAGGATATCAGGCAAAGTATTTTGTTTAATGGCGTCAGAAAGCCTTCCAGCACCTTTCTGATCCTAAACCTAGTCAAGAGCAGCCAATAACATTCGTAAAGCGGAACTCCCCATGCTTAGTAGAAAACGTCTTGGCTTTGTAGAAAGGGGGCAAAGGCCCTCACTCTGGCTCGCATTGTGCATAATTAATAAGTGTTGCCTCCCATGCTTATTTACTTCAAAATTTGGGTTCTCTCAAACCTGGCGTTAATTACAGGTTGCAGTACTCTGCAGTATCCCTACACAAAGTCAACAGCAGTAGCTCTTGATATATTTGCTTGTGCACCTGCCTGTAACACTGCATCCAACGTATTTCACATACTGTTGCTATACGTGCTGTGACAAACGGTTTCAGCCAATTTCTGCAGGCTAAAATTGCACCACTTACTTCCTTTATAGGTGGCAAACTCCACTGGAAGAGAATGCGGTGGAAGAGCCCTTCCTCTTGAAGTATGGCTTCCAGACGGCGGGCTATGTCGAGCTCCACGAACGGTCCCGAAGGCGAGCAGTCAAACCTGCTGGCACTACTGATGCCACTAGCAATTTGAGGCCTGCTGATGGCAGCAAAATGACTGCGAGTAGCAGTAGCAATATTAGGAGTAGAGGAGCAAATACTGTGTGATCTAAGGGACGTGTGATCTAACGAAATTAGAAACTTGCACAGGCATTGATCAGTCCTTTTTACCAATTTCGTAACTGTAAGCTTTCTATTCTAGGGGGCGCAGCCTTAATCTGTGCGACACGGGCACAGAGGTCTCTCTCCAATCAGATGTGAAATGGTTCGAAGTAGTGGATTTGTAATCGCTGGTACGACCGGCTGGCTAGTAATACTGCTGATCAGCGATCCTCCTGGTCCTGTCCCCACGAAGAAAACCCATGCCAATTTGTTCAACCTAAACCGATTAGCTTATACTTTTATAATTGTTTTAAATTCGAGGGAGCCTTTCGTATACCGGTTGTCAGGTCGAGGTCGCAAGTTTGCATCTAAATTAGCAGCATGTTACAACGGCAATTACAGAGCCCAACGAGCAAGGTTTGGTCCGGTGGGGCCCACACCGGATATCCAGCGCTCCCACGGCAACAATCCCGCCGCTGCAGGGTAATCCGGAAGGCCGCAGGTGCGAGGAAGGGAACGGGGGAAAGTGACGCGTGTGTGACTGGATGCACTTGCAGGCAGCCTTCTCCTGTTCTGTGGCCCAAAACCGCGCCATCCTGGCCTTCTCCTTTACTCTGGTGTTTTGTCCTGTGCAAATGTGCAAATGTGCTTGTTACACCATCTGGTGTGTGCAAGACTTGGATGATTGAGCACCTTAAGAACACATGCACGCGCGCGCACCCACCCACACCCCCATAAACATACACACACACACACACACACACACACACACACACACACACATTTACACACACATACACACACATACACACACATATATACACAGATGCGTGCACACAACACACACATGCGTGTGCTCACACAGACACACACACACACACACACACACACACGCACACACACATTCACACAAACATACACACACAGGCACATGTACGTACACAAATCAAAGAGGCACACACAAATGTGCGTGCGGGTGCACCTGTTCACACATACACACCCACACACACATGCACAGAGGAAGACCCTGAAGCAGCGCTTGAAGCTAGGCTTGCACGATTGAGAGAGGCTAAAGGCGCCACCCCTTACAACAAGGGTGCCAAGTCAGAGGGTGGGAAGCCTAAGAATGTGGAATCAGGTAGGCACTCTACTTCCAACCTCTTGACAACCGAGTGTGCCCCCTCTCCTAAATCTGCACCAGGATAGATGCACTTTCAGTGGCATGTCAGCACCGTGTCTGTCAAAGGGGTGTTTGATACAGAAAAAGAGGAAACATTCCACGTAACAACATAGCCAGCATAAATAAAAAAGCATTCAGGCAACGCCATTTCCTGCTTCCATAACAGAGCACATGCTTGAACTCGACAAGTGCTGCTCGCGCCCCCCTTCCTATATGCACATTTCCCCCTTCCTTTATGCACATTTCCAGGCGTGAAGCCCCAATATAACTTTGAGAATGAGACAGTGTACTATGAGGGACCTCCTCACCGAGGCGATCTGGCTGTGAATCTGGCTCTGGGTGCTACATTGTAAGTAATGCTGTGCAAAACCATGTCCATTTCATCTTTGGAAGGGTTGTACACAGTTGTGCCCATTTTATCTTGCTTGGTGGTGGCCATAAAAAAGTCTAATTAGTCGTGAGTTGGGTTGGCTTAAATCAGGTTGAACCTTATCTTGCGCAGGGTTGTTGAGCATAAACCGCATCCGTTGCAATACGGTAGCCGCGATTGAGTCTATTGTTGTATGAGTCCTGTCGGGCACAGCCCTATCGGTGCTTTCCTACTAACGAGATGTTACATGGCCGTTTTCGGTGTCTTACCCAGATCTGGCCAAATTACTTGCTCGTAGTAAGCACACCTCCCTTTGTTTATTTGGTGGGTCAGAAGTGCACAATAGCGCCGTGTCTACGTGTGTTTTAAGCCCTCACATGTCCTGAGCATAGTTCGCTAAAAGTTCACGTGTACACTTCTTTGCCTTGCTTGTATGGCGATTGAAGCCGTACATATCTCTACGTGAATATTGCCGTGTTCACAGTATGCATAGGTCCAAAACCAACCCTAGTCCTGAGACATGATTCTGTGCAGAGCCGCTTATTAGAGCGAGACCTGCTGTTTGACCCCCGTTCATGTGTATTGATCATACTCAGTGGAGCACTCGTGGGGCAGGCACACATGTTTGCATACTATAGTGCGTTGATTCCTGTTTTTCATAAGGATTGGGGGCCTGTAGTCTTATGGCGCTCTTACCATTGACTGATCCCAAGTACGCCAGAATTGAGCCTAATTGAGCCGTACCCTTGTTTCAAAGGTTGCGTTCCTTGTGGCCCCCCAACCATCACTTCTAGTGCACACATCCATCACTTTGAGTGCACACATCCATCACTTCTAGTGCACACAACCATCACTTATAGTGCACACAACCATCACTTATAGTGCACACAACCATCACTTCTAGTGCACACAACCATTTCCTCTTCGCCTCATTCGTTAGCTACGATTTCCTGTTTTTTGCAGGTCGAGGCTCCTCTGACCATCGCCACTGTCATACGGATTTTCCTCCTTTGTTCATAACTACAATTTCTTGTCCTTTGCAGGTTGAGGCTCCCCTGATTATTGCTTCTGTCATACGCATTTTCCTCCTTTGTTCATAACTACAATTTCTTGTCCTTTGCAGGTTGAGGCTCCCCTGATTATTGCTTCGCACACATTTCCCTCCTTTGTTCATAGATGCAATCTCCTGTCCTTGCAGGTTGTGGCTTCCCCTGACCATTGCTGCTATTGGACGTGCAGCGTTTGTGAACTATCGCTTTACAGATAAGCGAATGTCTGTGAAGACAAACGCCCCTTGGAGCTGTGAGTGGCAAAACTAGAAGTGCTTGGCTTGTTTCCTTCAACTAAGGGGCTGGTTGTTTTTGAACCGATAGGCTGGTTGTACTATAAAGGCAGCTAGTTTCTAATGCTGCACGTGTCAAAGGCGGTGCAGCATCTTGTAGTACTCGTCTCTGTCTCAATTTGAGTGGATTACTGCGCAGACTACCGTAAGGTGTAAGAAAACGGAAGTGCAAGGTCCTGTAGTTACACACTTGTTTTGCAGATATTGACGTTTAGGCTTGCAGTACAGGCGATCAACCCTCGGTATTTTGTTTGCACACTAAGTTATATATGTATAGAATCAAAGTCCATTGCTGACAAAAATCAGCATATGTGTCTTGCGTGTTGAGCGCAGCGTCAATGTTGAGCAATATTTTTGTATGACCCCTACTGCCTGTTTGTTTGCACTCCCTTCAATCCCCCCATTACCGCACAATGAGCTCAAAAGCTTCACTTTTGTCTCCTCCCCCTCAATTTTTTAATGCTGCATTGTACCCCATGACCTCTCACACTTCAGGTCGGCAAGATCCAATGCATACACAGTTATTTGGACGGCATCCTCTTGTAAAAAGCTATGGCCATTTCTGTTTTTAACCCAACCGCTCTCGCACTTCACCCAAATCTTTTAGATTTGTGCCATTTCTTCTTGTGCTTGTCCTGAACAGTTTGTGTTGCGCCTTGCCTCCAAAAAACTGTGTTGTGCCTTTTTTATTCCAAACAAAATGGTGCAGCGGAGCAAACGGATGTCGCGTACCAAGAGGTGAAAGAAATCAAGAGCGTTGGCCGGGGTGTGGGCCTGTGGGGTGACATGGTGGTGGTGCTGAACGACGATAGCAAGGTGGAGCTGCGCTCCCTAGACAGGTGTGGTGTGCTGGGTTGCAATTTGTTAATGAAATTTGGCCACGGCACTTTTTTGTGGTGGTGATAGTGCAGAGCGACAACAGCTAGGTGGGGCTGCGCTTCATAGTTTACATAGTTTACAGATAAAGCCATCAGTCAAAATGTGCGACTGCAAGGCTGCGTATGTAAAACATGTAAAATTTGTGGTAATTGTTGTTGTAGCACCAGACTTGTAGCACCTACAAAGAAACCCTTGGAAAGGGAAAAAAGGCAGGTGGGGCTGCGCTTCCTAGACAGGGGGGGGGGGGTGGAACGCCTCTTTTCTGAAGTCCCTGTGTCGTTGCAGGAGTGTAAAGAGCGAACTGCAGTGAAATTTGACGTACAAACAGGATGTGTTGGATTGAGTATGGGAAAACCGTTTATTAATGTATTCCAATACCTCTTCAGTGGATATTCCTGAATAGTGTTTTCACATCTTTTTGCTCCCAGGTTTTTGGAGCTCAAAGAATACATCCTAAAGCGAAGGGACGAGTTGGCGCCAGTAGGCGGGTACCCTACAAAAGGCGGAGCCAAGGGCCCCATGGGTGCAGAGTTGAGCCAAGCAGAGCTCATGGGGGAAGAGCCTGCCAGCAGGAAAGGGTTTGCCAAGAAGTAGGGAGCTATTCCCGCTGCTTGTTTTGCAGGGCTGCATTCTGCAAAATATTCAGAAGGCATTGCATTCTGCAAATTACTTGTAAGGCATAGGCCTTGGTTGTCATAAATGAGCCTCGTACTATCTTTGCTGCTGTTACATGTATGGAGAAATTCTTTTCTCAATGTTCCGCTCCTTCCCTTTCGATGTTTACGACGTTCTCACTCGGTCCGAGCTTGACCTTGCAGTGGGCCACGGATCAGAATCACTAATTTTGACGGAATTTATTGGACTGTATTTGCTTACCTTGCACAACATGTGTTGCCCCTTTGCTTATTATTTGCAAGCATTTGATATGAATATAACTTCGCGTCCGGTTAAAACATTAAAAAGACAGCAACCCTCGACAGCTACGAAATACCTCGAAAATAATTAAAACTATGGATTTTACTCTATGCTAATCCGTTAATGAATTGAGTTGACCAACGCATTCAGAGCAAGTTGCTGGCTTCCCTCCTCCCCAGTCCGTCCTCGTCTGATATACGGCCTCCTGGAAGCTGGATAGGTGAGGTGAGGGTGGAACGAGGCCGTTCGGAGACGCGTCTGGTCATCTGTCCAGTCAACTTGGGAAGCAGAGAGCTCTGGAAGCCCAGGCAGTCCACTACATCCTGCACGACAGTCCTTTTCTAATCAGAAAACAAGGCATTCTGCTCGTCGCGTCCCCACGATTCCACTATTACACGTCAAAACAGGGGAAACCCTAAAATTACAGAGTCTAGAGATGAGAGGGGCCTATCTCGGTGGACTCCAGTGTGTGTGGGAGATGATGGAGAGCCAGTTCAAAGGACCTTGTGTACATTAGCGTATGATTGACACGTGCATTGCGACACACACACACACACACACACACACACACACACACACGCACGCACGCACGCACGCACGCACGCACGCACGCACGCACGCACG
>Ga0307947_1003426_pt1 | contig 12743 bp, 15 predicted proteins | sample OrgLakmetagen232_FD_201840 | JGI IMG/M metagenome (GOLD analysis project Ga0307947, IMG submission 201840) | Saline water microbial communities from Organic Lake, Antarctica - #232 | ecosystem: Environmental > Aquatic > Non-marine Saline and Alkaline > Saline | place: Antarctica: Organic Lake...
GTGAGACCAGAGCCATGCAGCCTGCATGGCTAGAGCAGAAGGATGGGCCTCCCAAGTACACACAGAAGGGCATGCCACTGGACAGGAATCAGCCCGCGCAGCAAGTGGTTGCAGGATGGAGGTCTGGGGGAGGACAACCTGTACTACCTCTGCTGCAGCATTTGCAGCACCAAGGTAGCAGCATGCAAGTTTCAAAGCAGGTCCCAAATTTTCAAATCCCATGAGGCAAGCCAGCTGCATCAGCGCGCAGCACTGAAATGGCAAGAGATTCAGGATAGAGGGGTGTGTTGCAAGGTTACCAGGATGCAGCTGCACAGCTCACAGCTCAGCGCCGTGTCGTGCCGGACGAACAGCAAGCCTCAGGACGCGCACAGTAAACTTACGGACATCAGTGTTGGTACATGCTTTATTTTTGTTTTAGGGCTATGCCTGAAACATTTGATTTACCACGTGCACGAACATTGCTGGGAGGCCTTCGGCCTCCCAGCAAGCTGGGCATGAAAGGGTGTAAGACGTCAAACAAAGGTTTTCAAAATGGCCAAATTTGGCCGTGACGTGAAACGAAGGTTTTCCAAAATCGAAAAAAGAAGCACTGGTGCGTACATACCTGATTATGCGGAAAAACAAATTCATGTAGCGAGCATGCAGAGGTTGTGTGTATAGCTGAATATGAGGACAACACACACAGGTACACACGTATATAAAGGGGTGTGTACATTATATACTCGTGAGTGTGCGTGCGTGTGTGTGTGTGTGTGAGTGTGTGAGTGAGTGTGTGTGTGTGTGTGTGAGAGTGTGTGTGCATGTGTGTGTGTGTGTGTGTGAGTGTGTGTGTGTGTGAGTGTGTGTGTGTGTGTGTGTAAGCGTGTGTGTGTAAGCGTGTGTGTGCGTGTGTGTGTGAGTGAGTGAGTGTGTGTGTGTGTGTGAGTGTGTGTGTGTGTGTGTGTGTGAGTGTGTGTGTGTGTAAGCGTGTGTGTGTAAGCGTGTGTGTGCGTGTGTGTGTGTGTGTGTGTGTGAGTGTGTGTGTGTGTGAGTGTGTGTGTGTGCACGCGTACCTGAACATGCGGAAGCACAGACCAGGGCGTACCCTGCCAGCGCGCCCCCTCCGCTGTTGGGCAGAGGCCTGGGAACACACATCATACAAAACACGGGAGGCTAACAGTATTGGGTGAAATCATCGGCTGAAATATAGCGCTATATATATAGGTATATCGCTATATGTCGCTGTAGGAATGCCTCATATAGTGCGATACGCCGATCCTAATGTAAGTATCAAAAGGCACATGGAAAGTAAATGTGCATTTGCTTAACTAGGTGTATTTGATTGATGAAACGGATGATTTGTTATTCCAATTATTGTTGAATGGGCTCAGCCAAGCACACACACACACACGCACACAATCGCGCGGCCCCCATTATTTCTCCTTTTCCCCTTGTAGTGCAGGAGCTTCACAGTGCTTGGTACTAAAGCGTACTCGTTCCCATACGTGGGACTAAAGCGTACTCGTTCCCATACTTGGGACTAAAGCGTACTCGTTCCCATACTTGGGACTAAAGCGTACTCGTTCCCATACTTGGGACTTAAGCGTACTCGTTCCCATACTTGGGACTAAAGCGTACTCGTTCCCATACTTGGGGCTAAAGCGTACTCGTTCCCATACTTGGGACTTAAGCGTACTCGTTCCCATACTTGGGACTAAAGCGTACTCGTTCCCATACTTGGGACTAAAGCGTACTCGTTCCCATACGTGGGACTAAAGCGTACTCGTCCCCATACTTGGGACTAAAGCGTACTCGTTCCCATACTTGGGACTAAAGCGTACTCGTTCCCATACTTGGGACTTAAGCGTACTCGTTCCCATACTTGGGACTAAAGCGTACTCGTTCCCATACTTGGGACTAAAGCGTACTCGTTCCCATACTTGGGACTAAAGCGTACTCGTTCCCATACTTGGGACTAAAGCGTAATCGTTTCCATACTTGGGACTAAAGCGTACTCGCTCCATGCTTGGAACTAAAGCGTACTCGTTCCATGCTTGGGACTAAAGTGTACTCGTTCTCATACTTGGGACTAAAGTGTACCCGTTCCCATACTTTGGAAGGGCTTTCCACTATACCTGTGTAGGCTCTTTCTTTTGGGGTTGGCCAGAATCATGCATACATACGGTGCATATTCGGTATTCTTGGCAGGAAAACTACCAAATATACAGTTATATACGGTGTATATATATACGGTTCTGGCCAAACCTTTTTTTCTTGTATGTGTTTCACCACGCTTCGGCCAAAACGCATGCCTTATCTGATCCTCGTACATTATGGATCATAGAACTGGACGACCAGACACACTCTGTAAGTACGTCTAAAAAGAGAAGGCGCCAAGACAGCATATGCCAAGGACCAAGTACTTGCGAGGCTAATTTAACCACACACGGTTACCGTGCATGGTTGTACAATCTACACTTTTTTGCCAATTGACACAATCCATGCAATTTTGGCCAAGCCTGCATGCTGGAGGAACTAGGTGCTATTACAAATTGCTGCACAATTGAGATACACAGACAAGTGACATACACACACAAGTGAGATACAATAAACAGCTATCGCAAATGAGATACACACACAAGTGAGACACAAACAAGTGAGATACGCACACAAGTGAGACCCAAACAAGTGAGATACGCACACAAGTGAGACACGTACACAAGTGAGATCCATACACAAGTGAGATAAAACACAACGAAGGCTGGGCAATCACACAGGAGACAGAGGCAAGGTATTTTATGCCTCTGCAAGATCCATGCAACACACATGCACTCACACACACGCGCATGCACATGCGCGCACACGCACACACTCAAGTACACTCACACACACAATTATACCCACCCACACCCACACCCACACACCAACATACACACCTGGCTGACCCACTGCTCCTGAAGCACACCCTTATACCCACACCCACACCCACACCCACACCAACACACCAACACACACACAAACACCTGACTGACCCACTGCTCCTGAAGCACACCCTTATACCCACACCCACACCCACACCCACACCCACACCCACACTCCCACACCCACACCCACACACCAACACGCACACACACACACACACACCTGGCTGACCCACTGCTCCTGAAGCCTTAATATGCCTCTATCAGCATCGTGCTGCATTTCTTTGGCCCTCCCCGTGTCTACCACAAAGCTCACGTCGTCAATGGTGATGGAGGTCTCTGCCACGTTGGTGGCCAACACCACTTTGAAGGCACCAGGAGGGGGCCTGCAGGAGAGGTTGGCCGATTCACACACGTGTGCGTCTCAGTACAAACACACGTGGAGGTAGTTAGCACTGCATTTAAGGTACCAGGACAGGTTGGCAAGCTCACACACGTGTGTGTCTCAATACAAAAACGCGTGGAAATAGTTAGCACTGCATTCAAGGTGCCAGGAGAGGTTGGCAAGCTCACACACGTGTGTGTCTCAGTACAAAAAATGCGTGGAGGCAGTAAGCACTACATTTTAAATACCAGGAGAGGCCCTGCGAGTGAGGCAATGGAATCACACAATCATACACACACTCACACTCACACACACACACACACACACTCACACTCACACATACACACGCACACACACAAACACACACACACATTCAAATACAATCATACACACACAATCACACGCACACACCTGTTGAACACCTTGGCCTGGTCCTGAGAAGACAGGGAGCCGTACAAGGACACGACAGGCAGCTGATGAGGGCCCCCCGCCGCAGACTGCAAAGGGGGATGGCCACTCAACGCGCATGCAGCTTTTCCAATTTCTGGAGCACCAGGCAGGAACACCAGGACTGCTCCTCCCGCAGCGACCTGCTCGCTATTGACCTGCGAGAATGCACAGGGGGTTTAAAATTTAGGAGAGAATATGTGGGTTTGGCTAATTTGTGGGGCACCAGGCAGGAACACCGGCACTGCACCCCCTGCAGCGATCAGTGATCTGCTCGCTGTTGACCTGCGAGAATGTGGGTTTGGTTAATTTGTGGGGCACCAGGCAGAAACACCGGCACTGCACCCCCTGCAGCGATCAGTGATCTGCTCGCTGTTGACCTGCGGGATTGCACAGGGGGTTTACAATTTAGGAGGGAATATGTGGGTTTGGCTATTTTGTGGGGCACCAGGCAGAAACACCAGCACTGCACCCCCTGCAGTGATCAGTGATCTGCTCGCTGTCGACCTGCGAGAATGCACAGGGTTCAAAATTCATGAGGGAATATGTGGGTTTGGCTAACTTGTGGGGCACCAGGAAGAAACACCGGCACTGCACCCCCTGCAGCGATCAGTGATCAGCTCGCTGTTGACCTGTGATAATGTAAAGGGCTTAAAATTTTAGGAGGGAATATGTGGGTTCGGCTAACTTGCGGGGCACCAAACAGGAACATCAGCACTGCACCCCCTGCAGTGATCAGTGATCTGCTTGCTGTTGACCTGCGAGAATGCACAGGGGGTTCAAAATTCAGGAGGGAATATGTGGGTTTGGCTAACTTGCAAAGCACCAGGCAGAAACACCGGCACTGCACCCCCTGCAGTGATCAGTGATCTGCTCGCTGTCGACCTGCAAGAATGCACAGGGTTTAAAATTCAGGAGGGAATATGTGGGTTTGGCCAACTTGTGGGGCACCAAACAGGAACACCAGCACTGCACTCCCTGCAGTGATCAGTGATCTGCTCGCTGTCGACCTGCGAGAATGCACAGGGTTTAAAATTCAGGAGGGAATATGTGGGTTTGGCCAACTTGTGGGGCACCAAACAGGAACACCAGCACTGCACTCCCTGCAGTGATCAGTGATCTGCTCGCTGTCGACCTGCGAGAATGTACGGGGCTTGGATGTTGAGAAGGGTTGTACGGATTGGGCTATTTTGTGGGGCACCAGGCGGACACACCACTCACGACAACCTGAATCAAACTTTAAGGTAGATAGACATTGTCGTTAAGGGGATGGCTAGCAAGTCGTCTATATGCCATGCCTTTCTCCCCCCTGACTTGATGATCAGGGGGGAGAAAGGCCTGCCTACTAAGATATTCAGACAAAGCAAATCATTGATCATTTCAAAGCTTACTTGAATACCAAACCGGATAATGCCCTGCAGACCTGGAGTGTTGCACTATGATATTCATACAAAGCAACAGTCCAAAACATTTCCTGTAATATTTTAAGCGCGCAGGAATTTTAAACAGGAAATTACCGAGCAGAGCCAAAGCATAAACAGGCAAGTCACAGAAAGGCATTGCTCTCTTCGTACAATAGTCGATATAAAGTCACATACGTGTGTATGTGTGCAATTCAGCGAGTGTGTGCTTGTGTGCTTGTGTATGTTTGTGAGTGTGCGCGTGAAATTTTGATAAAAAGATTGACATGCAGGGTGCTGATGGCGGGAGACGCAAGTTCTCAGGTGGTTACTTCAAACATGGGTCGCACCTCTCCCCCCACAAACCATCGAATTTTATTTTCCAGTTAACAGTGTGATTGCGATCAGATTGTTTGCAACTCATGATGAGTGCTGTTGACATTGAGGCCTCTGTCACAACGCCCTTTGCACTGTGCAATTCATTTCGTAATGGTAGCACACAATCGCTCCTCCCCTTTAGCGTAGAACAAAGTAAGAACCACCACGCAGAAGTAGCTATTCCTGCTACTTACTTGATGACCCTACAATCCGCACTTATAGGAAAAGTGACATCACTTCACTGTCAAATGATGCGTGTCTGCTAACAGCCCAGTTCCAGCATGTTTGCTAACAGCCCAGGCACCACTTCACTGTCAAATGATGCGTGTTTGCTAACAGCCTAGTTCCAGCGTGGTTGCTAACAGCCCAGGCATCACTTTACTGTCAAATGATGCGTGTTTTTAACAGCCCAGTTCCAGCGTGTTTGCTAACAGCCCAGGCATCACTTCACTGTCAAATAATGCGTGTTTGCTTACAGCCCAGGCATCACTTCACTGTAAAATAATGCGTCTTTACTAACAGCCCAGTTCCAGCGTGTTTGCTTACAGCCCAGGCATCACTTCACTGTCAAATAATGTGTGTTTGCTAACAGCCCAGGCATCACTTCACTGTCAAATAATGTGTGTTTGCTAACAGCCCAGTTCCAGCGTGTTTGCTAACAGCCCAGGCATCACTTCACTGTCAAATAATGCGTGTTTACTAACAGCCCAGTTCCACTGTACCTTTCTCAACCCCTGGAGGCCCTCCTCCCAACCCTCCATGCAAGCGGCAGCGCCCTTTGATTGCTGCTGCTCCACAATATGCCTGTTTGTGCGTGAGCGTGAGCGTGTGCATGTTGATGTGTGTGCATGCGTGTGTATTTGCAAGTGTGTGTGTGTGTGTGTATGTGTTAGGAATTGTCCTGACCACTGCGTAGGTCCTGATCGATTTGCACTTGCTGCTGCTGAAGAGGAAAATGCATGCAATGATATTGCTTGTATTCAGTTAGCCATTTTGGTTAGCTTTACTTAGTGCTGTAGCAGGTTAAAAGCAATGTTCGTTTAGCTTGATTTAACACTGAATTAGAACAACGGTATAAATAGCTATTTTCCTCTTGCGACTTTGTAGCCATGCACTTGCATTATGAGTCAGTAATTTATGACAGGTGCCAGCAGGTGGTGGTTGGTGTCGTTTTAAAAATAAACACCGGCCTCTTGCAACCTGGTTCTCACGTTATGAGAGCTGCCAGCAAGTGGTAGTTGGTGTCAGTTTAAATATAAACACACCAATCTCTTGCGACCTGGCTTTTGCGTTTTGGAGCTGCCAGCAGGTCATTGTGGACGTCATTTTAAATTTATACTGACCTCTTGCATCCTTGCTGGCACATTGTGAGAGCCACCAGAGGGTTGTAGTTGACGCCAGATTTAGTGTAAACACTCACACCTCTTGCAACCTTGTTCTCACGTTATGAGAGCTGCCAGCAGGTGGTAGTTGGTGTCAGTTAAAAAAAAACACCGACCTCTTGTAACCATGCACTCACGTTATGAGATCTGCCAGCAGGTCATAGTTGATCTGGTCCTCATCCACGAGAGCCAGGCTGGTGAGCGTATTTTGGCTGTACAGCACATTTGGGTCAAGGTAGGCTTCGTGGCTCTTTCCGGGGTTGGCCTTGTTGCTGGACTTGGCGTACCTGCACACATCAGCAGTACACCGCAACGTGAGAAATGCACACCCGGCTTTTGAAGCAGCAGCGTCACGTCCTTGTAGGGCACTGTTAAGTCAAGGCAGGCTCCGTGGCTCTTTCCGGGAATGGCCTTGCTGCTGGACTTGGCACACCTGTACACACTGGCATACCTGTACACACTGGCATACCTGTACACACTGGCATATCTTTACACACAGCAGCATGCACCACGTCATCTGTGAAGGGAGGTTTGTGTCGTCGATGTGCATTATCAGCGTAATGTTATCGGTGGGGACAATAGTGGGGACCATTAGTGGGGACCATTAGTGGGGACCATTGGTGGGGACCATTAGTGGGGACCATTGGTGGGGACCATTAGTGGGGACCATTGGTGGGACCATTAGTGGGGACCATTGGTGGGGACCATTAGTGGGGACCATTAGTGGGGACCATTGGTGGGGACCATTGGTGGGGACCATTAGTGGGACCATTAGTGGGACCATTAGTGGGGACCATTAGTGGGGACCATTTGTGGGGACCATTGGTGGGGACCATTAGTGGGGACCATTTGTGGGGACCATTAGTGGGGACCATTAGTGGGGACCATTTGTGGGGACCAATTGTGGGGACCATTAGTGGGGACCATTGGTGGGGACCATAAGTGGGGACCATTAGTGGGGACCAGCTCCATAATGTCATTGTACGCTTTATTACTGAAAGGCTGATCTCATTACAAAGGATTCACCACCAGCACTCATCACCGAAAATCTTTTATTAGTGAGGAACAGCTCCACTATGTCGGTGTATAATAAGAAGGAAAATCAAGCAGGCAGTGAAAACCGCTCCCCACACTAATTGAGGGAAAGGTTCTACTTCAGTACAGAGTATATTACTGAAAAGTCAGCCTCATCAGCACTCATGCATTTCTGCATTAGCAGCACGTCCCACACACGCATCTATGATGGAAAAGGTTACGTGCAAATTTCAACAATGAAAAGGTATCGGCAAAAAATTAAATGCATAGATTTGCACACACACTCACGTACATACGCACACACATGCATGCATACAACCAGACACATGCACAAACATACACATACATTAATACACCACTCACACGCAGCCACACACACATGCACACATACGCACACAGACACACTCACACACGTCCCGTACTTGGAGGTTCTGCTGATCTGGTGGCCAGTGCACTCCAAGACGTCTTCCAGAAACAGATCCCGCACAGGCTGCGGAGATGAAGCACAAAAATGAGCAAGTCGATGCTTGGGCGTTTTTTGATGCGGCTGAGATGAAGCACAAAAATGAGCATGTTGATGCTTGGGCGTTTTTTTATGCGGCTGAGATGAAGCACAAAAATGAGTAAGTCGATGCTTGGGCATTTTATGATGCGGCTGAGATGAAGCACAAGATTGAGCAAGTCGATGCTTGGGCATTTTTTTATGCGGCTGAGATGAAGCACAAAAATGAGCACGTTAATGCTTGGGCATTTTTGGATGCGGCTGAGATGAAGCACAAAAAAAAGCAAGTCGATGCTTGGGCATTTTTTGATGCGGCTGAGATGAAGCACAAAAATGAGCAAGTTGATGCTTGGGCATTTTTTGATGCGGCTGCCAGCGGCTGCACTAGTTTGTTGTGAGGTGATGTCAAATATGAGGCCAGTGGATTGTAAGTTTTGTAAGTGTGAGCACGTAAGCTTAGAATCAAGTAGTAAGCTTAGAATTAACGAGCAAGTAGTAAGCTTATAATTAAGTAGTAAGACTGGAATCAAGTAGTAAGCGTAGCATCAAGTAGTAAGCGTAGCATCAAGTAGTAAGCTTAAAATTAAGAAGTAAGCTTAGAACCAACGAGGCAGTTACGAGAAGGGGAAGGGTTGACAGGGGAGGTGCTTGTGCCCTTGTGCGTTGTGCGTTGTCAAGCTGCCAAGGTGCAGTTTGACTACACACAAGGGCGCACAAGGCCAAGGTGCAGTTCTATTTTGCTTGCATCATGAGATGCATAGGGCTCTGTCATTATTACCAAGGAATAAAAAGAGGTTTCACACTGAACTCATAAGTTTGACAACGCACAAGGGCACAAGGCCAAGGTGCAGTTTGACTACACACAAGGGCGCACAAGGCCAAGGTGCAGTTTGACAACGCACAAGGGCGCACAAGGTCAAGGTGCAGTTTGACTACACACAAGGGCGCACAAGGCCAAGGTGCAGTTTGACAACGCACAAGGGCACAAGGCCAAGGTGCAGTTATATTTCGCTTGCATCATGAGATGCATAGGGCTCTGTCATTATTACCAAGGAATAAAAAGAGGTTTCACACTGAACTCATAAGTTTGACAACGCACAAGGGCGCACAAGGCCAAGGTGCAGTTTGACTACACACAAGGGCGCACAAGGCCAAGGTGCAGTTTGACAACGCACAAGGGCACAAGGCCAAGGTGCAGTTTGACAACGCACAAGGGCACAAGGCCAAGGTGCAGTTTGACTACACACAAGGGCGCACAAGGCCAAGGTGCAGTTCTATTTCGCTTGCATCGTGAGATGCATAGGGCTCTGTCATTATTACCAAGGAATAAAAAGAGGTTTCACACTGAACTCATAAGTTTGACAACGCACAAGGGCACAAGGCCAAGGTGCAGTTTGACTACACACAAGGGCGCACAAGGCCAAGGTGCAGTTTGACAACGCACAAGGGCACAAGCCTGTCCACCTGACACCCGTGGATGAAAACCACCCCAAGACAGATGTGGTGAGCCAGTGCTGGTGTAGATTGAATATAGGGTTTTTGACACTAAAAAGGATCAGGTCAATGACATTCCATGAGTGTGCATTTTTGAAATAAGGAATGAAAAGGAGGCCAATGTGATTCCGGGAATGTGTCTTAAACAAAAAGGGAAGAGGAGGTCAATGACATCCCATGAGTGTGTAATTTTGAAATAAGGAAAGAAGAGGAGGTCAATGTAATTCCGTGAATGTATGTCTCAAAAATAAGAAAGGAATAGGAGGTCAATGTAATTCCGTGAATGTATGTCTCAAAAATAAGAGAGGGGGAGGAGGTTAATGTAATTCCAAAGCCAGATCGACACCACTTGACTAAATGACACACCAAAAGTGTGAAAGACCAGGAATGCTGAGCTGAGAAATTGTAGAGGGATTTAAAAACAGACGACAATTTGATTAGCAAGCCTATGGCACTCACACGCCAAAAATAAAAAGAGAACAAGAATGCTGAGCTGAGAATCGTGTTAAAATAGACGACAATATAATCAGCAAGCCTATGGCACTCAAACGCCAAAAGTGAAAGAGAACAAGAATGCTGAGCTGAAAAATCGTGTTAAAACCAGACGACAATATATTCAGCAAGCCTATAACACTTGCAAATTAAAAGTGTGAACGACCAGGAATGTTGAGCTGAGAAATCGTGGAGGGTGGAGGGTTTGAGAAACAGACGACAGATTTTTCAGCAAGCCTGTGGCAATCACTCCCCACACCTGTGTGAGGCCAGGAATGCTGAGCTGGGAAACCGAGGAGGGCACAGCGCCACCACTTTTGCCGGGGTGGGTAGCACCAGGGAGGGAAAACAATTGTGTGCCACCTGAGTGGAGGGATGTGCAAATTGGGTTTTGGGTGAGGGTGTGTGCAAGAGGGGCTGTGGAGAAAAATCAGGCAGGGCAACTTAGGGCGAGAATAAAGCAAGTACAGTCAATCTCAGGGCAAAGATAGAGCATGCACATAAAAAGGCAGGGCAGGAAATAAGCAAGTACAGACAACTTAAGGGCGAGAATAAAGCAAGTACAGGCAATCTCAGATCTCAGGGCAAAGGTAGAGCAAGCACATAAAAAGGCAGGGCAAGAAATAAGCAAGTACAGACAACTCTAGGGCGACATCAAAGCAGGTACAGGCAATCTCAGGGCAAGAATAAAGAAAGAAAAGGATAATATAGGGCAAAAACAAGCGAGGACAGGCAACTGAGTGGCGAGAATAGCCAAGAAAAGATTAATAAAGGGCAAAACAAAACAAGCGAGGGCAAAACAAAACAAGCGAGGGCAAAACAAAACAAGCGAGGGCAGGCAATATCAGGGCAATAACAAAGTGAGAACAGGGAACTTCAGGGCAAAAATTAAGTAGAAACGTGAAGGCAAGCAGCTAGCTTGAGCAAGCACACCACCAACCCAAAGCAGACCCTCAGCCTGAGACTCACCCAGGCCTGCCGCCCTTAGTGCATTGTTCAGACCATCCTTAGTGCATTGCTCAGACCACCCTTAGTGCATTGTTCAGACCACCCTTCGTGCATTGCTCAGACCACCCTTAAGTGCATTGCTCAGACCACCCTTAGTGCATTGTTCAGACCAAACTTAGTGCATTGCTCAGACCACCCTCAGTGCATTGCTCAGACCACCCTTAGTGCATTGCTCAGACCACCCTTAAATGCATTGCTCAGACCACCCTTAGTGCATTGTTCAGACCACCATTAGTGCATTGCTCAGACCACCCTTAATACATTGCACAGACCACCCTTAGTGCATTGCTCAGACTCACCCAGGCCTGCCACCCTTAGTGCATTGCTCAGACCACCCTTAGTGCATTGCTCAGACCAACCTTAGTGCATTGCTCAGACCACCCTTAGTGCAATGCTCAGACCACCCTTAGTGCATTGCTCAGACCACCCTTAGTGCATTGCTCAGACCACCCTTAGTGCATTGCTCAGACCACCCTTAGTGCATTGCTCAGACCACCCTTAGTGCATTGCTCAGACCACCCTTAGTGCATTGCTCAGACCAAACTTAGTGCATTGCTCAGACCACCCTTAGTGCATTGCTCAGACCAACCTTAGTGCATTGTTCAGACCACCCTTAGTGCATTGCTCAGACCAACCTTAGTGCATTGCTCAGACCACCCTTAGTGCATTGCTCAGACTCACCCAGGCCTGCCAACCTTAGTGCATTGCTCAGATAGCCTTCCATGTAGTCTGCAAACAGCTGCGCATTTGCAGTGGCCGACATGAGCACCACACGCAAGGGAGGAGGAGGGGGGGAGGACTGCGAAGCCTTGGAGGAGGCAGCAATAATGGCACGACGCACCACCACGTCACGTAGCAGCAGCAGCAGCAGGTCGATTTCGACGCTGCGCTCGTGAACCTGCGGGTTACACGTGTGCAAGGAGGAGGCTGTCGTTTTAATTATAAGGCAGCTATAATGCTTTAAATCCCATTCACATCTCAGAGCAGCAGCAGCAGCAGCAGGTCAATTTCGACGCCACGCTTATGACCTGCGGGTTGCATGTGTGTAAGGGGGGAGGCTGTCGTTGTAAATATAAGGCAGCAATAGTGGTATCAAGCCCCATTCACATCTCAGAGCAGCAGCAGCAGCAGCAGCAGGTCGATTTCGACGCTGCGCTCATGAATTTGTGGACGAAAAAAGTGCAAGGGGGAAGGCTGTGAGGCTTGAGGGGGGTTGCAGTGATGATGTGACACACTATTAGGGTTGGCCACAACCGTATGTATACACCGTATATTTGGTGATTTCCCTGCCAAGAATACCGTATATACACCGTGTAT
>Ga0307947_1003428_pt1 | contig 12741 bp, 13 predicted proteins | sample OrgLakmetagen232_FD_201840 | JGI IMG/M metagenome (GOLD analysis project Ga0307947, IMG submission 201840) | Saline water microbial communities from Organic Lake, Antarctica - #232 | ecosystem: Environmental > Aquatic > Non-marine Saline and Alkaline > Saline | place: Antarctica: Organic Lake...
GCGATTCTGGCCAACCCTATCTATTATTGCTGACCTCTTTTGTAATTGGATACTGGAAAAATCCTTTTTTCGTGCTCGCATCTCCCTAGGAGGGGCACCAATCCATAATTAATAGAAAGAGGTTCTGTGCTACAGTTCGCTATAGGCTTTGTCATTACACCAAGCTGCCGTGGAGGGAGATCAAAACCAAAGACACGCTAGAACCAAAAATGGGCTGCAGGCCCTCATAAAAGCAAAACTACGCAAAGAAGCAAGCGGCAAGTCCATAAGTCAAATTCAAGCGAGCTCAGATGGGAACGCCCACAAGTCAAAGCACAAGCTGAGGGGGGGGGGCGGGAAAAACAACCCGAGCAAAAGCAAGGCATAAAAAGAATGCCTAAAATGAGAGTACACAGCACTTAATGCAAAGTGCCTGCCAAATCTCAGCCTACGTTCACTATGCAAGAACTCCAGTTCTACAGCTGAAGCAGAGAACTGATGATTTTCAAAGAGGAATGGCCGGATCATGTATCAAGAACCCACCCACTTAATTACAGGTAAAATTATGCTGGATGGCACAGAGGCACAATAACAAGCACATGTTGACGTGTACAAGTTTCTGCTTAGAATTTGCCTGCTAATGAGACGGGTGCACATTCAACGATCATTTACGTACATGCCCTTGGAATTGCTGTAGATGAAGCTGGACTGCTCTTCACAAAGCAATGCAAGCAAGCAAGCAATGCGAGTAAGCAAACAAGCATGAACTGTATGTGTCAGGTGGAGGGGAAGGTGAGAGATGGAAGGTGGGGCATGTCCTTAACGTCAGAAGCATGTCGGATCTAGATAGACATGAAAAGTTAAATTTGATAATGCGTTAAAGTAAAGTACACTATTTCTGTTTTTGCATGTGGGCGTTCACGGTGTTGATTATAAAATGATACGATTCCTGCGACATCCTTTGCGAGAAAGGATCGTCCCCGCTCGCCTGTGCGGGAGCACGGCCGAGGCTGTGCCGGAAGACTCCTTCAGAGAATGGGCGTGAGTAGTTGCTGCATGTAGTTATGGCATGTTTGGGGTGCTCCCAATTGGATGCTGGACTTCCAAGGACTTCGTGCTTGCAATGGCTTGCATAGGTGTGTATTGGTGCGCGCGTTCTGACCTGTTTTCCTCATGTTCCTGATGCAGGTGGACAGCCCATCACAGGTAGTCAGCACTTGCGCAAACGTCAGCAGTGACATGATAGGATGACCCGTCGCGAAGCTGCAAGCCGAAACGCCTTATGTACATTGCGTATTACCTTAAGACCTAGGGTAGACCAAGACCCCCAAGTCAGCGCATTAGATGAAATAAGAGTGAAGCTGTGAAGACAGGCTCGTTCTTTATCTACTCTGGCCAGTAGCCGAATACGAGAAGGTTCCATGGCCAGGCAGTTGGCAACGTAATGAATCATCATGCTCCGCAGGTCCTTCATGAAGTCGTGGGCACTGTGCGCAGTTGCCTACATATGCCTCCTCCTACGGTGAGTATCAAAATCTAAACTAGAATGCCACGCAGGCATTTCGTTATTTCCAGGACATGGAAATTTCTGACCTTAATGACCATGGTTTCCATGTCTGTTCCCTCCTTCTCTGCTTAAAATACCTGCTTTGAGCAATTTGACAATGCCTTGCAACACAATTTGTCGTCCGCACAGGGACATGGAGGGGTTTTATCAGCAAATTGCCGGGTCAATGATGGGGGTGACTGCCGTGTCCATGGCCGCTATTTCGTTCAATGTTATGCCTTTCATGAAGACCTCGCAGCAACAATACTGGGTAAGGGGTCTGATTTGCGATGTCTAAACTTATGTTTCTAAGAATGAGGTTGTGCATACAAGCAAAAAAGGTGTTTCTCCTTCGAGGAAGCCTGAACCACACGACTCAAAGGGCGCCCCTCCCCCAACCAGCTGCTTTGCCAAAGTCCCTCCTCTCTAGTTAACAATTGCTCAGAATAGTTCCTTGCATTTAATTGTCACGACTTGTTTTGTAGAACCCATCTTCAAGGTGTAGTTAAGTATGCAGGTCTAGATTAAAATGTTGGAAGATGTGTGGCCTCCAATACAAGGCGTACATAGGGACGCAAGTAACCTTGCAAATCTTTCTGCTGCTTTGCAATTGTTGTCATATCACACATAACAGAAACTCTCACATGCATTTGCAGGCTCGCAACGCCATCATAACATTCTCAGTGCTTCAAATTTCGCTGACGTGGATCATAACATTCGATAGCCTTTACCCTGGAGATTCATTGGTAAGCTCCTACGCTTTGACTGAGTTATTGCTTTGCCTGCTTTATTATGAGAGCAGCTCTTGCTTTGCTTCAGTGCCCATCATGTCTCGCCTTGCAAGATCCACAGCAACCTTAAAATTAACACAGACACATGCACAAACTTACTTGTGTCGCAGATCCTCGTGTGCACCTATTGGCTCGATACAATAACCAATTGCTTGGTCACCGTACCTAACCTGGTGGGTAACCGTACACTAAAGAAACCGTCATATCGCTGTTGTATCTACTGCGACCATAGGGGGACATTATGTCTTTCCAGACTCATCACATGTTCACAGTTTCACAGTTTCACAGTTCACAGCTTCATTGCCCAGTTTCACAGTTGCCCAGTCACACAGTTTCACAGTTCACAGCTTCATTGCCCAGGTCGGCAGCTTTAGCATTGCTCAATAGATATGTGATGAAGCGTCGTGCCTGTTATTAAATCAGAAACAGAGGTTGGGAGATGCAATGCAGTCAACTTTGCTGCACAATCGACCTCTTTTTCAAGCAATAAAAAAGTTGGAAGGTGCAAGTCAGTCACAATCCTATAACGTATTGCAGCCTACAAAGCCTATGCCACGTTTTACAAATGATTAGGGTTGGCCAGAACCATACATTTTAAGGCATATGCGGTGTATATACGGTATCTTGGGCAGGGAAATCACCATACATACGGTCATACGTCTTTTTTTACTTGGTTTGTTTTGAGGTTTACCTCATTCTCATAGGTTGAGCAGCCATTCCAGGTTGAATGCCTTTGTAATCCAAACTAAACCTATACGGTCATATACGGTGCAGAAATACGGTTCTGGCCAACCCTACAAATGATGCATTCCGACAGAACACTCCCTGAGTGTATACAAGTCACTCAGTACATGTGGCATAGAGTGTTAAGAAATGAGTGCAACTGAGTTTAGGTGCAAGACTTGACCTAGGTTTGTGTTGTGCAGCAGTAAGTGGTTTTGGGTGAGGAATGAACACTGACTGCTCTACATGTTGGAGCCAAACATTAAAAGTGTACTGGCTGCTCTGAATTGGAGGAGCCAAGCACGAAGTTCCTTTGCCAACAGAGATGCCAAACTCCAAATAAATGGGCCAATGTGTTAAAATGTGGTCCAGGTGCACAGGTCAAGCAACACAGCAGTTGCAGACAGCATCTGCTTCTCAGCCACTGTATGTGTACCGGTAGATGCGCCTGAGCTTGTGGGCTGGCAAGAAAGAAAGGCTGCAGCCCATGCCACAGAGGAAGGGCAGCAAGGACAGCTGCAAGTTTTGGGAACCGCACGTGGTATGTGCCTGCCTGTCAAGGTCACCCAGCAGCCAGTTCCGTGTCAAAAACCAGGCAGCTCAGCTGGGCTTAGCAGGGTCACTCATGAGGAACGCTTCATTCAGGTGTGCGCAGTTTGGAGGCATTGTTTTCACCATGAGGTGTGGCAAAACACGATTGAATGGTATCCTAGATAGCACCCTCCTCCTCCTCGTCCTCCTCCTTCATCACATACCATTTTAAAGCAGCTACGTACTCCGAGGGGGTTACGTTGACTAGAAACATCAAGTTAAAGTTATCAACCAGCGCTCATACTAGCCAGTGGCCCAGCAAATGCAATCTTAAAGTGTGTCATTCTATTTATGGTATTACGACAAGTTTGGTTTTGAACGCTTTCTGTAAATCTTAGACCTTAAAATTTCAGATTGCAAGCTGATCGTCACAGATACGCCTGCGGGTGCATGATTTTGGAACTTCAGTGAGCACTTCTTCGTGATCATAAACAACACATTAAGTTACTAACAAATGTTTCCTTCAGGATATGTACAAGCTATTTGTAAAGAACGAATCATACAAGCAAGTTGTAGAGAATGAATGGTGCAAGCTAGTTGTAAAGAATTGAATCTTAGTTGTAAAGAATGAATCGTACAAGCTAGTGGTAAAGAAAAAGCCGTACAAACTACTGTTTGACCATGGCCATTCCAACTGTGCAGGTGTGCATGTCCGTACCACCTGACCTGCTCACACCTGACAGCTGTTTCAACTTGAAGCTTGAGCTGGCCAATGCAAGCACGCAGCTGTGCAGCCGCAGCATCCTGTTGATGGGCAGCCAGTATACTGAGGAGGTACAGGAGCTAAAAGCTTGGGCACTGCCACCCCGCACTCCAGATCAGATTTCCACCTTTTTGGACGACCTTGCAGAGTATCTGTCGTTCCAGAGCCTCGTCTCTTCTTCTCAGGCCAGCAGCTCAGATACGGGAAGCAGTAGCGGGTTTGGGCAAGGCCTGTTGCCAGTGCTTAAAGCAGAGGCACAGCGGTCAGAGATGAAGCAAATGATGGCAGAGGTGTGTTCTTGGTGTGTGTGCGTCTGCTGAGGGTCTGTCTGCCTGCAATGCTTATCAATCTGTCGTTAAGTGCTTGTGGTACTTTATATGATTAGTGCTGCGTGTTGACTGTTTTGTTTGCCATTAAACGCGTTTGTGGTACCTTGGATGGTGGCGCTGCGGAGTGTTTGGCGTTCATACTAGGTTTTGATTGACAACAGTTCCATCAGAATCTCAGAAAACATACTGTACAGCCACTCTCTTGACCCCACCGACATGGGTTTCCTGCATTGTGTCTTCTTGCTAGACACCAGTGTTTCTGTTAAGGCGACATACCATGTCGATCAACATTGAAAAATGGATTTCGACTTCTGGAATCGACATGAAACCGAAATTCTGGGGGTGTCGACAAGCCCTTGTGTAAGACAGTTCTTGGCCCTTTCGGCCCTTGCAGGGCCATCAAAGGCCCTCATACACCACAAATTCCAAAACTTACACACAAACATAGGTATACATGAACACACACGGGCCGCACACACATAGGCATATGCGTAGGGTTGGCCAGGACCGTATATATATACGCCGTATATGACCGTACTTTGTGTGTTTTCCCTGCCAAAAATACCGTATATACACCGTATATATATGGTTCTGGCCAACCCTACATATGCGCACAGGCACACACATGACCACACATACGCACGCACACACAGGTATGCACACATGTACGCACCTAGACACTACTGTGCCGTTTGCCGCAGGTGGGTTTGGAGCTTCTGCAGCATGCGGTGGGTTTGGGCATGGTGGCATTGGCTGATCAAATTCTGGCTGGTCTGCTAGCCAAGCCCCTCAGCATTCAGTTCGACGCCCTGGCACGTGGTCAGCTGCCACACATCTCACAGCCTGAGCAAGGCAGCGCACAGCAGCAGCAGGAGCAGCAAGGTCCTGAACTAGCCAAGCAGCCCCCCTCGTCATCCTTCTCTCCAGAAGTCCAAGGTTCTTGTGACGCTTTGCTTGGGCAGAGCAGCAGCGCACCTCCCACCCCCTCTCTCCAATCCCAGTCCCTGCTCACCCACGCCTTGCTGAGCTACGACACCCGGTCGCTTGCATGTGTGCTGGAGTGGGGCCGTGTGTACGGGGGACCTAGGGGGTTTGCCTGGGAGTGGGATGCTGTGGATGCCTCTGGGTACAGCCCCCTGCAGATCATGCAGCGTATACCATCTGGGCACCCTTTGTTGACGCAACTACTTGCAGATCCCACATCCGCGCCTGCAGCAGAGCATGCGCAGCTCACTTCTGCGCAAATACGCTGCTCCATTGAGGTGTCAGCAGGAGCAGGCACAACGCCTAGTAAGGCTTGTCAATCACGTGCCATGTCTTCCGCCCAGAGTGCTCCTTCAAACTGCCCAGAGGTGAAGGAGGGAGGGGAGAAAGCAGCAGCAGGCTTGTTGGTAACACGAAGCAGCTGGGAGGTGGCAGCAGCAACGAGCCGCAGCATCCTGAAAGCTGCACTGAAAGCTGTAGGGCCTGGGTTCGGCATCCAAGGATCCGTGAAGGAGGATGATTACAGGTGTGGTTTCCTGGGCACTTGTGCTTGCAGATGCGTGTGCAGGCCCATTGCTGCTGCCTCTGTGTTTGGAAGTGGGCTGCTGGTTATCTGCCTATACTTGACAGTTTGCGTGGCTTTCTGAATGCCGAGCACAGAGCTGCGCCATTGACATTGTCTGAAAGCAGCGCTGCATGCTAGGATTCCTTGACAAGCCGATGTTGGCTGGTTTCCGTTTGTCGAGTGTATTATTTGAAGATCTTTTTTAATCGGAGATGTTCATCAAAACCGTAGAGGGTGTTTTGTTCAGCATTGAACTCCAACTCCAGCCACTCCAGCACAAACATTGACACAGGCGCTTTTTAAATGACAGACGACACTAATATCTCTCTATCATATAACGTGTAGATTATTTGTGTGCTCCATGCAACCCCCAATCTAGCCTGAGAGTCTTGATTTTCAACTGTGTAAGTTCAGTTGCGTAGAAGCCAGCATACACAGCACAATAAGCATGCTGTGCGCAGGTCTTGGGGGCGCCGTTCGTCTGTCGGCTTTGCAAATGTTTATTGCTCTATTGTGGCCCTGGTCTTTTTCTTGATGGGGGCCCAGAGCGTCTATGAGGGACAACCCTGGCAAGCTGCTGTGCTCTGTGTTTACCCCGCTCCAATGCTCTTGGCTCTCATGGCATCATCAGCAAAGCGGCATCAGGTAAGGGTGGCTGCTACGTGTGTGGGGAGCCTTTGGGTCATATTGGCAATCAGAATTATGCGTAAGATTTCCCTTTCTGTTCCAAGCATGCAGAAGCAGTCTGCATGATTTTGGAAGCCTTTATGTAAAAGTAAAATTTATCATGCCACGGAAGGCGTTAAATAGGCTAGGGTTGCAGTGACGTAATGTGCGCTAAGATTTGGACTCCTCTGACCCTCCCATTTTAATGTTCCTGTGCCACTCACTGTGTGATGCCTACTTTTGGTATCTCAAGTCTTGACCATTAACGAAAAGCAGCAAAACACACGTTGTTTGTGTTTGAGGAGGCGTTCCACTTGCTTTGGGCTTGCAATTTGAAGGCCCTGTCAATTCGTTGCTTGGTTGCTAGAAAGTATACTGAAATTGCATACATTCTCATGTATTCATCAATCACTGCTCGCACCATTCGCAGCAAGTCTACATGGGCGCAGCAGTCCTTAGCCACTGGTCTCTCCTCTTCCTGTTTGGAGTGGGTGTGCTGCCGACCCAAGTGGCTGCCCGACTAGTGTCCTTGCGCCTGGATTACGTGGTCGACATCGTTATGTATTGCTTAATGGAGCAGGCAAGTTTGGGCCTTTGGATGCTCAGAACCACTCGTGTGCAGCAAGATGCTGCACTTTAAGATGTTGCCTGGTGTCAGGCAGAGATGGCATCATGGTTTTGGTACCCTCTTGGTCACCTGTCCCTTGGTCATCTACCCACAGCCCCCCCTTCTTAAGACGGCAATGTATGATAGCAGGTATTACTGTTGTTTGTTGACTGCTTTGAACCTCCCTCACCTGCACAGGTTCAATCAAGGGCCTTGCTGCTAAATCGTGTGGCGGTCTGCATCGGGAGCACGCTTGTCTACACAAGGCTGCAATACAGGTGCCCTCTCCTCCATGCGCTTGCGCTGAACCTGTGCAGCCTGATTGTCGGTTTTGGACTGGACGTGTACAAAAGAAGCATCTTCTTGAACTATCATTCTTCATCACGTGTGTCTGCTGCTGGTATGAAGAAGTGTAAATGAGCCGTTTGGCAAGAGGAGGCTAGTTCCGTATTTGCTGGCATCTTGTTTAGTCTAACGTTTGTATGTCTAGAGCACAGAAGTCGTGTTGAAGAGGGATAGACTTATTAGCAATTTACAGAGCAGCAGGACCAGTAGCAGTGTCTGGTGTAGGGTGAAGGAAGAGGAGGCGGACACAAAATGAACGAGAGTAATATAGGCCCGCTTTTTGCGCTGTTTGCTTCAAGCAGGACGTGCGTTTGTTCACTGGTTACTAGCTACCTAACCCCCATTGGAATGGATCATGAGAGCAGGTGTAATGGCTCGGGTGCTTGCCTTGAGTAAAGCAAGTGCTTGTGGTTATTTGAGTGTGTTCTCAGGAACGTGGTGTGAAGTACACTAGTCCGTGAAAAGACACTACGTTTGTTCTTAAGAACGTGGTGTTCAGTACACTAGTCTGTGAAAAAACGTGGGGTTGTGCCCTCTAATTTCATTGGCAATGGCTTTGCCAGCATTGAAGATTTCATCCTCATGTTCTATGGCGTTTGCGTTAATTTACCTTGTGAGCATCATCTTTAGGTGATTCTAATCAGCTAGTCTATTAGTATTTTAAACTAATTCTTGCAATAGCTCTTTTCCAATAACGACAGTGTTTGCGCTCGGGAGTGGCTGCCCTAATTTGTAGTGGCTGCTTGTGGATGTAGAATTTTAGGTACATTCTCAAGGAAGGTTTTTGCACAATCTGTTTATACTTGGGTGTATTGGTTTACATACAGTGTCAGGTTGTTGTTTGATTAATTGGGCAGTAGGGTGAGTTGTTTGCCGCTGCTCTGTGCCCACATGACATGCCCTCTCTTACTGCCTTTTCCCCCACCATGGGCATGTGATTTAGGTGCACCGGGGCATTTGCACTAGAGGGACCTGTGTGCCGGTTTTAGAATGGATTGCAGGCATGAGGAAGCTGCAAGTATCGGGAACAGGCAATTCTGGTTGTAATTATATGTAATTTTGGTGCACCTGGGCATTTGCACTTGAGAGACCTGTGTGCCGGGTTTGACACCACTCTGGTACCGGGTAGCGTATTTGTGTATTTTATGTTTTATATATCCTCTACCACAGAATAACAATTTAATCGGGATTACTTGGCCTAGGCTCTTGCAAACACAAGCCCAGTAAATATCTGAGCAACACTCCGTTGGTGCAGCTACAGGCCCCTGCCTCCCAACCACCTGATCTCCATTAAACACCCTTTCTCCTTTAATTCTCAAGGTGGAATGTTGTGTGTCTTCACATCCATGGGTGGTGCATAACACAAAACAACGACAAAAACATTATCCTCCAGTATTCCATGCTGGTGCTTACACTATCTGCGTTTTTCCATCTCAACTAAAACAGGCTCCTGCTGAGAGTTGTTGGTGGTTCGCAATATTTACAGGGATTAAAGAGGTTACAGGTTTAGTCATCAGTCAAAAGGTGCAACTGCTAGGCTGCGTGTATATGTAATCAATGTTGAAGTGTGAGGTGTTTGCAGTGGAACAGGCAAGCGTTGTTTTTGTAACAGTAAGGTTGTGTTCCAAGCGCTTCATCAGTTTATCAATGGTTACAATGGGGGACGACCTTCAGCCAGGTTGTTTGGCTGATCGGCTGCTGACTGGACTAGGCCAGCCACAAATAATTCCATAATCTTGAAAAAAAAAGATAGTCTTGTGTTCTGCTGAGAAAGGTGATAATGAACAGGTCGGTTTTGATCTTTGCAGCAAAAAGGGTTGGGCTGCTGAAAAGTCCTCAAAAAGGTGGAAACAAAAAGAAGAAACATTTCCTCAGCTTACAACCCCAATGGTCTTGTTACGGTGATTTGATCTGACAAGCTACGGCAAATTTTCCAAACCAAATTGTTTTGCCTTCAAGATTCTACTTACATCCCATAGCCCAAATCTGCTAAAGGTTTGTAATTCGGGCACTTGGTTGTGCCAGTCCAAAATCATAACTGGAGGGGAGGGGACCGTTCACAAATTCGGTTAACCTTATCTATTCTCTAATTCTTTGTCCTGAGACCTCTAAACTTAGAGCATTATGGAGCAGCCGCGACAAAAAGTATGTTTGAGTATTCAAACAGTTGGGCGTCAACTTCAAGTTGCAATTGTTTACAACGAAATCCCCCGTGTGAAAGGGGCTATTAGGCCTCTACGGGCGTCCTGGTCTGTCAAGTTGAATGCGCAGGTTTGGCTGAGACCACAACAATTTGAAACCAGAAAAAGCCATTTTCAGTAAACTGGCTTCCCTAGCTTATTGAACAAGACGAGTAGAACCAGTACTAGGTAGGTTGACACACGATTCGTGACTACCACCAATTGGTTGTGACAAGTCCTTGCCACATCTGGTAATTGGCTGGTTGTATCAGTTTTCCCCTTCATTCTCAATAATTCCCCTCTTATGTATGTGGTTTTTCGTACATAAGATGTACATCCCCTTCTTTATTTTAGGCCCAGCCCTTCCATATCAATCAGAATCGCTGAAGAAGATATCAGCGTGCATCAAGGACAAACTTGCAGCTCTAGACCACTTAATTTGCACCACGGAGAACCAATAATCCGTTTGCTCAATCTTCGTCCCTTTCCCATCACATAGTGTGCATGGGGAGAAATATGCTTTCCCTCATTTATGAAGTAGTCTCTAATAACCCACGCACATTCCCTGCATGCAATGAGCCAGAGCCGCGGCAACCCATTCCCTCCCCGCCTCGTGCTAATCTTAATAGCGCTTGCGTTAGACATGACGCCAGTTTTCAAGTTTCGTCCTCCTCCAAAATACTTCTCAGATTAAGCATGTTAAGTACAAAACCTTTTGGAAAAGTAACCATCAAAAGAAATACCGGCAAAAGTCGGGTTGCCGGCATGACCTACACTGATTAATGGTGACAAAACAAATACTAGCAGGGGCTTGCGCAAAGAGTAGGGTTGGCCAGAACCGTATATGTGTATCGTATATGGCTGTATGTATGCAAGTTCTCTGCCAATTTCTCTGCTAGAAATATTGTATGTACACCGTATGTATGTATAAATTTAGCCAACCTTACAAAGGCCTCTTTGCGCAGCAGCACCGCATTTGATGCAGTCGGCTCGTTTCCCTTCTCGACAGCTGCTAAGAAAAACAAAAGGGTATAAAACTATGCTAGTAGCAAAAAGACAGCCAGCGTGATGAAGGGAGGGGGTAAGTAAAAAAAGCCTTAACCAGGGAACCCCCCAACACGATCGCAACAGTACTTGTTCCTCGTTGGAGGAAGCAATTGTGAAAGGCCTCAATGGAAATTCACAATACACCCAGATACACCGCTCCATTAAAATTGGCAGGCTAAAGTACAAACGCAGTCCTGCTCGACGTTGTCAGGTTACACCGCTCATTTATTGACACACTGCTCCTCACTCTCTGTGCGATTTTACGTATATGGCTATGAAGTAAGCGCCAGCCAAAGCGGCGGCGGAGCCGGCAGTGGCTGCCGTGTAGAGTACCCTGCTCCATCCACCACCACCACCACCACCAGGACCTGCAGATCAAAAAACACAGTGATTCGTCGTTTACTTACACAAAGAAGAGGCAGTTGCTTGCATGGGTGAGATGCAGCCAGTGTGCCTGCCCAGATCTGGAAAAGAAATAAACCAGATAGAGCTTCGCTAGCTGCCCAGATCTGGGAAAGAAATAAACCAGATAGAGCTTCACTAGCTGCCCAGATCTGGAAAGAAATAAACCAGATAGGGCTTCACTAGCTGCCAGATCTGGGAAGAAATAAACCAGATAGAGCTTCACTAGCTGCCCGGGTCTGAAAAAAAAATAACCAGATAGGGCTTCACTAGCTGCCAGATCTGGAAAATAGTAAACCAGATAGGGTTTCACTAGCCGCATGGACATAGCCAGAACGACCCACATGAACAGGGAGAGTCTGTGACGCCAGCAGGAGAAAACTATTTTAAATTGTCCAACGTGCCTGCTGCAAGAACAACTATACCAACTCGTTTGAAATGCATGCTGCAAGAGCAAATGTACCAACTCGTTCAACGAGCCCGCTGCAAGAAAATTTATACCAACTCGCTCGACGTGCCTGCTGCAAGAAACCGCGTTCTATGGCCACAAAGGCTTTAAGCAACGAACTGGAGCAGCGTGCACACATTCACGAACGTGCTCTGAGTGCCGCAAACACACACTTCCTTTGGGGCTTGTAGGCTGATCAAGGAGCACTTTCGCAGACGGCAACAAAGCACGTAAGCAGCACTGACGTAAGCAACACGTAAGCAGCACTGACGTAGGTAAGCAATACGTAAGCAGCACTGACGAAAGTAGCACTGACGTAGGCAAAACGTAAGCAGCACTGACGTAGGCAAAACGTAAGCAGTACTGACGTAGGTAAGCAACACGTAAGCAGCACTGACGTAGGCAACACGTAAGCAGCACTGACGTAGGTAAGCAACACGTAAGCAGCACTGACGTATACAACAACGCACGTAAGCAGCACTGACGTAGGTAAGTAACAAAAGAATACACTGCCTGTTCACCTGCCGCGCTTGGCTCCTCAACACCATCCACTTGGAACCTCCTAACACCCTTGCCTTGCCCTGCTCCTTTGCCTGCTCCGTCACCCCCCCCCGCAAAGTTTGTGGTCAAACCCCCTCCCCAACCACCACGGTGCCTTAACAGACCACCACTCTCCCCTTCCCCTTCCTCCTCCTCACCACACCCTTTCAGCTGTGCCCCCCTCTTACGCAAACCATCACCCCTACCCTCAAGCACCATTTGACCCTCCCCTGCCACACCACTCAGTGGATCATCACTCATCCCTTCCTCAATCACCCCTCCTGCACCCCTCCCA
>Ga0307947_1003429_pt1 | contig 12739 bp, 15 predicted proteins | sample OrgLakmetagen232_FD_201840 | JGI IMG/M metagenome (GOLD analysis project Ga0307947, IMG submission 201840) | Saline water microbial communities from Organic Lake, Antarctica - #232 | ecosystem: Environmental > Aquatic > Non-marine Saline and Alkaline > Saline | place: Antarctica: Organic Lake...
TACCCCTCACCACCATCTCACTCTACCCCTCATTCCCATCTCACTCTACCTCTTACCCCCGTCTCACTTTACCCCTCAACCTCACCCCCATCTCACTCTAACCCAACCCCGTCTCGCCACAGAAGCCCAGGGTCGGCCAAAACCGTGTATATGCACACCGTTTTCGACTGCACACTTGGTGATGTCCCTGCCTTACATACCGTACATACACTGTATATAGAGAACCGTGTACATGCACACCGTTTTCGACTGCACACTTGGTGATGTCCCTGCCATACATACCATACATACACTTTGTACACAAGGTTCTGGCCAACCATACAACAGCTTCACCACCCAAACCTCACCCCTGCTGTCGCACTGACACCGCCACCATCGCCCTCCGTTTGCTGCTGCTTCCCTCGCTCCCTGTGCCCCTCCTTCTCTTTCAGGATCGTTGCAAAGTACGCGTTCCGGTCTTCGACAGACGGTGGCATTTTGCTGCAACCGCTTGGACCCGTATGTTGTGCCTGCAAGGCGGCCCAAGCAACACACACACACACACACAAAGGGTTCGTCAAGACAATTTGGCGATGTCGGATGTGGCGGTAGGTTGGCAATCATCGTAGCATTGGCTTACGATGGGGTTACAAGTTTTAGGTTGGCAAAACTCCAGTGGAATTCTTTTATGGCGGGTCGATGCGCTTTTTGCTGGGCTCTCAGTCTGCCCGTAGTTGTACATAGATTGTAGAGCTAATGGGAAACACTGACCTAAGGCAGTGCAGGCGTGTATGGTGGGCCAGAACCGTCTATATACACCGTCTATTCAGTGGTTTTCTGCCAGAAACACCTTATATACATGGTTCTGGCCAAACCAACAAATTGGGATCCCAGGCGGTGTGAGCATCCCAGCATCTGGATTGGTCACTGTAGTCAAAATGCACTACTTTTGGATCCACGTGCACACAAGAAACTATGCACACAGACACACACAATCACACACACACACACCTGCCGGGGATCCACGCTGTTATTCTGCTTGAGGTTGGCAGCAGCAAAAAGACTCGCAATGGCATTTGCACCTGCAACGTGTTAGGTGACATAAATTATATACCATACTGCGTTTTTAGTATTGCGAGGCCTAAGTTTTGCTAGGTGTTTAATAATAATTAGCATGAATAATTTGTGAGCATTATTGTTTTGCGAGGTCCCTCAAAAGTTGGGTAAATTTGCAAGATTTGCTCGCCGGGGGTGTCACTGGGCTGTCCGTTCTCCCACCACTCCTCTCTTATTCCTTTGTTCGTGTGCCATGCTCACCCGCTGCCCCTCAGTTCCCCTTTTGTTTTACGTGCTATACTCATTCACTACTTTATTTTCCCCTCCTTTAATCATAACACACAAATCCCCTCCCTTCCTCTTGTTCATGTGTCATGCTCACCCCCAGTGCTTTACTTTCCCCCTCCGTTTGTGTGCTACATGTGTGCTTTGCTCATTCACTCCTCTTCCGTCCCCTCACGTGTGTGTAATGCACACACACACACACACACACACACACAATACCCCTTGTTCATGTGCCATGCTCATCTTCCACTGCTCACGTTCCCTCCTTTGTGTGCTTGCCGGACTACATATCTGACAACCTGCCGAATATTACAGTCTAAGTCAGCGGACTGCATTTTGTGTGCTGGCTTACCCACTCTTCTTCACTGAACCCTCCAACTCTCCAAGCTTAGGAGCCAAAACGTTGGCAGCTACTTCTGACCAAGCACCTTTTGATCAGCTTAGTCCCAAATGTCTTTTTTTCCCGTGTAGATGGTAGGTAATGTTCAGGAGTCCGTCTTTCCAGCAATTCGAAGCGTAAGGGAATGGACCCTTGTCTATAACACATAAGGTGCACAAAGCGTTTATAACATAATATGAAAGATGCATACGGTGTCCATAACACGCAAGGTGCATACGGTGTCTATTACACATAAGGTGCATACGGAATCTACAACACATAAGGTGCATACGGTGTCTATAACACATAAGGTGCATAAGTTGTCTATTGCACATAAGGTGCATACGGTGTCTACAACACACAAGGTGCATACGGTGTCTACAACACATAAGGTGCACAAAATGTCTATAACAAGTAAGGTGCACAAAACAGATGACTAACATTCAAGGCGCACAAGGTGTCTATAACACGTGACGTGCACGAGATGGGTGGATGACTGCTTGTCTGCAGCTCCGCACAATCACTCACCTCCTGACTGTGATGCCTCTTGGCTGCCAGACTGAGGCGTCTGTGATCCGTAGGCAGGGAGGGAAGGAGCAGAAGGGGGAGGAAGGGGGGGCTGAGCGACCTGGGGGATCAACATGTACGAGAGTGAGGGACGTGTGTGCGTGTGTGCGTGTTTATTGTGTGTGTGCGTGTGTGTGTGTGAGTGTGTGCGTGTGTGTATGTGCACAAGCGTGTATGCGTTTGAGTTAGTGTGTATGCGTGTGGGTACGTGCGTATATGCGCATGTGCATGCATGTATGTACGCGCTCGCGTGTGTGTGTGTGTGTGTGTGAGAGAGAGAGAGAGAGAGGGTGAAAGAGAGAGAGAGAGAGTGAGAGAGAGAGAGAGAGTGTGAGAGAGCAGTACCAACGTACCTGCGCCTTGGGGGGTGGCACGGCAGTCCTGTTTGCAGGCTGCGCCTCAGCCCCTCCTTTCTTGTCCCAGAATGCGTTATCATCGGACGAGGAGGCAGCCGCCTTAGAGGCCTGCTCACCCTGCAGTGCACACAGCACACACACAAAGATGATGAAAATATGCTTGCATAACATATGTGCACGATGAATTCGCAGTGTTGGCCAGAACCATATACGGTGTATAGATTTATGATATCTTGGGCAGGGAAACCGCCAAACATATGGTCATTTACGACGTATACATAAGGTTCTGGCCACCCTATGTGTACGCCTTGGAGGCCTACGCATCCTGTAGGAGGAAACGCACATACAAAGGTGCTTTCTACAGCATAAACTCAGGCTGCTTGTAGCATTGCACCAGCTCAAAACAAACATACTGCTACGTGCTTGTGATTATGTACACATATGTGTGAGACACAAAAGCATACTCGAGTGCACCCATGCTCACAAATGCACGACATACAAACACGCATGCATACATGCAAACGCAAACAATCACACACACGCATGCACGCATGCACACACACACACACACACACACACACACACACACACACATGTAAGCCGGGAGGATGGATGTCAGGCTTGGGCAAGCCTGCTTTGACTCTGTTCAGCACACTTGCAATCCGCTCTAGCTCCTCCTCATCATAAAACCAAATGCCATGCACCTGCACATATGTATATGCACGTGTGAGAGTGTGTGTATGTGTGTGTGACGACTTTGCGCAACATGCGCTAAGGACAGACCGACAAGCGGTATAAGCGTTGCTTTCCTGATGCACGAGCAGCAACATTGCCTGGTACAGCAGCACATACCATGCCATCCCCCAAGGTGTACATGAGATACGGACTGGAGACTTCAACGTCAAAAGCCCCATGGATTGTCTCCCTGTAATTGTCTGTGGAGAGCTTGTTCAACACAGCAATCTGGAAGCGGGGCGACGTCTTTCTTTTGAGCAGGAAGAGGCTGCCTTCAATGTTTTTGCGCTCCTGTGTGTGCATGTGTTTGCCAGAGTGTGTGCGTGAGCACATCCATATGTGCACGCACATGGACCTGATGGACAGCTCTGTTGCAACAAATACTCACCCATACGGGATTGTCCATGGTCATGGCATACAGGCACACATGTGCAGCATTGCCCAGCACTTGCTCAATGTCGGGATCAAGCCTTTTGAGGATGGATAAATTGATGTCCTGGAATAGTGCCTTTTTCTCGGCGCTTAAACTCATGGTAACTGCTATCGATTTATATTATAAATGAATTAAAGCCCTTATTCATTTTTGACTCCTGCCTTGGGAACCTACTTTATGAAATGAAGAACCTATTTGGAAAGGTGGAGGGGCTCCTGGGTTCCAAGATCTTGCAGGCTTATACCCTTCAGGTATATTTCAGGGAAGTCGGGAGCTCACATGCTCGCACTCATGCACGCACGCACGCACGCACGCACATACACATACACCCCCACACACACATACGCACACATCACAAACACACACACACACACACACACACACATCAATCACACACACACATCAATCACGCGCACACACACACACACACACACACACACACACACACACACACACACGCACACGCACACGCACACGCACACGCACACGCACACGCACACGCACACGCACACGCACACAAGCAAACGTACACGCGCACACAAACACACACACACACACACACACACACAAATATTCACACACATTCAAATGCGCGAACACCCACGTACATGCACACTATACAGTGCACACACAGACGCATGCACGCATGCGCCCACCCATGCATCATGCATGCTCATGAGGGAAAGCATATGACAAACATTGAATTTCAGGACCATGTGATCGGAACCAGCGGACCCTGGTCCATCTTTTACGCACACTCGAAAAAGCCAGGTGAGTGCAAGCAGACGTCTGAGCAACTCTCTGCAAGCTGGACATAAATTTGGTGGCAGTGCAGCAGCTCAGATGTGCCATCCGTGCACAACAAATATTTGGACGCACTTCCACACACTTACGCACATGATCATACACAAGGCGATGCACCAATGCACAGGGGCAATAGTGAGGGACGTCTGCGTCTGGGTGCTTGACAAGAAGAAGCTTGTAGATTCCAGCAAGCTGTGAGTGTGTTGGCTCTTCCACAGACATTATCTGAGCGAATCGTTGCAGCACTTCAGGGCTGTAGCTGTGCATGCTGTTTTATGCAATTGTCTATCATACTGTTTATGTAAGTATTTATCGTACTGAAGCTACTGAAGCTGCAGAAGCTACCTCTGAAGCAGTTGAAACTGTCAGTGGAAAAAGCAGCTGCGAATATTTGCCAACAAGGGTGCAGCAACCTCGTGCCAATGGACAGGCGCCTTACCCACACCCTGCCAGTGCACCCACGTGCTTCATCGTGCCAATGGACAGGCGCCTTACCCACACCTTGCCAGTGCACCCACGTGCTTCATCGTGCCAATTTACAGGCGCCTTACCCACAACCTGCCAGTGCACCCATATGCTTCATCGCGTCAATGGACACACGCCCTTACCTGCACCCTGCCAGTGCACCCATATGCTTCATTGTGCCAATGGGCAGGCGCCTTACCCACAATCTGCCAGTGCACCCACATGCTTCATCGCGTCAATGGACAGGCGCCTTACCCAAACCCTGCTAGTACACCCACATGCTTCATCGTGCCAATGGACAGGCGCCTTACCCACACCCTGCTAGTACACCCATATGCTTCACAGTGCTGTGTGCACACAGTGTATGAATCATGCTTGCTACACACTACAGATAAACTATGCATTCTTTTAAACTAAACTTCCCATACAGACCACAGATGAACTATGTACTGTGCACGCTACTAAGCTATGCATGCTGCAGGCTACAGATGAACTATGTATGCTGCAGACCACAGATGAACTATGCACTATGCATTCTACAGCAACAGATAAACACATTGAACTTACCAATGTTGTTTCTCGGGTTGTACGTTAACGTTATGTGTGCATACTACAGACAGTTGACTGTTTCCCAGCAATATTTTTTATTTCTAGATTATTGCATCCGAGAGAACGCATTCATCATTACCTTGAAGGTAAACACCATAAATGTACCAACATTGCATGTAGGGTCGCACGTCCTAGACAATTCAACTCCCTGTTTGAGCAGCAGCGGAATGGATGCCAGCAGACCAACAGGGTGGGTGTTTGTATGGATATGTGGGTGGATTATACACACAGACAGATGCGTATGGAAACATGAACTCATGAAAAACCAACCTACTTAACTCCTACGTTAATTGAGGAAATAGAGCCACACTGGAAGTGAGCACCATAATTCTCCTCCACAGAAAATTAAGTAAGCCATCGGGATCAGGAGGGTTGCTGATTTGGTTGGGTCTGTGACATCCATCTCTTTATAAGTGTCAATAACAGCGCTCAAGTTTAGTTTAGTTTGGATTACAAAGGCCTCCAGCCTGGCATGGCTGCTCAACCAATAACAGTGCTTAAAAAGGCACGTCTGGCACGGACAAGCTTAGCAGCGTAGTTCACAGAGGGCACAGCGTAGTTCACATAGGGCACAGCGTAGTTCACATAGGGCACAGCGTAGTTCACAGAGGGCAGCGTAGCTCACATAGGGCACAGCGTAGTTCACAGAGGGCACAGCGTAGTTCACAAAGGGCACAGCGTAGTTCACAGCGTAGTTCACAGAGCTGTGTAAGGTAAGTTTACATCGCTATGTATGCTTCTGGGGGCATCTGAGCGGAAATTGGTGGCGTCTGAGCGGAGCTGTGTAAATAAGGTGTAAGTGCATCTAGGCGTGTCTTATTGACAGGGTTGATATGTTTCCTGAGGGTTTTTTCTCCCTTTACATGAATTCTTTCTTGATCCTTATTTGCACTACTTCCTCTCCCTTTTCATAAACCCTTTCCTGACCCTGTCTTGCACGACTTTCTCTCCCTTTATATCAAACCTTCCCTGACCCTGTCTTGCACGACTTTACAGCCGAGTCTAATGCTCAGCACATTGATTGAGTACCTCCGAGCTGGGAGCGGCTCTGCACCCTCCCCAACAAATGCTCACAAACCTTTTTAAACCATAAAAAAAGTGTACGCTGCACCATCTTGCCTTAATCCCATCCAGCAAGCACGCGTGTTGTGTCACAATCCAAAACTGTACCAAAAGTGATCTGCTCCAACTCTCCTTTTTGCCACAGAAGAAGCAAACCCCTGTTAGTTTGCGTGCATGCGTGTTTATGTGTGTGACCGTGTATGTGTGTGACTGTGTGAACTGCCTCAGTTTTTGCGTGTTTTTAATTCAAACTTTGATCTGGCGGGCTACCTGCTATTTTTTGTAAGTAAACAGCCCCACCCTTATAAATTCAGTGCATGTCTTTTCTCCTCCTTGCTCCCTTATCCCCCTCCTCACTCCCTTATCCCACAGATCAATTTCCCCTAGCGCCCAAAATAATTTGAGCACACAACCACCTCCCTCACCCTTACTTCACAGAACCAGAGCTCCTGCTTGTATCATCAACACCCCCCCTCTCCCCTCCCCCTTAGCTTCCTTTGCTCTAGATCAAGCACCTTTGCTCATGCATATACCAGCATAGAATATCTCCACCCTTTAAACAGAGCGAGAGAACAGCTCACGCAAATGCCAGCATAGAAAACATCTCCTCCACCCTCTGAACAAAGCGAGAGAACAGCGCAGAATGATGAGTGTCAGCCTTTGAAACACCCTGGTGACCACATACACCAGCATCTGCTGTCTTAAACAATCACACAACACACATTGAGTAGCCTAAAACAACGCCTTGAACAAAGCCTTACACAACCACACACAGATTGAGTAATCAACAATGAGCAGGTGGTTCATGACTTAAACATATATCTGATGCCTTGTTGTAATGTTGGTAAAAAAGTTTGGGTTGGGTGTAATTCTCTTTAATCTTGAATTCATTCACCGCACATAACACTCAAAACAACACAAAGGCAGGGGATACAAAGCCTTTTCCCCCCTTTTGATCCACTGATCCGACGCCCCCTGCCCGCCCCTTGATTGCATAAGCACCAGCAAGTTATTCCATTTCCAGTTTGCCATTCCTTGCACCTTAGATCGCCAACCCTTAGCTTGCACCTTAGATTACCACCTCTTAGCTTGCACCTTACTTTGCCATCCCTTGCACAAGATGTCTCACGATCCCTTGACCCCCTTGCTGTTCTACTTACCGCAGATCAAACACCCCGGAGTGATTCGAGTGGTGGAGCAGCTAGACGACTCCTCGACGCAGGTGATAGTGGGGGAGGGTAAAGGCTAAGCATGATTAAATGATCTGGTGATGATCTGGCGGGATTAGAGGGGTGGAGAAGCTAGAGGACTCCTCAACGCAGGTGGTACTGGGGGGAGGGGTAAAGGTCTAGAGTGATTACATGATCTGGTGGTGATCTGGAATAATCAGAATGGTGGAGCAGCTAGAAGACTCCTTGACGCAGGTGATAATGGGGGAGGGTAAAGGCTAAGAGTGATTAAATGATCTTGTGATGACCTGGCGGGATCAGAGGGGTGGATCAGCTAGAGGACTTCTCAACGCAGGTGGTACTGGGGGGAGGGGTAATGGTCTAGAGTGATTAAATGATCTGGTGATGACCTGGAGTGATTAAAGTGGCCAGCGTATGCGCTTGGTCGTACGTGAATTGGCATGTTTGCTCGTTTTTTAGTATTCACAAAGTGTATGTAAGTTGTGGCCAACCCTTGTAATATGTAATGCCAGATTATGATGAATGCTTCATGAAAACAAAAACACCCTTATTCCATAAGGAGGGAGTTGTCCTAATGCAGCTCATATAGCAGGACAAGAACAGCTGCATGCATAATAGCCAGATTAAATGGCTGTCGAAAATGAGTAAGGGATACCTGCTCCTTTGGTGCAGTGCTGTCATGGCTGTCAGTGGCCTAAATCATTGTAAATCGCTGTCCAGTGTAGCTTTCCTCTTTCTACTATTGACTTGTAATAATGCACTGTGGCACTCACAAACATGATGCAGATGATTTTCGTCACGGAGGTGGTTGTGGGGTCCCTGCACAACGTGCTCACGCATTTTGAAGGCGTGCCTGGGGCGAGCACAGAGGCCAGGGCGGTACGTGCATGTGTTCAGACATGCACTGTGTGTGTAAATGTGTGTGAGTGTATGTGTGCATGTGTGTGTGTAAGTTAACGCATTTTGAAGGGGTGTCTGGGGCGAGCACAGAGGCCAGGGCAGAACATGCTTGTTTTCAGACATGCACTGTGTGTGTATGTGTACATGTGTGTATGTGTATGTGTGTGTGTGTGTGTGTGTGTGTGTGTAAGTCCACACATTTTAAAGGCGTGCCTGGGGCGAGCACAGAAGCCAGGGCAGAATGTGCTTGTGTTCAGACATGCACTGTGTGTAAATGTGTGTGAGTGTATGTGTGCATGTGTGTAAGTTCACGCATTTCAAAGGCGAGCCTGGGGCGAACACAGAGGCCAGGGCGGTACGTGTATGTTTTCAAACATGCACTGTGTGTGCAAATGTGTGTCTGCGTGTGTGTATGTGTGTGTATGTGTCAGTGTGTCTGTGTGTTTGTGTGTGTGATTCTCTTTGCGTGATTGTTTGTGGCTTGTGTGTATGCAGTAATTGTGCACCCTTCTCAACCCACGATGTACTGTTTGCAGGGTTGGCCAACGCCACATACATTTGTTGTATATACGGTATGTTTGGCAGGGAAATCACCAAATATACGGTCATATAAGGTGCACATGTACGGTTCTGGCCAACCCTACACACACTGCATGTTATACACTCTGTGCCTGTGCAGATGTGTATGACTCCCTTGGAGATGAAGCTGGGAGTAGTCCAGCTTGCAGAGACGCTGGCTTTCCTTCATCAGGACGCCACGCTCGTTCACTGTGGGATTTCCCCTCAGGTGCGTATGATTTTACGTAAATGTAGTCCAGCTTGCAGAGACGCTGGCTTTCCTTCATCAGGACGCCACGCTCGTTCACTGTGGGATTTCCCCTCAGGTGCGTATGATTTTACGTAAATGTAGTCCAGCTTGCAGAGACGCTGGCTCTCCTTCATCAGGACGCCACGCTCGTTCACTGTGGGATTTCCCCTCAGGTGCGTATGATTTTACGTAAGCACAGTCCAGCTTGCAGAGACGCTGGCTCTCCTTCATCAGGACGCCACGCTCGTTCACTGTGGGATTTCCCCTCCGGTGCGTATGATTTAACGTAAACGTAGTCCAGCTTGCAGAGACGCTGGCTTTCCTTCATCAGGACGCCACGCTCGTTCATTGTGGGATTCCCCCTCAGATGCGTTTCATTTTACGTGAATGTAGCCCAGCTTGCAGAGACGCTGGCTTTCCTTCATCAGGACGCCACGCTCATTCACTGTGGGAGTTCTCCTGAGGTATGTATGACTCTGTGAGGACGTATCAGGACGCCATGCTCATCCACTGTGAAATATCCCCTGAGAGTCGCGCAGGAAGAAATGACAAACACCCCCTACGAAAAGGAATAGACACGCAGGCAGAGGAAACTGTGCCCCGCATTACCGAACAACGAGAAGGACTCACTGAAGTCCTGTATTCCATAGAACTTCACTGAAGTGCTGCATTCCATAAAACTTCACTGAAGTGCTGCATTCCATAGAACTTCACTGAAGTGCTGTTTCCACAGAACTCTTCTGAAGTACTGCATTCCATAGAACTTCACCAAAAACAAAGGGGGAAGTGGGGGGGGGGTTAGGGGGGGGTGTCAGGCTTGGACCTGGAACCAGTCACATCATTTGAAGGAGCCATTCTGTATCACATACACAGACACACACACACACACACACACACACACACACACACACACAGACGCTATGCCATTCATTGGAATGGAACACAACAGATCGTTAGGGTTTGGGAATCGTAAGGCTACATCTGGTTCCAGATCTGATGGTACATTGCCTCGACACCTTGTGTGTGTGCGTGTGTGTGCGTGTGTGTGTGTCAGCAAAGGCCTTGCCCCGGCTTCCTCGGCACGTCTACTCCACACAACATTGAAGGAGTTTTGTTGACAAGGTGCTGATGGATCTTACGCGCTTTGCACATCCCCGCTAGTCAAGACTTGGTCCTCCCAGCAGTGCCGCAGGTTTAGGGAGGCTTTTGAAGATTTGAGAGTACCATCAGCACGTCACCTTGGTTGTAGCTTGATTCGATGACTGAAAACGGAAAAGCTGACTAATGAGTCATTAGTAGGGCCGTCCAGAACCATACATACATAAGGTGTACAAATATTCATACGGTGTACATACGGTATATTTGGCAGGAATACATTAAGTGTAACCTCGGTTCACGGCGTTGACAGATGGTTCTGGCCAACTCTATATACATTTGATGAATTATCTGCCAAAAATACCGCACATACACTGTATACACACATATATACATACGGCATACACTATACATACACCATATATATATACGGCTCTGGCCAACCCTGGTCAGAAGTAATGACACAAAGCATGTGGGGCAAGCATGCAAACGATCGCAGTAATCAAGCCCTCTCCTTCCTTTCAACTGCTATGAAAGAATTAGAAGAAAGAAATACGACTTGGGAAGTGAAAGCCACTCCCCACATTAATTAAGGAAAAGGAGCCACTTTGGTACTGAGCATCGTAAGGTAATCCTCTCGCCCTTGCTTATATGCACATATACATACACACACATTACACACACGCACACACAAACACACACACACACGCACACACACATTGCATATATGCCAACAACACCACGCATGAACCGTGCGTTCTCCTTTCATCTGCTTCTTCTTACATGCAACCAAACCATGCACGATTCAGGTGATCATGGTTGCAGCAGATGGCAGCTGGAAAGTTGCAGGTTTTGCCCATGCCATTGCCTCAAACTACGCCGCCCCAGCTCCTTCATCCGCCGCACAGTATCGTTACGATGACCCCTTCCCCCCTGTTTGGGATGAGCTGGCCAAGGTGTGTTAAACACTGAATGATGTTTTCTTTGAGGAGGGGGATGAATGATGGCTAACAAATTGATTGATTGAACTGAATGATTGTGTGTGGGCAGTCTGGTAGGCATGTATGTATGTGTTTGTTGTGCACGGCCTTGCTTTTACTGCTGTGATTTTTGACCCTTAATTGACTCCGACACGGACCGTTTAACTGCACTCATGTATATACACACACATACACCAACATGCACACACGCACGCACACACACACACACATATGCACACACACACGCACATACACACACACACAAACATACATACACACGCATCTTCATCATTTGCCATCCACTCACAGCCCCTGCTGCCGTACACTGCACCTGAGCTGGTGCAAGGTTGGGGCAGCATTCAGGCATCTGTAGGGACGTGCATCACACCAGGGGCCGACGTGTTCTCTGTGGCCTTGCTCCTGTATGAGCTGCTCACAGGTGTGTGTGTGTGTGTGTTGTTTGCATGTGTGTGTGTGTGTGTGTGTGTGTGTGTAGGGCCGTGCATCACACCAGGGGCCGACGTGTTCTCTGTGGCCTTGCTCCTGTATGAGCTGCTCACAGGTGTGTGTGTGTGTGTGTTGCGTGCATGTGTGTGTGTGCGTGTGTGCGTGTGTGCGTGTGTGTGTGTGTGTGTGTGTGTTTGTGTGTGTGTGTATGTGTGTGTGTGTGTGTGTGTGTGTGTGTGTGAGTGTGTGTGTGTGTGTGCGTGTCTGTGTCTGTGTGTGTGTCACGCTCATTCACTGTGGGAATTCTCCTGAGGTATGTATGACTCTGTGAGGACGTATCAGGACGCCATGCTCATCCACTGTGAAACATCCCCTGAGAGTCGCGCAGGAAGAAATGACAAACACCCCCTACGAAAAGGAATAGACACGCAGGCAGAGGAAACTGTGCCCCGCATTACCGAGCAACGAGAAGGACTCACTGAAGTCCTGTATTCCATAGAACTTCACTGAAGTGCTGCATTCCATAAAACTTCACTGAAGTGCTGCATTCCATAGAACTTCACTGAAGTGCTGTTTCCACAGAACTCTT
>Ga0307947_1003430_pt1 | contig 12738 bp, 11 predicted proteins | sample OrgLakmetagen232_FD_201840 | JGI IMG/M metagenome (GOLD analysis project Ga0307947, IMG submission 201840) | Saline water microbial communities from Organic Lake, Antarctica - #232 | ecosystem: Environmental > Aquatic > Non-marine Saline and Alkaline > Saline | place: Antarctica: Organic Lake...
ATCTACTGCTTCCTGACTTGTTTGCTAGAGACTCTGTGAATCTTGAAGAGTGCATCTGACACTTTTAAATATGCCGGCCTGGCAGATGAGAACAAGGCAGGACACAGTCATGTGTTGCAAAAAAGTCAAGAAGAAACTCTAACAGGAATTAGAGCAGCCTGTGTGCCAGACCTGTCGGACAAATTAAAATACGTCCAGCTGTTGCAGCGACTCTGGCAGGTTAGAATCAGAGGGTTGCATGGAATAATTGAGTGGGGATCCAGGCAAAGAGGGTCATGTGTTGTGAATCTCAGTAGAAAATACAAGTTAGAGTCTAAAACTCAGTAGAAAATACAAGTTAGAGTCTAACTGCTAGACTGTGTTGACTTGCAAGGCAGAAGCAAGGAGGGCACGAAAAAGTGAGCGCTTGAAAACGGAAACAAAATTACCGCGTCGAAATTTGGGCGGGCGGAGCCCTTCTATATATGAGTCGAATCTGGGAGGGGGGGGGGGTCCCACGACGTAATTTTAGTTTTTTGGGGGGTCTCCAAAAATTTACTGGGCCACTTCTTGAAATTTTTAATGTACCGTACAGACTTTATATCACCGCGCAAAAATATCGCTTTTTGCCCTGCGGGGTGACTGCGCGCACGAAAAATATCTATTTATTTTGGGGGTGCGGGATTGAAAAACGGGGATTTTTAGCGTATTTGGAGTCTGTCAGGCAAAATTCCCTGTGCGGGGTTGGTGTAAATTAAATATTTCCAGGGTGCGGGGTTGATGCGGGAGTGTGTAACTAAAATATTTTTTTGGGGCTGCGGACTGAACCCAAGTCTGTACGGTACCATAAGAATCCTCAGCTCAAGCCCAGTCGATTGCCACCCTTTTTGAGCAGATTGGGTAAAAGGGGGGGTCTGTGGACATGTCCAAAAGCTAGAGGAACACGCGCTCGGGTGCAGGCCGCGGGGTGAGTCAAGCCAATGGAGCAGCAACACACCCCAAACTTTCAGGATCGTGCCAGCATGAGATAGTCGGTAGAACCCTGAAGAAATGGAAGCAATGTGGGTTTGTGCAAGCCAGTTGTAATTGCCTGGTGAGTCATGTAGTGCATGGGCGTCCGTATCTCAATTTTTGCCCCATAACTCTGCAACACTTCAGTTTCAGGTCTTGATGATTATGCAGATGGATGCAGAATTCAAAAAGGAGCAGATTGGTACCCTTGTTTGTCTGGTGGGGGCACTGGAAGTGGGGTTTGGGGGGTGGGTGGTTCCTCACAGGTGTTTACCCCAAAAAAATGCGTGCCTTCCAAAAAAACTTCTGGTGTGTCCATTGTTTTTCAAGTGTGCTATTCTATTTTTGACCTATATTTTGAGCGTAATGTGTGAAGCAAAGCAACAAGCAGGCAAAAATATGTGCCTTGCAATGCCTATTTAAAGGCATCGCGTCTTGCCGCTTTTGTCCTGCTTCACTGTTAGTGTGCGGCTGCAAACGCTGCAGGCCAAATTCTTTTCTAACCTTATCAATGTTAGTGTGCGGCTGCCAACTCTACAGGCCAAATCCTATGTTAACCTGTATCACCTTGTGCGGCTGCAAACGCTGCAGGCCAAATTCTTTGTTAACCTGTATCACCTTGTGCGGCTGCAAACGCTGCAGGCCAAATTCTTTGTTAACCTGTATCACTGTTTGTGTGCGGCTGCTGTCCTGCAGGGCAAAATCCTGTGCCTAGTTGGTCCCCCAGGTGTGGGCAAGACCAGTATTGGCAGGTCCATTGCACGCACCTTGGAACGCAAGTACTTCCGATTCAGTGTGGGAGGCTTGTATGACGTGGCAGAAATCAAGGGACACAGGTGTGTGTGTGTGTGAGGGGGGGGGGGGCGTATGTATATGTGTGCATGTGTGTTATGTTAAGAGAGAGAGATGTCTTGCTGCACTGACGTGCAATTGAGAGAGCTATCACGGATGCATTCGTGCAACATGGACCTGCACACGTACCTGGCATGATAAAGAATGCCTGAAGACGCGTGTTTAGTAATACTATGAGAACTATACCAAAATCAATGTGCGGATGCATCCGCGCGACATGGACCTGCACACGTACCTGGCATGATGGGAGACACGTGCGCTGTAGTATTAAAACTTACAGTCTATGTGCTATATAACTTAGTTTAATTTACGGATGCATGTAGGCGTACTTATGTGGGTGCCATGCCCGGCAAGATGGTCCAGTGCCTGAAGAGCGTGGCCTCCTCGAACCCTCTGGTGCTCATTGACGAGATTGACAAGCTGGGCAGAGGTGCGTTTGCGTGTGCACTTGTGTCAGAAGGTCATTGTGTGCACTTGTGTCAGAAGATCGTTGTGTGCACTTGTGTCAGAAGGTCATTGTGTGCACTTGTGCCAGAAGATCGTTGTGTGCACTTTTGTCAGAAGATCGTTGTGTGCACTTGTGCCAGAAGATCGTTGTGTGCATGTGTCAGAAGATCCTTGTGTGCACTTGTGCCAGAAGATGGTTGTGTGCATTTGTGTCAGAAGATCATTTTTTGGCTCTTCAAACCCCCTGGTTTGCTTGCATTTGCAACAGCAGGGAAAGTATGTCTGGGCTCAAAACCTCTTTTTGTGCTGGTGGGGTGCGTGTGTGTGCTCAGCAATTGTTGATGCGCAACAAGAGGAACTTACATGTTCGTTTGAGCACAAGCAATTTTGCCTAAATTTACGTTGCTGCACAGACCGGCAGGGCACGGAGCAACACAATTACTCAGAAATTATTCTGTGTTGTTACAACATCCAGATGCAAGTGCACACAATTGCAGCTCATTATTAGACGCATCTCTGGGCCAAAAACCCACGGTATACCGAACCATCCTTTACTGCACATGCATACCTGCAAGAGCTGCTTGTCCCCCAAAGCAATCGACAATGACAGTTTCATCTATGAACAACTTCACCGATGATTGGCTGCTTTCTTGCATGTCACAAGGGTCAGCCCTGCAAGCGCTCTGCTGGAGCTGCTGGACCTTGAACAGGACCGTCTCGGCCCGCTATCTAAGATGTAAACACAACAGACTTTCCCCTTTTGCCACACAGGCCACACGGGTGACCCTGCAAGTGCTCTGCTGGAGCTGCTGGACCCCGAACAGAACAGCAGCTTTATGGATCACTACCTGGACGTGCCCGTAGACCTGTCAAAGGTAGGTGGGGAGGCCTGTTCCTGTGTGCAATTCGCGCTGACTTGATGCTTGCAGCACGAGCAAAGGGCAGCCATATCTTGTTGTCAGCAACTTATGGTAAGTCTCAACTTGCAAGCATTTGCATGGCTTTCTGTGTTCTGAGCAAGCTGGTACGTCAGCAATTAGAAAAATTCTGGCAAGCACTGGACCTTGTGCGCCACTTTGCTTTCTCCCTGTTAAAGTGCTGTCAAGCTGTTAGTATACAAAGCAGACATAAGTGAACACTGTAGGTCGTGTGTGTTTTTAATATGCAAAGCAGGTATAAGTAAACGCTGTAGGTTGTGTGTGTTTGTAATATACAAAGCAGGCATAAAATAGTAAACACTGTAGGTTGAGGAACAACTTGCGCCAGTGCCCCCGCAACCCAGTTGTTGGTTTGTTCACTGAACTTGGCTACTTGCTGAACAGCCCTTTCACAAACATGTGCGTGCATCTTTCTGCTGCATGCTGGAGTGGTCATGAGTGATCGAGGGGATTCACGCATGTGTATACACAGAAACACACGCGCACATAATTATATTCACAGACATGCGCATTGACACACATGTGTAAACTTACATGTCCACCAATGTAAGCATACACACACAACTCCAAACGCAGGTACTATTTGTTTGCACTGCAAATGTGCTCGACACCATACCGGGGCCCTTACTGGATAGAATGGAGGTGAGACAGTCCGCCTTTGCTTTTAATTGACTAGTTTCTCCGTTCGTACATTTGTCTGCCGGTAACCAGTAACTGCGGCGAACGTATTCGCAGATTATTTGGGTTCTAACCGACCTTCTGCTTAGGCCTAGTCATATATCTTGCGTGCTCTCTTAGTCTGGCTGAAGCACGGGTGTTATCAATTGCATGCGCAGAAATGCATACTATGCTATGTTATCGACCTGAGGAAAGATTCCAATTGTACCTGCAGTACATTGTTCAATACATGCACTGATACATCCATCCATCCACCCATACACACACACGCTCACACATAAGCACATAAGCACGCTTCCACATCCACACACACACACACACACACACACACACACACACACACACACACACACACATGCACCTGCCCGCCCACCTACACAACTGCACAGGTGATCCGCCTGAGTGGATATGCTGCAGACGAGAAAGTGGCCATTGCACGTCGCTACTTAGAACCTCAGGCCGCTAAGGACGCAGGGGTGCCAGAGGGCGCTGTGCGCTTAGACGACGACGCCATGCACACGCTCATTAACGAGTATTGCAGGTATTAGGTCAGGGCTGCTGTTTGCTCGTATGCTCGTAGGTCAGGGCTGCTGCTCGCTAATAAGAATGGGTTACAGCTCGTTCTTTGTTCCATGGCTGTTGGCTAGTACATGGTATGTAGGGTTGACCAGAGGCATTTACATGCGCTGTGTATGAACGTACATGTAAAGAATAGTTGGTTGTATGTTATGGGCATGATAGTCGGTTGTATGTGCATGATGAAAACACAGGGCCGACTACAAACGAACCTCAGTGCCCACCCAAAAGGATTAGTTTGCACTCGCACGCAAATTGCATCCTTCAAAAACGTAAGAGGTGTTGTAGAGCTCCTACGTAGGAGTACCAACAGACATACACAGTCGCTTACACAGAGACATACGCAGAGAAGCATAGAGGCACACACACGTACGCACGGAGATGCACTTATACACACAGAAAGACACACACATACAAACACATACACAGAGACACAGAGACACAGACAAAGAGACACACATACACCCACAGAGAGACACACACATGCATGCACATAATACAGGGAGGCTGGTGTACGCAATCTGAAGAAGCAGCTTGAGAAGGTGTACCGAAAAGCAGCCCTGCGCATTGTGCAGGACGGCAGCGTCAGCACCTGGCCCGTGCAGGTGTGTTGCTTGTGCAGCTGTTATTACGTACTCGCACATACTCATATGAATGCGTCCTGTGCTGTTGCTACTTGCTGCGGGCAGATGTCGTTTGTGTGTGTCAGATGTTCCTACTAAGCCGCAACTTTTCAGAGCGGAAAGAAGAAGACACTTAACACATGTAAATGCCTCTCCTCCTTGTTCCCCGGTCTTACCTACTCCCATAAAACCCTTTTGTTGCTGTTGCTGTTCCATCTTGTGCCATGCGTACTCAGCTGCTTTTGCACACGAAGCCCTTTGCTGACGTGTCTCGTGCCATGCATCCTCAACTGCTTTTGCATACGAAGCCCTTTGCTGACGTGTCTTGTGCCATGCATCCTCAACTGCTTTTGCATACGAAGCCCTTTGCTGACGTGTCTAGTGCCATGCATCCTCAGCTGCTTTTGCATACGAAGCCATTTGCTGACGTGTCTTGTGCCATGCATCCTCAACTGCTTTCGCACACGAAGCCCTTTGCTGACGTGTCTTGTGCCATGATTCCGCCTTGTGCCATGAAACCACTGTGCTGACGTTCCATTTCGTGGCCTGCAGCCTCATGCACAGCAAGCGGAGGCGAGCCAGTCCAAGCCTGCAGCAAAAGCCGAGAAGGAGGAGGAGAAGGAAGTGGAGGGTGGTAGCTCTGAGTCAGGGACAGCCAAGGTGAGAAGCGGCGCTTGAAAAGCCTGTGGATTACAATCAAGCTTCTGCTGCGTCTTTTAGCTTGCTCTTATCCATTTTCAGCATGGTCGCATCCTTTTTATTCTCCGAGTATGGTTACGGCCTCACGTGCTACCAAGCACGGTTTTGCTCTCTTTTACTAGTAGCAGAGGAAAAAGAAGGCTTTAGCTCCCAAGGGCATCATGCCTAAACCAATCAAGCTTTGAATGAAAAGACGTCTTGCTCACAGCCCATATCAAAAAAGGGCGGCAGAAGAGGAGGGCCTGAACAATGGTCATAGTGACCCTTGGTTGGAGAGAGTGTTAGACTGTGTTGTTGCTCTGCAAATTTAAGCACAGACTAAAAGTTGTTTTCAAGATAGCAGGCTGGCTTGCAGCAGGTTTTTCAGAAGTATTGGTCGCTGAGCAGACTTGCTGAAAGCTCCTTTGGGGCCCTGTGCTATGCTGGATATGCTTTGTACAAGGTAACAGGTACCATGTCAGTGCAATCTTACTTTTAAAACGCATGCCATGTATTAAAACACGCTTCTCGTAAGCATCTAGCTCAATTCCCGCAAAGAAGTACGTCCTTTTCTTGTTGCCACCATGCAAAGTTGCCATTCCTTGCATGCGCGCGTGAACTTACCATCTGTTTGATTCATGCTTACCAATCGCACAGCTTCCTAAGGCTGGCCGCATTCAACTCCCACTTGCAGGAGGCCACCCCATTTGCATGCACGCATGCACGCACAAACTCGCATGGACACCCACCCCACTGCATTCAACTCCCACTTGCAGGAGACCACTCCAGCACCCCTGGCTTTCACTGGAGAGACCATCGTTGTCAATAAAGAGGCTCTAAAGCCATACCTTGGCCAGGTGTGTGTGTATGTGTGTGTTTATGTGCGTGGGCGCGTGCGTGTATGTGTGTGTGCACGCCTGCTCATCCCTGCCTTTTAATCCCTGTTTTCTCAGATTGCTCTCCTTCCGGCGTCTGAAAATATGAAAGTTCCTTGTTAATTGTCGTCGACTGTTTTCAATGCTTGCTAAAACACCACTTGGCAAAGCTGGACAAGGAACCTCGGTGCGCCTCTGGTATCTCAATCTCATTTTGTTAACCCTCTCCCTGTTCCACATGCTTCCTTTTCCTTCCCCCGGTTTGCTTATTATCTCACCATCTTAAAATGATTGCTAGTGAACATTAATGCTCTTTCCAAAGACTTGTTCATCACCTTTGCTGGGGAAACAGGCCTTCAATGCTGTAATTTCTTCTCGATACCAAATTCATGACATGTACCATTTTTCTCAATACCAACATCAAGGAACCAATTGTCTGCTGGCTCATTTATTCTCCTGTCGTTGAAAAGTGTGACGCACAAAACGATTGAAATAGCTGTTCTTGTGCATGATGTGTTTGTGCTGAGTGATTTCGTCCCAATAGGGACCAACCGTGAACATCTCTTCCTCTGTATGCATTCGCAGCCTCCCTTCTCTAAGGACCGCTTCTACGAGACGTGCCCCCCCGGTGTTGTCATGGGTCTGGCTTGGACAGCAATGGGCGGCTCCACCCTTTACATTGAGGCAAGTCGGAAGTGAATCAGTAAGGTGCTGAGGAGGCGTGTTAGAGTTCCCCTGAGCATTGATTGCATCAAGGGCTTTGATTCAGGCAGCATTGAGAGTAACGCTATGTAGACTGAATCGAGGCTATATAGACCTGAACTGAGGTTATGCAGACCTGATCTGAGGCTAACTAGACCTGAACTGAGGCTATGTAGACCTGATCTGAGGCTAGGTCAAACAATGAAATGGACAAGCTGCAATCTGAATTATAGAGCATTGCTTAGTAAAGAGAATAAAAGGGTAGAGAGGAATAACATATACACACACTCACATATGCGCTTACATACACCAAACCGTGCTTTGCCTGGATTACTTGTGCTTGTCTAGCTCTTGTCTTGTGTAAAATATTATATGCTGTATGCTTGGCTGCTCGTGTGGCGACAAGCGCTTCAGGCTTGGGAGCCAATGCGTTGTTAGTAACTTGTTCTTCTAAGTTGATGTTCTGTGTTATTCGCTTGCAGGCAGCTCAAGTGGTGACAGGCACTACAGACAAGGACACAGCAGGGCGTGGAGGCGTGATGACGACCACAGGTAACAAAAAGCAGTAACGAGTAAAGCATACTGATCATAAACAGAGCTGGTTGCGGGTTGGAGGGTGGAAAGGCGGGAAGGTTTGTCATGCATGTTGTCCAGACAGGAATCCACTTCCTTAAAATCAGAAACAAAAGGAACTGAGGGAAGAGAGCGGGGCTGAACACAAGGGTCACATGTCTGTGATGGTCATCGTGTGTAACATATCAGTGTGTAACATATCAGTGTGTAACATATCAGTGTGTAACATATCAGTGTGTATCTATGATGGTCATCGTGTGTAACATATCAGGCCGGCTAGCTGCCTCTTAATTCCTGCTCGTGTCATGACAAGGGTGGTGACTGCGAAAGCAGTGTGAGTATGAGCTGTAAAGCCTGAGGGTGGTTTGGTTGAATCGTCAAGCTCCTGTCGTGCACATGCATGAGGAACAGCGTGGATTTAAGGGAAGAAGATTACCTACTGGACGGTCACGATGCTTGGGAGCCAAGCTGGTGTTGTGGGTGTTCCTTTGAGTAGTGCGTTCTCTGAACTGTATGAGCATGCGCATGTGCAATGAAACTACTTCGAGCATCCTTGCCTCCATTTCCTTTCATCCTCATTCATGTCCAAGATCTTCTTGTGTATCTCGGGCCATTACGCATTCCCCCGCCATCATTCCTTTCACAAGTCTTCTCTTGGCCAGCTTTTGCGATTGCACCCAGCCTTGCATCACACTACCGCCAAGGCACTGACCATTTTAAAGCACACTCTCACTCCCAACAGTGCTTCTACACTCAGCCCATCCAAAGCCCGTGCGTGTTTGATGTCAATGATGACCAATGATGATTAATGATGTTATTCTCATTCCATCCACAGCCCGTGCGTGTTTGATGCCGATATCGCCATCATCCTGTTTTGATGGCTGTTGCATTCACCAGCAATGGTAGCTTGCCTTTTCTCTCCGGCCTTCCAAATCGTATCACTCATTTAAATTAGGCTAAACCCGTCAACCTTTTTTATTAATCCCCCCCCGAGCAGCTCGTGCCTTCTGTCAAAATGTGCAAGCCAGCTGTTTCAAGTGTGATACACTTTTTGGGAAGGGGGCACGACTGAGTGACATTGCTTGCTTTTCAGCAACTGCTTATTCCTCCTGTTTTTAGTCCCCTCTCTCATGCACTTGTAAAATGTACAGGCCAGCTGGGCGATGTGTTCAGAGAGTCGGCCACCATTGCGCACACATATGCACGCTCCTATCTGGCTTCCAAAGACGCCCACAACAAGTTTCTCACCGCCTCTGCCGTCCACGTGCACGTACCCCAGGTACGCATATGTGCATGCTTTATTATTGTATTACATTTTGTATCGAGATGCCCATAGTTGCGAGCGGTGCACGTGCCCCGGGTACGCATACATGCATGCTATGTTTGATATTGAGATTTGAGATGCCAACAGTTGCATTGCAGGCGCAACAAGCTCAAGTGCAGGAGGAATATTTCTGCTGGTAACACAATGCGTGGCTGAGGAACATCTACACGTGTGAGCTAGGATAAAAACAACAGCATTTTAAGTCTATGTTATGCGCTGCAACAAAATAGGCGACAGCATGTGCTCTATGCTGTCACGTCTTCTTTGTGTTTTTACGCTTGTACTTCGGGTCCATGCTACGTGCTGCAATCTGCAACGGAATGGGCGTTAAGCGAAAGACCTGCAGAGAGTTGCACGTGCATTGTGCTGGGCCTGTATTGCATGATGATCAGCATTGGAAGTGGAAGGCGTCCCTCGCCACACCTTCTTTTTCTCTTCTCCTTTTGTTTTCTTTGTTTCTCGCTCTCAATTTTGGGCAGGATTAGCTAGGTTAAAATCATTGGGAGCGTACATGGTGCTGTGGTGCTGGCCACCAGGGTACTGCAAAAGGGTCGTATTACATTGATTTTGCGAAAAACGTTAGCTCTGGGGAACGTATTTGTAAAATTTTACTAGCTGTTGTGCTGGCCACGAGGGCACCGCAAAAAAATTGTATTGCAATGATTCAGCAAAAACTGGTTGCTCTGGGAAACGCACAATCACGAAAATCTACCAGCAATTGCTTTTGCCCAACCTGGAAACGCTGTTTTGTGCGTCTCCCTTTTTTCTGAAGCACATATAAGGTAGCAAATTGCAAGGTCAGAGCACTGTCAATTTTCACTCTCCATAAATTCTTCCAAATCCTCCACACAGGGAGCTACTCCTAAGGACGGGCCTAGTGCCGGCTGCACCATCGTCACTGCCCTTCTCTCCTTGGCACTGAACAAGCTCGTGGCTCCTGACATGGTATGTGTGCGTGTGTGTGTGTGCGTGTGCGTGCGTGTGTGTGCCTGGGTGTGCGTGTGTGGTGTGTGTATGCATGTGTATCTGGGTGTGTGTTTGCGTGCGTGGGTGCATGTGTGCGCGTGCTTGTGGATGTGCAACAATGTTTTGTTGTGAATGTACACATTCAAGGGTCAGAGGGCCCAATGCACCTCCAAATTGTTGCGTATCATGGTCACCGTTTCTCCACAGTTCTACCAAAGGGGTACGATTGCTAGTGCTGTGTCCACTGGCATGAACACACCCTCATCATCAAAGATAGCTTCTTGTAGGAAGCTCCCAACAACTCAATGACTAAAAATAGAGGACTACTTAAAACACAGAGCAACCTCGGAATCAAAATTGGCTCCCTACAACGCGTCCACGCAGGCCATGACTGGAGAGGTCACGCTGACCGGGCGTGTACTGCCCATTGGTGGAGTTAAGGAAAAGATCCTCGCTGCACGCAGGAGTCAAGTTAAAAAGGTTAGTTGAAGAAAGGACGGTGGGTTTGTCTACAGGGTCGACGATGTGAAACTGAACACCTTTCAAAATGCCACATCCAGTCTCAACGGAAAGTATATCAGAAAGTGATTCGGTGGGTTTTGTGTGTCCAGCTCAGACCTGTCTGTCCTAGTGTTTGAAATCCGTAGCGACAGTATGCATTACCGGATTACCGGTCCACTTAGCTTGCAAGCCCCCTGATTTGCAGTACTGGCTCTGTATTTGTTTGTTTGGGGGCATGAAAATCCCTTTATTCAAATTGTGCTGTGCGTGTTAATTCTACTAGTACCCTACCTTGTTCATCACGATCATTGTCGCACTGTCTGCCAAAGTTAAAACAACCCCACCACTCCCTCTCAACCCACAACTGTGAGGGCAAAGGCCCCTGCACGCCTTTTTGCGTTAACACATTGGTGGTGATAAACTCTTGGCAGCAAACAGTGCTGACCCTGTCCAAGATTCGCTTATTCATGGCACATTGGTGCTCCGAATCTCAGGTCATCTTCCCAGAGGCCAACAGGCACGATTATGAAGAGCTGGCAGCGGACTTGAAGCAGGGCTTGTCCGCGCACTTTGTGTCACACTACGACGAGGTCTTCAAGCTGGCATTTGAGTACGAGGAGGAGGGCAGCAAGCAGCAGTCACTTTCTTCCTCTGCCGCTAGCAGCGCCTGAAGTCTGCGTCTGCATGCAAACTTCACAGCATACTTTTTCTGTTACAGTTCCCAGTGAATTCCTCTCTTTTATTATGACCTTTCCATTTTAGACCTTTAGGCAACAAGCAATGGGTGCTTCTTCTTGGACAATAACAATATCAAACATGTAATGCTGTTGAGAGTTAATGCTGTTGATGCACACTTGTAACGCGGCTAACCTGCACTAGAGATTAGAAAAACACTCCTTTATCTGCACTCAGACACTAGACCTACACGCATTGTAATATTGTAATACAATACTAGCCTTTATAGATAAGGCAAAACATTGGACGCCAGCCATTTACAGATCTACCTTCCCCAAACAGCACCAAATTAAAGATCTAAGCATTCTACAACGTGTCATTCATTTCATCGAGAACAAGGATTGTGAGGACACTAAACCACAGAACCAGCTGAGCACCGCACAGGGTTGCCTCTGCTCCCTTAAAGGAGCCTTCGTTATCCTCCACACCATCCTTTTGGGAGTGGATGGTACCATCTACAACAATCACACGCTGGAGCCTTTTAAGGAGCCTCGTCCACAAGATACTAAAAAAACCAACCGTCACACATGTGACTCCTGTCCCTGAGAGCTCCTGGCACAATCATTTAAATACAGTGTTCAGACAAACACCGGTGCACCAACCGGATGGCAATATTAACCAGACAGGGAACACACAACAGAGAATGTGAGACTTTGGACAGGCACTGTCGTCAGAAAATTCGTGTAGTGATTGATCTTGATTGATTGTGATTGAAATTGATTGAAGTGGTATTTCAATCGAGAGCAATCACATCCTGATTGAAATCAATCAGAAGTATTTCAATCACTTTCAATCACATTTCAATCACATTTCAATCACATTCAACAAGGCACCCATTTTTTCTGTAAAAGAGGTACTTTAAATCAAGTTAAAATCATTATAGAAGGCGCAATGTTTTGTCTGGTCGATGCCATTGTAATTCAAAAATTTACCTACGGATCTGAGAGCTTCTAATAATATTGCTAGGTATTTCAATCACATTCAATCACGTTCAATCACATTCAACCAGGCAACCTTATTTTTGTAGAGGAGTTACTTAAAATCTCTTTTGGGCTTAAAAAAGAGATACTGTTTTGTCTGATATTTTTTTTTTTGGTGGGGGTTGTTACACGGTCCTCAGCAAGGGCCTGACAGAATGAAGGAAAAAAATCCTAAAAGACTTGGAAAAGGAAAACTCCTGCCTAAACAGAAAAACCCTCCTTGAAATACCACAGTCTGAGAAATTGGCCCACGCTCGCAAGAGCACAAGCTAAGAGTGTGTCTGAAGAACAGACAGAAAA
>Ga0307947_1003436_pt1 | contig 12729 bp, 8 predicted proteins | sample OrgLakmetagen232_FD_201840 | JGI IMG/M metagenome (GOLD analysis project Ga0307947, IMG submission 201840) | Saline water microbial communities from Organic Lake, Antarctica - #232 | ecosystem: Environmental > Aquatic > Non-marine Saline and Alkaline > Saline | place: Antarctica: Organic Lake...
TCCGGCCATGCTGCTCACGTTGCTTGCTGGCATTCCTGCACTGCTCATACCCATGCTGCTCGCTGTCATTCCGGCCATGCTGCTCACGTTGTTTGCTGGCATTCCCGCACTGCTCATACCCATGCTGCCCACGTTGCCAGCTGGCATACCCACATTGCTCATGCCCAAGCTGCTCATTGGCATTCCGGCCATGCTGCTCACGTTGCTTGCTGGCATTCCTGCACTGCTCATACCCATGCTGCTCGCTGTCATTCCGGCCATGCTGCTCACGTTGTTTGCTGGCATTCCCGCACTGCTCATACCCATGCTGATCGCGTTGCTAGCTGGCATTCCCGCACTGCTCATACCCATGCTGCTCGCTGTTCCGGCCATGCTGCTCACGTTGTTTGCTGGCATTCCCGCACTGCTCATACCCATGCTGCCCACGGTTCCATGTGGCATACCCACATTGCTCATGCCCAAGCTGCTCATTGGCGTTCCGGCCATGCTGCTCACGTTGTTTGCTGGCATACCCGCACTGCTCATACCCATGCTGCCCACGTTGCCAGCTGGCATACCCACATTGCTCATGCCCAAGCTGCTCATTGGCATTCCGGCCATGCTGCTCACGTTGCTTGCTGGCATTCCCGGGTTGGTAATGCCACTGCTGGTCACAGGTACTGCTGGCACCCCCGCATTACTCATGTTGTTGTTTGCTGGCACACCCATACCCATGCTGCTTGCAACATTTGCTGCCCCACCAGCTGCTGCGTAGCTTTTGCCCTGCATACCATTGTAAGCGTACTGCTGCTGCTGCTGCTGCGGCGGCGACAAAAACTGACCCATGTTGCTGCTGCTGCTGTGGTTGTTGTTGTTGCTCCTAGTATTGTCAGTACTGGTGGTGGCAGTGTTGTGCATGGAGGGGCCGCCTGATGGTGGTGTTGCTGCAGAGCCTGTTTGACCGCCCCCAGCTGCTGGAACTGCTGTAGTGCCTGAGTAGCCCCCTGGCTGTCCCCCCCCTGCTGAGTAGTCATCCATGTGTCCTCCCCCAGCTGCTGGTGCTGCTGCAGAGCCTGCCTGACCGCCCCCAGCTGCTGGAGCTGCTGCAGTGCCTGGGTAGCCCACCGACTGCCCCCCCCCTGCTGAGTAGCCCCCTGTGTGGACCCCTCCTGCCGCGTAACTCCCTGCCATGCCCCCCCCACTGCACTGCCCCACCATTCCCTGCTGAGGGTACTGCTGCTGGGGCTGTGCAGTAGCTGCAGTCATCCCGGCGTGTGCAGCATGCTCTGGCTGCTGCTGTGGCTGCCCAGGTTTGGCCTGCTGCTGCTGTTGGGGTGTGAGGATGCCCCATGGAGCTACTGACCCTGACCCTTGCTGCACCTGTTGCTGCTGCTCAGACTTCCCCCAGACGTCCAGGCTGGGGATGACCTCAGAACCGTTGCTCTCCTCTGACACTGTGCACGTGCGCTTGCTTGCTGCTGTAATTCATGCCGGGTGAAGAACATGAGTTGGTTGGGTTGGCTTGGGAGAGCATACGTCTCTTCTAACGTTTAGCATATAACCTACATGAAGCAACCCTCAACCTACAAAACGACTGCCTTTCTGACCTGCTGTGCTGTAGTCGGGAAGGGACACGTGGTGTGTGTTCTCATCTGGGGTACCGCCGGCCTCTTCTGCTTTGCGCTCGTTGCCTTGCGCTTGCTGCATGTCTCCTTGAAGCACCTGTGCGGTTGTGTCATGAAGCAACACAACGTGAATGGCGCCAGCGTGGGGTGAAAGCAAGCGTACTTTGAAGAGGAATTTATCTTCACGGCATACTGGGGTCATGGATGCTTCTATTTGTTGTGGAGGAACTCTTGAACGGCGCTTGGCTGCACCTGTCCTTGTTTGCATTTTTTGTCATGGGCGACTCTAACTCTTACTGTCTGTAATTGATTACCTGATCAATAGGCTGGATCTGTTCCATTGCAGCCTATCTGCAGCGAGCGTGAGACAGGAGGAGGGGCTCAATTGAAGCGCATCTGTCTGCCGTGCTGCTCATGCTATGCTGCACAAACTGAGAATTTGATGCTTTCACACCAATGCTCACCTGCTGATGCACCGTCTCTATGTTCAGTGTTATGTGGCTGCCTGCAGCTGTCCGCTTCAATGATCTACAATAACAGTTACCTTCAGTTTTAATTTAATTTTTGTTTTTGAGTTGAAATACCTAGTATTGAATACCTCACTCGCAAAATGGGAGATTTGCCACTTGCCACGCACCACCTCGGAGGAACGGGAGGGGGCCCAATCCTTGTCATGCTTCATGCCAATAGGTGTGAGTATACCCCTTGTGATGAAATGCAAGCGCTTGCAAGCACGTAAAAACGGGGGTAACACTTTGTCCTTGCTGTACAGCCTCCACAGCCAAGTCTTTCGCCCCATGGCAGCCGTGCTGCAGCAGCACTTTGGGACTATCATAGGAATAGACGCTCCTGGTGAGTATGTTTGGGATGCAGGCATACTTAGACTGACGCTGCTTTGCGAGTACAACATTCATAGTTACGCAGCAAAAATAAACTGCATAACAAGTAAACCTTATGGCGTCTCTTCACACAACAATGACTTTGGGCAACACCAGTGCCTTACACTCGCTATCCACGCAGGCCAAGGTGACAGTCCTTCCTGGAACTTTGACGAACAGGCAAAGGGCAGTGCGGCAAATTTAGCGGAGCAAGTATACAAATGTATTTGTGCGCTAGGACTCCGAGGTGGGTGAAAAGTGATGTGAGCAATATCCTTGCAGCATGCTGCTTGTATGGCAGGGGTCATACCTCTAGCTTGGCCCTTTACAATTCATCTGCCTCTGCAAATGATGCCTCGACCTCCATGTTTCCCTTCTCATCCCACACCTTTGATGCTCTCCAAGCACGGCATTTGTACGTTTACAGGCCCTTTTTTAGCCTCAGCTCTGACCCTCCCCAAACCTTGTTGGTTTTTGACAGCTGCATGTTCAATTTGATGTAAGATCTCTCAGGCTTCTCTTAAATGATCTCCCGCGTATGTTGTGGAGTGTGCACACAAACACACACATACACACACGCATACACGCACACATACACAGCAGCAGCAGCAGCAGCAGCTCTCTGTGCCCGAATTAGTGGTCCTTTGCCGAGCAGCCGTGCAACCTTACCTACACACCCATCCCAACTTTAACCCCATCTGTGCAATAATAACCATGTAACCCCTCAGGCTGCTTTGCGTTTGGACACTCCATGGGCGGGGCCCTGGCCTCCCTCGTGGAATCCACGCACCCAGGAACTTTCAGTGCCCTTTATGTGTACGAAGCGCCCTTGTTCACACCGCTGGGTGCGCAAGCGGAGACTAGCAGGTGGGTAGGCACGTGAGTATGTGTGTGTGTGTGCATGTACGTGCGTAAAGGGCTGATCTGGGAACGGAGGCAGCCAATAGGTGGGATGGGCCATGGAGTCACACTCTGCCAAAATGTCAGTGTATGTGTGTGAGCGTCGATTGGAGTCACTCTGCCAAAATGTCAGTGTACGTGTGTGAGCGTCGATTGGAGTCACACTCTGCCAAAATGTCAGTGTATGTGTGTGAGCGTCGACTGGGTGTTGATTTGTGTGCCATAAGTAGGGATAACCAAGGCGAAGAGTATTTGCAGGATTGTTCTGACAATGATGAGTACAAGTACATCAGCAGGGAAGGGTAGCACACGCACACGAATACACAAGTCCACACACAAGCGCGCAGACACACTAGCATACACACGCACATACACTAACATACACACGCACACACATTAAAACACACACACCCACGCCCACACCCACACACACAGACACACGCACACTCAGACACACATACGTACAGGGGTTCTTCAGATTCAAAAGCAGGAGGCGTGCTCGGCATGCTTGCACGTAAACGGAAGCCACGCTTTGCTTCCCAAGCAGCTGCGCTCCGCTCTTTTGCCTCAAAGGTATTCACTCAACTGTGGCTTTTTTGTATTTTAATGTGTGCCTTTTATACTGTGCAAGTGTATGGGTGTAAGATTACTTCATCACTGCCAACGTGTGCTCTTACAGCTGCACCACATAACGCCGGCTAGAGCTTTGCAGTGACAATCAGTCCAACATGTGCACACACACACACACACACACACATTCACGTACACACACGCGCACACACGTGCAGCCTCCTTTTAATTCGTGGCACCCTGACGCGCTGGAGTTGTATGTGCGCCACGGCACTCGTAGAGTCACGCACCCCAGTGTACTGCAAGGGCCTACTGAATCACAGCAGCATGGACACTACCAACTGCAGCGGCAGCAGCAGCAGCAGCAGCAGCAGCAGCAGCAGCACCACCACCAAGCTCACCAATTTCAACAGCATTACTGTCAACAACAACAACAGCAGCAACAGCAGCAAACACAGCACCTGGAGCAGCAAGAGCAGCAGCAAACACAACACCTGGAGCAGCAGCAGCAGCAGCAAGCACCGCAGCAGGAGGGAGAAGAGGTAGAGCTTTGCTGCTCTCCTGCCACTGAGGGTGCTGTGTACGCTGCCTTTGAGCCGCCGCCCCTGCTTCTACCCCAGGCCTTCCCACAGGTGCTTTTTGGCAGTGGTAGTTCAAACAGAAATCCGTGGCGGTAGTGGTTCGAACAGAAAGCCGTGGCATTCACGCTTGCATAGCTGCCGCCCCTGCTTCGACCCCAGGCCTTCCCACAGGTGCTTTCATGGCGCACGGGAAAAGAACATAAGACAATCGCACTTGCAGCCACCCCCACCCCCTCTCCCAAACTACCCAAACGTATTAAGCCCTGACCCAGCATTGATACACAGCATTGACACACAGCATTGACACACAGCATTGACACACAGCATTGACACACAGCATTGATGCAGAGCATTGATACACAGCACTGATACACAGCATTGACACACAGCATTGATACACAGCATTGATACACAGCATTGACACATAGCATTGATGCAGAGCATTGACACACAGCATTGACACACAGCATTGACACACAGCATTGGCACACAGCATTGACACACAGCATTGACACACAGCATTGGCACACAGCATTGACACACAGCATGGACACACAGCATTGCTGCACAGCATTGACACACTGAATTGATGCACAGCATTGACACACAGCATTGACACACAGCATTGACACAGCATTGATACCAGGCTTGTGCTACTACGCCGTCTTTCGGCTATTTTGACCGTCTAGACGGTCCGTACCGTATTTGCACCGTACAAGACGGTGCTAGTACGGTCTGTTTGGAAAGTACGGTCCCAACCGTACAAGGACGGTGCCACCGTACAGTACAATTTTGACCGTAATTTGGCTCCAATTTCGGCCCAATCTTTTCTTTTTGCAACATTTATATTATTTTTGCAACAATTGTTCATGAATAAAACACAAATTATTGAACAGGAATCAGGTACTGCGTCCGATTTTGAGTTCCATGCAAGCCGCTGCTGGGCCCTTCCCCCGAGCTGATGCAGCCCCAACCCAGCCCCAGGGTTGTTCATGGAAGCATTGTGTGGCGTCAGCACATGGGAGGAGCACACCGGGGAGCGAAAATGGGAGGTTTTGGGGCGGAGAGGCCATTCTGAGGCCATTGTTGCACTGGCAGTGCCAGCTTGGCACCGTACCGTACACCGTACTGAAATTTACCGTCTGGACGGTAAACTACGGTCACCAAAATACGCCAAGACGCCGTATCTTAAGAAAAGACGGTCCGTATTGTCCTAATCGTACCGTACCGTCTGACCGTACTAGCACAAGCCTGATTGATACACAGGATTGATACAAGGAAGAAAACTGAACAAAAAAGTGAGAAAGGTGCTACACATGCTTGCTCACCTACATGTATTATCCCTACTGGAGCCCTGCTTCCACACGGATTCCATATAGGGTCCTACAACGGTCCGTATTCCACTTTCATTTGTGTTTCCGAATGAGGTCCGTAGGAGGTTCGACAGGCGTCCGAGACACCCCACGGATTCCTTTTGGAACACATGTAAAAAGGTCCCAGACTCCGCCTGGACTCTGTGCTTCCCCCGCCGGACCGCTGTTGTTGGCGACACCCTCCTCCCCTCAATACACCCGCAGACGGCGTCAAAACACCTCTGCATTTCAACCTGTGCTCGCTTAGTGGGCACGTTCTAGGACATGGAACAGAATTCCGCACCAAAAACGTAACAGCAAAGCGGTCAAACAATTGAAAGGGCCTTGCGCAGCACACCTTGGCTTCTCCACACCTGCACAGCAAGAGAGCAACGGACTGGCACACAAGATGTGGGGCAGGGGAGGGGATGTCGCGCATGTAATGCAAGGTACAAAATAAGTGAGTGCTGCACACACATTTGGGATTTTGCTGGCCACTCCTCCCCTCTCCACAGCAGCCAAGGCAGTGAGAGCAGCACCAGCTCGTAAGGGGTGAGGGACTCCAGGGGCGGGGGGTGCGTGGGGGGACGTGGAGGGGGGCCTCAGAGACTGTGAAGTTTGACCGAGGCAAAGCTGCTTGGCGTTGTTCTAAAGTTGAAATATTACAAGTTAAAATTTTTGTGTGTGGAAAAAACCCGGGAAAAGATTTTTAAAAATCGCTAAGTGCTTTTCCGGAACGTCTGCGGATGCTCCGCGGAACTGAGCTCTGTCCGCTTGCATCCGTGCAGGGTCCGTGAAATGTTGGTAAAATCAGGGTCCTTCAAACTGCATCCCTGGCATCAGAAATTGGAAATCAACAGCTTGTTGATGCTAAACAAACCTTTGCAAGCCCTTGCAAGCCCATAAATTTCAATTTTGACGACCTTTTTTTTTCATGCATCCGTACAGACCCCCCACTGTCCTCCATATATGCCCGGGGAGTCCGCACGGACCCCCCGGCTCCATAGGGTATGCTCCTTTTTTTGATCCCTGCAGTGCCCTCTCACATGGGCAGTGGGTAGCACAGTCAAGACGCATATGTGTCTATCACCATTGCAAATTACGCACCATATAAATGTGCTCCATAAATTATTCATGCAGTGCTCTATTGCATGGGCAGTGAGCAGCGCGGATGAGGGTGCTCATAAGCGTCTCACTTGCACCAAAGCGTACTATGAATTGAGCTCCACTGTTACTCTTCCAGTTCCCGCTCGCGTGGGCAGTGGGTGGCGTAGTCAAATATGTGCATCCATTTCTCACCTTCAATTTGCTTACATTAATTTGCGCTCTGCCCAAAGGTAGGTTGTGGATGGCGCAGTTGAGGGTGCACATCCATTTCTCACCTTCAATTTGCATAGGTACATTAATTTGCCCTCTGTTTTCAATTTCTGCAGTGCCCTCTTGCATGGGCTGTGGATGGCGCAGTTGAGGGTGCGCATCCATTTTTCACCTTCAATTTGCTTAGGTACATTAGTATGCCCTCTGTTTTCAATTTTTGCAGTGCCCTCTCGCGTGGGCAGTGGGTGGCGCAGTTGAGGGTGTGCTCACGCTTTTTGCTTACACCTTAACACACCTTTGCTACTTTTTAATCTCTTAACAGTGCCCTCTCGCGTGGGCAGTGGGTGGCGCAGTTGAGGGTGCGCATCCATTTTTCACCTTTAATTTGCTTAGGTACATCAGTTTGCCCTCTGTTTTCAATTTCTGCAGTGCCCTCGCGTGGGCAGTGGATGGCGCAGTTGAGGGTGCGCATCCATTTTTCACCTTCAATTTGCCTAGGTACATTAATTTGCCCTCTGTTTTCAATTTCTGCAGTGCCCTCTCGCGTGGGCTGTGGATGGCGCAGTTGAGGGTGCGCATCCATTTTTCACCTTCAATTTGCCTAGGTACATTAATTTGCCCTCTGTTTTCAATTTCTGCAGTGCCCTCTCGCGTGGGCTGTGGGTGGCGCAGTTGAGGATGCGCATCCATTTTTCACCTTCAATTTGCTTAGGTACATTAGTTTGCCCTCTGTTTTCAATTTCTGCAATGCCCTCTAGCGTGGGCAGTGGGTGGCGCAGTTGAGGATGCGCATCCATTTTTCACCTTCAATTTGCTTAGGTACATTAATTTGCCCTCTGTTTTCAATTTCTGCAGTGCCCTCTCGCGTGGGCAGTGGGTGGCGCAGTTGAGGATGCGCATCCATTTTTCACCTTCAATTTGCTTAGGTACATTAGTTTGCCCTCTGTTTTCAATTTCTGCAATGCCCTCTCGCGTGGGCAGTGGGTGGCGCAGTTGAGGATGCGCATCCATTTTTCACCTTCAATTTGCTTAGGTACATTAGTTTGCCCTCTGTTTTCAATTTTTGCAGTGCCCTCTTGCATGGGCTGTGGATGGCGCAGTTGAGGGTGCGCATCCATTTTTCACCCTCAATTTGCCAAGGTACATTAATTTGCCCTCTGTTTTCAATTTCTGCGGTGCCCTCGCGTGGGCTGTGGGTGGCGCAGTTGAGGGTGCGCATCCATTTTTCACCTTCAATTTGCTCACGTACATTAATTTGCCCTCTGTTTTCGATTTCTGCAGTGCCCTCTTGCATGGGCAGTGGGTGGCGCAGTTGAGGGTGCGCATCCATTTTTCACCTTCAATTTGCTTAAGTACATTAGTTTGCCCTCTGTTTTCAATTTCTGCAGTGCCCTCTCGCGTGGGCTGTGGGTGGCGCAGTTGAGGGTGTGCACGCACGTTTACCTGCCCTGGGGAAAGCTGGGGTGCAAGACCTTCCCCATGCCTGCCTGCGAAGGTGCGTGCATGTGTGCGTATGGTTAGATACATACATTTGTGTGTGTGTTTGTTTGTACCAGCATGTTTGTGCTTTGTGAACAATAATGGCAAATAATGTGCGGATGTAGGCCACACAAGTACACACGGGCTGAAATGCCATTGGTATAAAAGTGCGCAACCAAAACAATGAGGTGCAGAGTTGGCAGGCATACAATTTGGAATTAGAAATGAAAATAAATCATTTGCAGCGAGGCAAGCTAGCTTGGTTGTAGCTCACGTGCTCGCTCCAACGTGCTTGCTCACGTCCTCGTGATAACGTGCTTGCTCACGTCCTCGTGATATAACGTGCTTGCTCACGTCCTAGTGATAACGTGTGCTTGCTCACGTCCTAGTGATAACGTGCTTGCTCACGTCCCCGTGATAACGTGCTTGCTCACGTCCTCGTGATAACGTGCTTGCTCACGTCCTTAGTGATAACGTGTGCTTGCTCACGTCCTTAGTGATAACGTGTGCTTGCTCACTTCCTCGTGATAACGTGTGCTTGCTCACTTCCTCGTGATATAACGTGCTTGCTCACGTCCTCGTGATATAACGTGTGCTTGCTCACGTCCTAGTGATAACGTGTGCTTGCTCACGTCCTAGTGACAACGTGTGCTTGCTCACGTCCTAGTGATAACGTGCTTGCTCACGTCCTTAGTGATAACGTGTGCTTGCTCACGTCCTCGTGATAGCTTGCTTGCTCACGTCCTCGTGATAATGTGCTTGCGTACAAGCCTAGCCTACTGCTGCCCACTAGTATCACAGGATGCGCTTGCGTACATTGAATTTATATGCGAGAACTCGCAGATCTTGCATCTCCTTCCGTAAAGAAGGTCGCAGATTTGTGAGCCCTCATCCTTTAGGTCGCAGATTTGTGAGCCCTCAGCCTATCGCAATTAAATTTAATCTTCAACATACTTAATCGTTTATACCTTATACCTAATCAGCAGGATATTCTTTGTGCATTCAAGCTGCGTACACAAGCATGGACAATTTTAAACCACGGCAGCAGGAGACCCTTGTTCTCTTACACGCAGCATAGTCATACACACCAGCGTGAATAAACTGATATATTTTCAGGAAATGTCTGCCCACAGAGGCGTTAATGACGCCGCATTACTATGCAAGTGTTTGCTTCAGAATGGACAGGCTCCAATGCTGCAGCAGGAGAGGAGTGGCTGACATATGCAAGGAAAAATTGGATTGCATCAGTATTGCAAATGAGCATGCTCGGAGGAGAAGCCAATCAATTGCTGTGTGCTGCAATTTTCGTGTGATCTGTCTTATAGCTGTATGCGGTGCATGGGCTTAATAATTCCATTATACTCTCACACACAAAACACACACACACACACACAAAGACACTCTTATAAACACCCACTACCTGCTCAATGTTCACTTGCCGCGTAGGTTTCCCAGCCTGTCCCATTTCGGGCCACAGGAAGACCCTGCAGCTGTGGCACTTGATGCCCTGCATTTCTTCAGGTCAGTAGCCTTGCTTCGACATGACGGCATAAAGGATTCAGCAAGTATGTCTGCCTTGCTTCAACATTTGCATTTCAGCAGGTCAGTAGCCTTGCTTCGACATGATGGCATAAAGAACTCTGCAATTCGGTAGCCATGCTTTAACGTGACAGCATATTCATTTCAGCAGGCCAGTAGCCTTGCTTTGACATGATGGCATAAAGAATTCAGCAATTTGGTAGCCTTGCTTCACGTGACAGCATATTCATTCCAGCTAGGGTTAGCCAGAACCGTATATTTACACCGTATATGACCGTATAATTGGTGATTTTCCTGCCAAAAATACCGTATATACACCGTATATATATGGTTCTGGCCAACCCTAATTTCAGCAGGCCAGTAGCTATGCTTCAACTCGACAGCATTCAGCATTCACATTTCAGCTTGCTGGCTAACGCTGAGCTTCAGCAAGGCAGCGTCTATAATTCAACAGGGTTGCTATCATGCTCTCTAGTCTACTGCAGCATGTTCCGAAGCATCTGGCGCCCTTCTTTACTTCAGATCGGCTGCTATGCTTCACTATGACAGCATTCACATCTAAACAAGAAAGCAGAACAAGGCTCTTGCCTACTTCCAGTGTGTTCAAAGTGGTATCGCTGCCTGCATAAGTTTTTGTGGTATGACTTCCTGCATAAGTCTGTTGTGGGATGACTGCCTTTAAAAGTTTGTTGTGGTATGACGGCCTGCATAAGTCTGTTGTGGTATCGCTGCCTGTACAGGTTTCTTGTGGTATCACTGCTTGCTTAAGTCTGTTGTGGTATCACTGCCTGTACAGGTTCTTGTAATATGACTGCCTGCATAAGTCTGTTATGGTACCGCTGCCTGTACAGGTTTCTTGTGGTATCACTGCCTGCATAAGTCTGTTGTAATATTACTGCCTTAACAAGTTTGTTGTGGTATGACTGCCTTTACAAATCTGTTGTGGTATGACTGCATTTACAAGTTTGTTGTGGTATCACTGCCTGCATAAGTCTGTTATGGTATGACTGCCTGTACAAGTCTGTTGTGGTATGACTGCTTTTACAAATCTGTTGTGGTATGACTGCATTTACAAGTTTGTTGTGGTATCACTGCCTGCACAAGTCTGTTATGGTATGACTGCCTGTACAAGTCTGTTGTGGTATGACTGCCTGCAACAATAGAATATTACTGCCTTAATAATTAGGGTTGGCCAGAACCATATATATACGGTGTACATACGGTATTTTTGACTTGAAAATCACCAAATATACGGTGTATATATACGTATATATACGGTTCTGGCCAACGCTATAAATAATTGGTATTATTGTCTACTTACTTTTTTCTGCCTTGTCTCAACAACACTGTTGGCGATCACGCTACCAGCGTGTATATGCTCCTCCCCCAACTTAGAGGCACATGCATGGTGCAAGGGTCGCATCAACTTGTATCTCGTGTGTTTTGATATTGTGGCACAAATGCTTAGGAACTCCCTCCATGCGCACATCGTCCAGAGTTTTGCAAGCACCTGCGCAGTAGAGGGCAGTGCAACTGTCCAGGTGCACAGAGTGATAGAATCTTGATCCTTGCATGCTTTTGTTTCACGTTCAGGTCAGAGGCATACGCACTCTGCAAGCAAGGTTCGCTGCCTGTGCAGAAGAGGGCGGTGGGGACTGCCAAGAGTGCGTCAGACTGCAGCGTTAGAAAGGAGATAGACACTTTTGACAGCACCACCGGGCATGTTGTAACTGGGGTGGGCAGATCTGGGATGCTGTCTAAACTATGACGGCCTCCTTTTCTAAATGCCCTCTTGCGTTTTAAGCCATGGGCGATCAAGATAGCAAGCTAAAATGCCTTTACTACTACCTTTATATTACTCACTGTTCGCCGATCACTGCTCTATAATATTACGAACCAAATAGGATGCGTGTTTCAGTACTTTCAGCACGTTCCATAGCTGTGCTGGATATCAACAAACGCGCCTTACTACTTACAAACAAAAGCGAAAGCGACAGCATTTTAGTCAGCAGTGGGGAAGTTTTGTGATACCCGGTTCATAAGACGGTTCCTAGATTGGGGATTGGCTTCACTGCCTTCATACTTTTTTCTTTACTAGTAGCCACCTATAATTTTACTTTTCTGGTTTAGTTGCGTTTGAAAATTTTATCTGCTTTTCTTATACTCTAGTTTTGTGCCATAAAATCATCAAACATATATTACTTTCTAAATAGAGGCTGAACCCTTGTTTGTATGCATCAGCATATAGGTAAGGAGTCTTTCCTTTCTCCAATCGATATTCTTCCCATATCCATCTTTCCCTTGACTCATCGATAATAACTATCAGTAAATACTGTTTTTTGGTGTTGTTTTTTCGTAATGTTTAGCTGGCAATTTTGGAAGGAAAAAAAAAGAATAGAAAAATCTTGGTTTGAACACAGTTGGACGATACAATGGCTGGCAAGCAGAAAGGAAGTTCCTCTCGTTCTCTCTCGTCAGACAATGATCCGATTCTGCGTGACTCAAACAT
>Ga0307947_1003437_pt1 | contig 12729 bp, 13 predicted proteins | sample OrgLakmetagen232_FD_201840 | JGI IMG/M metagenome (GOLD analysis project Ga0307947, IMG submission 201840) | Saline water microbial communities from Organic Lake, Antarctica - #232 | ecosystem: Environmental > Aquatic > Non-marine Saline and Alkaline > Saline | place: Antarctica: Organic Lake...
TTCCGATCGGGCCCATACATATACCAAGTGAAGGCTCTCAACGTCAGGATTCCGAATATCTAATTATTAATCGGTTTGCCTTCCAAACGTTACACAAAATCCAGCCTCCTGGTCGCAAAGAAAATCTTTGACTCAAAAGAGCAATAAGGACTGTTGTTGCTGATTCTGGGGTGCACTACCTGAAATACGGTTTTGCACCGTATTTTTATACGGAAAAATACAATATGTGTCTACGGTTTTGGACCTCGATCCGGTAATATACGGCGTATAATACCGTACCGATTATGATGCCTATTGTTATATTTGTACGGATCTGGCCCAACCTAGGAATAAGTATGTAATGACGTGCTTATGTGGGCGAGAGGTAAGTGCAAGGGTGTTGGCATAACCTATAATATTACGTGATTATGTGGGCGAGAGGTAAGTGCAAGGGTGTTAGCGTAACTTGGTTATTGTGAGGTCCTCAAATATTTTGTAGGGGGTTGACAAATTTTTGTACGTGTGCCCTTTTTTGCAGTCACGTGCAATTGTGCACAAACACTCAAACACGCTCACACACGCACACCCTCACACACACACCCTCACACACACACACACACATATACACACACACTCTCACACACACACACACACGCACACACACACACTCATACACACTCATACACACATACACACTCACATTCACACACACAAACGCATACAAACACACACACACACTCACTCACATACACACAAAAACACACACACTCTCACTCACATACACACACACACACTCACACACACACACTCACACACACACACACATACACACACAGTGGTGCCACACCGTGTGTGTGGCGCACGGCCCCTCCCTAGAAGCAGCTGCCAGCGGCGTGGGGCGTGCTGCAGCGGCTGCTGCTGCTGCGCTGCCCGCCCTGCGCTCCCTGCAAAAATCGCTGACGCGCACGCATGAGGACCTGGCTGCGGCGGCAGAGGCAAACGTGTACACGTTAGAGTACTTGTTCATGTAAGTTGACAGGCACGTGTGTGAGTGTGTGTGTGTGAGCGTGTATGTGTGTTTGTGCGTGCGTGCGTGCGTGCGTGCGTGCATGCGTGTGTGTGTGGTTGCGATTGACAGGCGTGCAGGATTCCATGTTCCATCCAGGGAATGTGTGCATGTAGGGTTGGACAGAGCTGTACGCTTACACCGTAATAGCCCAGGTATATAACCGTATTTTTGGTGATTTCCCTGTCAACCAAACCGCATACACACCGTACATAAATATGTATATGGTTTTGGCCAACCCTACATCTACATTTGATAAAACGGTTGGCCGGTTCCCTTCTTTGGAGCACATTTCATACATAGTAAAGGTGTATGTACGGACATCTTGCATTGATAGTACGTTTGTATGGACATCTTGCACTGATAGAACGTATGTATGGGACATCTTGCACTGATAGTACGTATGTATGGGACATCTTGCACTGATAGTACGTATGTATGGGACATGTTGCGCTGATAGTACGTATGTATGGGACATGTTGCGCTGATAGTACGTATGTATGGGACATCTTGTGCTGATAGTACGTATGTATGGGACATCTTGCGCTGATAGTACGTATGTATGGGACATCTTGCGCTGATAGTACGTATGTATGAGACATCTTGCACTGATAGTACGTATGTATGGGACATCTTGCACTGATAGTACGTATGTATGGGACATCTTGCACTGATAGTACATATTCACGGGACATGTTGCGCTGATAAGTTATGTGGACGGGACGAAATTTTGCACTGGTATTACGTAAGTTCAAGACATTTTGCACTGGTGTTACGTAATTCCAAAACACTTGGCACTGGTTTTACGTAATTTCAAAGCAGTTTGCACTAATGATGCGTATGTGCGCAACATCTTCCGCTGATAATGTGTATATGCGCAACATATTGCACCGGCAAAATGCATGCACGGGCACTGTGAGGCAATGTATGCCTGACACGGGACTGTTATGCAGATATGGCTGACCTTAGATCGTTATAGTGATCCGGTGATATAGTGGTCCGGTGATATAGTGATCCTGTAATATAGTGATCCTGTGATATAGTGAACCTGTGATGTAGTGATCATCCTGTGATATAGTGATCATGTGATATAGTGATCCTGTGATATAGTGATCCTGTGATGTAGTGATCCTGTGATATAGTGATCCTGTGATATAGTGATCCTGTGATGTAGTCAGTGATCCTGTGATGTAGTGATCCTGTGATATAGTGATCCTGTAATATAGTGATCCTGTAATATAGTGATCCTGTAATATAGTGATCCTGTAATATAGTGATCCTGTGATGTAGTGATCCTGTGATATAGTGATCCTGTGATATAGTGATCCAGTGATATAGTGATCCTGTGATGTAGTGATCCTGTGATGTAGTGATCCTGTGATATAGTGATCCTGTGAGTGAAGAATCAAAGCACATGACAGTGATGCGAGAAACGCGGACACGTGTTTTTGTGTGTGATTTTCTGGCGCGTGTGGTTGAGGTGGAGACACACACACACACTCACGTTTAAACATACACACACACATAAACACACACATACACATACACACACACTCAAACACACACATGCGCACACACACATACACACACTCACACACACATTAGCACGCACTTTTAGGAAGCTTGTTGCACGTTGCACTGTGCTTGTTTGTGTGTAAGAGTGAAGCATGTGTGTTAGAGGTGTGGATACACGTTCAAACACACATACGCACACACACATACACATACACATACTCACACTCACATTAACACGCACGCATCTCCATTATGAGGGAAATAGAAAATATGCCGCGTGTTGCAATACCTACCTGTTGTGTGATTTTGTAAGCACGTTCGCTAAAGGTGGAGGAGCGTAGGGGAACACGCAAGAAAAGAAATATAAAGCGCACTTCTGATGAAGCGAGTGTGTGCATAGAAGAGTGCTTTCTGGTGTGAGAGTCCAAGCAGATTGCAGGACATTCGTATACAGTGGAGTGGAGTGCTATTTTTTGTGAGTAGCTGTACATGTGTGCTGTTGTTGTGGAGGTTCATACGCATTATGTATGGGCGGTTGCAACATAAGTTTGTGAGGTGCGATGCATGTATTTGGTTGAGATGCACTTGTTCAGGGTTGTAGGCAAATGCATATGGAGTAGGGTTGGCCAGAACCGTATATCTGCACCATATATGATCGTATGTACGGTGATTTCCCTGCTAGAAACACCGTATGTACACCGTATATACCTATAAATGCATGGTTCTGGCCAATTCCTAATATGGAGTGTTTGTATGAGTGGTCGACACGCAATTGTAAGGAGTGTGTGCATGTGTGTTTGTGGTTATGTGTGCGTTGTGCATGCGTGTGTGTAGTTTTTCTTGCGGTAAAATTCATGTCTGTGAGTTCATTGTGCGAGCGTGTTAACATGGACAGAGGGGAGGAGGGGCACACACACACACACACACAAACACATACGCAATGCACACACATACCCACATACACACGCGCACACACACACGCACACATACATAACCACACGCATGCGAATGCATATACGCAGGGCGGGCCAGGCAGAGCAGGCTGCTGCAGAAACTACAGCTGCCCAAGTCGCCACACAACAAAATGGCGTGAGCGGGGATGCAAATGTGGCTGGAGTCCGCCAGGGTTTGCTGTCACCGGCTGAAGGAGATGCAGGGTTGCAAGCAGTCAGAGCCCTTCCTAAACGGAAAAGGGGCGCTGGGAAGAAAGGCGGGGAAGCGGAGGAAGGAGGGGAAGGGGCTGGTGGTTTGCAAGGTGTAGGTGTGAAGAATGGGCCAGAGGAGGAGGAGAAGGAGAAGGAGGAGGAGGAGGAGGAGGAGGAGGAGGTGGAAGGAGAAGAAGAGGGAGAGGAGGGTGGGGGGGTGGGTGAGCTTTTGATGCCTCTGGTGTCTGTTCAGCGTATTGGGGGTTCACGGCGCGAAAGTGTGGTTGATGTGGATGAGTCGGAGGAGGAGAATGGGTCTTCGGAGATAGGGCACAGGAGTAATGGGGAAGAAGAGGAGGGGGGAGAGGCGATGCCTGGGTGGGGCTAAAGGGGTTGGGCTAGTAAAATAAGTCGCTCTGGTATTGAGTGAGAACATGCTCTAAGGCTCTAAGATGCTCTAAGGCTCTAAGATGCTCCAAGGCTCTCAGATGTCTGGTAGGGTGTGAGAACGTCAATGGCTTCATTAAGGTTACGAGAACACAAATGGCATGACTAAGGGTTGCTATGGTAGTGGTTTGAGAACAGCAACGGCTTGATTGCGTGAACTGGTCTAAGGGTCTGTCTACAGATGTCACAGATGTTACAAATATTACAAATCAAGGGTTGATCTACAGGTCAGGATGACACGCCCGAAGTCTTTGACTGCTCCCCCACCAGATGTTCTGTCATACTTTATAATTCCTTTATTTTCCGTTTGTGGCAGAGCGGGCTTTGGATGCGGCGCTACGAGTACTTACTTGGACGGTAGGCAATCAGCCAGGTAGCCTGGTTAATGGTCACTTGCAACTGCAAGTGGAAATAAGCATTTGGTTTAAACATTGCCCCGGCCTGTAGGCGGCATGTGGTCACCCAGCTGGCAAACTCATGTAGGGCTAAATTTTTGCATGTACCTACTAGTCAATGGCAACAGGCGCAAACTAGTTCCACCTCCTGGAAAGACTAAAAGGGAGGGAAGGTGGTGTGGGTCTAGGAGCGCAGCTGGACGGTAACTTGACAGCAGCCACGGGTATAGAAACTGCTATTATTTTGCTGGAAGTTGATAAGATTACATTACAAAAGAGCGGCAGCAGCCACTGCGTTGGGCTGACGGGTCTGGTGCTGGTACCTTCCAGCACACTGAAAACTGACTCAGTTTTCAGTGTGCTGTAACTCAGTCGGACTGTAACTGAATATAAAGGATATAGATGTTGATTCAAGTTAAAATATGCAAGGCAAAGCCTAAGACAAAATAGGAAATTGCACCGCTGCATGCCACAACAGTTCAGGCATGCCTACTGAACACCAGGAATGTATAACTTGAGAGAGAGTACCAGCATGTTCGTTCAAAGATAAGCATGCAGGGAGTCCTATTAGGTAGGTGTTTGCGCCGCATTCTGGCCTAGCTGATTGTCTCATACACGTGACAAACGTAGCCATCTTAGTCCACAACTTGCAGGTGTGTAAAAGCCACAGCATATTTACAAGCAAACACTACAAGTGTTCTCCAGGGTGTTTTATTTTGGTGAAAACTGACTTAACTGAATACAAAGGTCATAGATTTTGATTCAAGTTAAAATATGCAAGGCAAAGCCTAAGACAAAACAGGAAATTGCACGGGTGCATGCCACAACAGTTCAGGCATGCCTACTGAACACCAGGAATGTATAACTTGAGAGAGAGTACCAGCATGTTCGTTCGAAGATAAGCATGCAGGGAGTCCTATTTGGTAGGTGTTTGCGCCTCATTCTGGCCTAGCTGATTATCTCATACACGTGACAAACGTAGCCATCTTAGTCCACAACTCGCAGGTGTGTAAAAGCCACAGCATATTTACAAGCAAACACTGCAACTGTTCTCCAGGCTGGAAGTTGAATATGAGTAACATTTAGCCTTCACTTGGATAGAACCCCCGCCCCGGCAGTACAACCATTACACTAGCCGCATCACTTCTTCTGAAATAATGAGCTACTACTTCACCAGTGGTTCAGCAACTCATATCTAAAGCTATTTTGCTGTGCTTGCCCCTATATCTTGCTACATCATATTTCTAGCAGCTCTAATGGCATGAAAGCTTGTTTTTTCACGAGTGCCGTGTCATATAGACCAGAAACTCCCAGGCTGTGCAGTGTCCTATTCTGCGAGGTGTCAGCAACATCAGTTCTTTTCCTGCCTTTCCTGCCCGCTGGACATAAAATTGCGTTTACGAGACAAAAGCCCCCTAGTACTACTTTCTACTCCACAGCCTTACAATCATCTATCTCCTGTAACTAAATATCAAAACACACCCTCAAGTTCCATCCCTTATTCCATGTCAGCATAGGATGAGAGGTGTTTGGAGAGACGCTGAGTTGGTGGACCCCAACACGCACAACAACAAACTGGTCACCTATCATTCTTGGTTTGTCATCCCTTTTTCTATAAATGAGCGTACGCCGATTAATGTACCACGATATCTCCATCTTGATCAATCCAAACATGTTATGCGCAATATAAGCAGGTTCCGCTTGCGTGCGCTTACTTTGAAAGTTGAGGCAGCAGCGTGGCTTGAAGATGGTTCTTGCGTATGTGACCAATGTTCTGGTGAAGATGAACATGTTCAGAACGAGGTGCATGCTCTTTTATTTTGCCAAGACCTTCGAGTTTGTGAGCTGAGGAAACATTTTTCCTTTCTGTCTACACCTTTTTTTGAGGACTTTTTCAGCAGCCCAACCCTTTTTGCTGCAACAAATCAACAACCAACTTGTTCATGATTTCCTTTCTCAGCAGAACAATAGATTTTTTCTTTTTCTTTCTGAGCTTATGGATTTATTTGTGGCTGGCCGAGACCAGTCAGCAGCCGATCAGCCAAACTACCTGGCTGAAGGTCACCCCCCATTGTAACCATTGTAACCATTGTGTGGGAATGACAGTGTTACATTACCTGCGTTTTAAAATCTTTGCTCTGGCGAAGCACCTTGCAATGAATAACGATGGTCATCAGAATTCAAAGATCAAAGCGATAATCAGGAAAAGTCACAAACAAAGAAGCGAGTACCTTCTTTTCAGTACTTATATAACAAATGCAAAATTTGCAACAACAGTCACAGTTGCAGCAAAATAGTAAAATGAATTATAGTTACGTGAATTACTAATACAATTATCTAAAGGCACTACAAGCGGCATGATGATGTGACCCGCATAAGTAAAAAGAAGACGAAAGACAAAGCGAAAGGGATATATCGATTGATCTTTGTCCACAAAAATTGCACCTGCACAGCAAGCGAGATAAAAGGGGAGGCTATGGAGCTTGCGCACCACAGTAAGACTTGAAAAAAACGCAGGCAGTCCTTTCCACAGCTCGCAGCATTTAAAGGAAAAGAATGCAAAACAATGCACGCAACTTCAACCAGAGCCACTGCCACCGTTGATTTTACTCAGTACGCTTCGGTAGTCGATACCGATCGCTTTGGGAATGGGTAAAAAAAGCGCCATAGGGAATCCCAGGAGAGAAAGCAGCACCTGCAGGGGGAAAGTGGAAATGTGCATTTTTGGGTCTGTTTGAAGATTTAGGTGGCGCACTGCTTTTTTAAACTATGAACAGCTGAGGAATAAAGGCAGGAAAGGATGTTTATAGAAAAAAAGGGCAGCAAGCGGTCCATATAACCCCACACATTATTAAGAACAAGGAGCCATTCAAAGGGAACAGGCATTATAAGACTCATCCACCAAGGTGAATGAGTGCAGATAAAAAAGTTTATGAGTGCAGATAATAGGCTAATAATGTAGATAAAGGGTGCAGAAAGGTTAATGAAACAAAAAGATAAAAGGTGAATGCGTGCAGATGAAAAGAGTTGCTTATTTGGCCTGTGCATTGTATTGCTTGCAGTGATCTGTACAACACTCTGTGCTGATGTCGTTTTGCTTTTCAATGCAATTCCATGCAGATGGATTTGACTAAACGAGTTTCCCTGAGGTAGCTCTCAGAATGAAAGCAACTTCTATAGAGGCACCGACCTTCAACTCCCCCCCCTCAATCCGCCCATTTCTGTCCACGTCGATGAAACCAAGCAGTGCTTCTGCAAGAACCTGCATATAGGAAGAACAAAAGGGTCTTACGCATTTTTTGTGTCGCTTTTTTTGCCGTGTTTAATTCCTACCTATTTCCGCAGGTACCTGCAAGAAGGGAGAACAAAAGGGTCTTAGACAAACATGTGGTGTCGCTTTCTTTGCTAAGAGGTCGAACTCCTATCTATTCCTGCAAGTGCCCGCAAGCAACGAGAACATCATCTTACTTTGGCTGTGTACAAACCTAGCTTTACAGAGCAACCGTACAGACTTTATATCACCGCGCAAAAATATCGTTTTTTGCCCTGCGGGTTGCGCACGAAAAATATCTATTTACTTTGGGGGTGCAGGATTGAAAAACGGGGATTTTTGGCGTATTTTGGAGCCTGTCAGGCTAAAATCCCTGTGCGGGGTTGGTGTAAATTAAATATTTCCAGGGTGCGGGGTTGATGCGGGAGTGTGAAACTAAAATATTTTTTTGGGGCTGCGGACTGAACCCAAGTCTGTACAGAATATGGAAAGGACCAACAAGAAACCGGTGCCGCTTTTTACGCTAGATGTTCACCTCTTTCCAGGGATGTGTCATACGGTCATTTGGGACGTTCAACACGGTGAAATACGCTTTACATACGGTACGGCGTATTTTATGAATGCGCCGTATGACACATCCCTGCCTCTTGCCTATCTCTGCAGGCGTGTTGTGCGTCACTTGTGCAGCACAAGGTACCACACACACACACACACACACACACACACACACACACACACACACACACACACTCACACACACACACACACACACACATACGAACTGCTGTGTCTTTTTTGGTCGGCTCTGGCTAGTATAGCACTGGTCGAGGATAGCACTAAGCGTACTCTGAACATCAAACCAATAAAAAATATAGTATATATAGTTACTTGCATAAAACGGTCAGCCATGTAGTTGTTGCCATTGTATATTTGCGGAAATGTATGCTCTGTCATTACACACAAAGCATCGAAAGCATAGAGCACATCATAGAGCATAGGGCACGGCATAGGGCATAGGGCATAGGGCACGGCATAGGGCATAGGGCATAGGGCATAGGGCACAGCATAGGGCATAGGGCACAGCATAGGCCACAGCATCGAAAGCATAGGGCACCTGACACAAATGCATTCCAAAGCAAGGCTGGATCAACGGCCACTTTCAGCTGCAATGACAACGCACTCCAGATGAATGACAACAGAGCATGTGTGTGTGTGTGTGTCAACAGAGCGTGTGCTTCCGAACAAGACACCTCACACGTAACATGCACTTTAAGTGTCTGGTATTGGTATTTAACAACTCAATCCCTGGCTCTGTTCAGTGCGTGGGCTTCAGGACAAGACACCTCACATGGAACATGCACTTTAAGTGTCTGTACAGCCTCGCTTCAATTGATATTTAACAACTCAATCCCTGGTTCCGTTGCAGCACTCACTTCAATTGGCACTACAACCGCACTTTAGGTCAGGCCAGCCATCCCTGTGAGAGATCTTGCCCCAAAGCAGAAAAGTACTTTTAAGTGTGTAGGAACCTTGATTCGATACATCTAAGCACCCCTGCACACTCAGTTTGTGGCGGGAGGTGCCCAGGTGGGCAGGGTGAAAATGGGTGGAAATCCCTGCTAGAAAATAAAGCTCCTCCCCATTAACATTGACTTACCAGGGGAAACTACTAGAAACCAAGAATTTGGGCGGGATGCATGCATTGCAAAGCTGGTTTTTGCTATGAGCAGTGTATAATAAAAGCTTTAAAATGTGAAAGCTTATGCTCTGAAGTTCCTCCTGAGGTGAGCCTGTCAACATTTTGAGGCTTTCTGGCAACGAATTTATCTGGTCAGGTCGAATTTGTAGCTAGATAGCTGAGCACAGATCGTTGTTATTTTATAATCTCAGCTGTTGGTGCCCACCACAGCCCATCTCGAGCAATCTGACCATATTACTTGACAGGGCGTGCCTTGAGAGCATACTGAAGGGCTCCCGACACTCAGGTGATGGCCAGAAAGCGTGTTTCCAGGGTTTCCAGAAATGCACCATTTTTGCCCAGCAAACAGGCCCTCGCACCAAGTCCTTCAGGGGCAAATTTTCAACCACCCCTTTTTTTGCTTTGCTGGGTATGGTTTGACCCTAAACGCATCTTGGAATAAATGAATTGGTGAAATTTGGACCTAAACCCGCATTTCTACAGCCATGCCACCTTTCTGGCAGGGATTTTGGCACAAATCCAGCCCCCCACTCACATCCTTGACCCCAAACTCATTAATTTGTATGCAGAAGTGTTACATTTATGTATAGGAACCATTGGGTGACCTCAGATGTACAATTCAGGAAAGGGGCATAAATTCCCCCTTTTCGGGTGGGGCTTGGCTGACCTGGCTTGAAGTGAGGAAAAATCAGTAAAAAAAAAAGTGCATCACGGTGTTCTAACAAAGCTCTAAACGACGCAAACCCATCAAAAAAACAAAAAAATCATCAAAAACCCACCAAAAAAACCCATCAAAAAACCCATCCCATCACCCAGAGTGCCATCACAACCTCTTCACCAGGCTCTGTCACAGCATGTTTTACATACGCAGCCTAGCAGTCGCGCGTTTTGACTGATGGCTTACTCTGTAAATTCGGTAAACAGTCAATTATGTAAACTCTGTCACAGCACCTACCCCGGGTTTGGTTTCAACTCTGCTTGTTACAATTTTCAGGTACAGGGCGAGAAACTCGTTGCGTGATAGACTGCCCGACCTGAGGTAGTGAGGAGTAAACAGTCGCCTGAGTAATGAGATACGCCACCCACACAGGCTGATCGGCCCTGAGATGGCTGAAACGGTCAACAGTGGTGGCCACATGTTTCTTTATTTGTAACTGAGTAATGGATAGTGGCCTGCAGAATAAACTCCACGTCACCTACATGAAGACTGCAGCACTTAGTCTGATGGTTCCTAGGCAACGGGCATTAGCATGCACTCTTTCTTTTTGGGGGGGCAATGCAACAGCCGAGGACCAAAAAAGCAACACCACCAATATAAGGCACACCGCCAATATAAGGCAGGATTATATTATGTTTCAAGCAGCACAAGTAACAGGCAACAGCACGCACAAGGAGGTGTTTGCTCTCCTGAACAGAAAACATCGATTTTTAAACAGGTTGACTGTGAAACAGAATGGGTACGGGAGTGTATGCAACATTTGGGTCGCAGTTAGGATTTAAGTGGGCGCAAACCCACTTGTCTGAATCGACCTGCTTAAACTTGTCTTCCAAATCCGATGGCGTGTGGAGTTGAAGTGGGCGCAAACTCACTTGTCTGAATCGACCTGCTTAAACTTGTCTTCCAACTCCGATGGCGTGTGGTGTGATGGAGTGACATTGAACAGAGTCAATGCAACTTGTCTGAGCTCCGGCCTGAGATGAACAAATTCATACAGAAACTGGTATTGGATATATCAGGTATTGGATGTTATTAGGCCTGAAAACTTCTATTTTTAGCTCCTGCCTGAGACCATTTGGCGCACAACTGGTAGTGGATGTCGCTAGCCCTAACAATTTCTGTTTTGAGCTCCTTCCTGAGAGCATTTCGGTTCAGAAACTGGTGTTGATGTTTTGGCCCTAACAATATCTGATCCAAGCTCCTGCACAGAAACTGGTAGTGGATTTTGCTGTCCCTGGCAACATCTTTGTTTAGCCCTGGCCAATGCCTATACGGAGAAAGGAAGGGGTTTTCAGTGTTTCCTGACTACTCCTATTTCAAGCTCCTACCAGAGAGCATATTGGTATAGAAATTGGTATTGGATATTATGACTTATTAGGCCTGAAAACAATTTTTTTAGCCCCGGCCAACGAACAAATTGAGAAAGAGTGCTTTTCAGTGTTGGACCTGACAACTCCTTTTTAAGCTCCTGCCAGAGAGCATACCGATATATGAATTGGTTTTATATATTACCTAGACATGGATACATCGATGACAAGTCCATGCCTGAGAGCTCATCAAATAGGAGCTGATTCTAGATGTTGGCCCTGACAAATGCCATTGTGTGAAGGTAGGGTTGGCCAGAACCATTTACCTATATACGGTGTAAATACAGTTTCTTTGGCCGGGAAATCACCAGATATACGATCATATACGGTGCATATTTACGGTTCTGGCCAACCCTATAAATAGGTAATAGCAGTCATCCTGCAGTTCTGAGTTGGAGCTGAGCTGCAGGCTCAGGAAATTGAGAGCTGCTCTCCTGCTAAGAGCCTCTCGAAAGCCCCCCTTCCCTCACCCCCACCTAGGGTTAGCCAGAACCGTGTAAATGCACTGAATATGGCCGTACATCTGGTGATTTCCCTGCCAAAAATACCGCACATACACCGTATGTAGGTACACGGTTCTGGCCAACCCTACCCCCAACCACAACTCGCACCTACCTAGACCCATGCCATATGCATATCTTCAGTCCAATCAGTGTGAATGTCCTGCTTTGTAGTTTGTAGCTCTTCATAACTCCGAATTTCACAATGCGCGACCTTACACTTGTCACTTTGTGCAACGTGAAATGTGGCAAGTGTTGCAAAGCGTATGTGCGTATTTGCATACATTAATATTCACAAATTTGACTGCAGCATCTCTGTTTCACTTATACGCTACCACATTGCGAACGCGGCACAAGTGGGTTTGGCCAGGACCATAAATTTATACGTATGTACGGTGTACATACGGTACAGTGTACATACGGTACAGTGTACATATGGTACAGTATACATTCAGTGTACAGTGTACATATGGTACAGTGTACATTCAGTATACATATGGTACAGTGTACATACGGTACAGTGTACATATGGTACAGTATACATTCAGTGTACAGTGCACATATGGTACAGTGTACATTCAGTGTACAGTGTACATATGGTACAGTGTACATACGGTACAGTGTACA
>Ga0307947_1003439_pt1 | contig 12727 bp, 8 predicted proteins | sample OrgLakmetagen232_FD_201840 | JGI IMG/M metagenome (GOLD analysis project Ga0307947, IMG submission 201840) | Saline water microbial communities from Organic Lake, Antarctica - #232 | ecosystem: Environmental > Aquatic > Non-marine Saline and Alkaline > Saline | place: Antarctica: Organic Lake...
AAATCCTCTTTTCAATACCAAACTCTTTCACTCTACGTAAAGCTGCATTAAAAGGCCTCAAAGCATGGGTCGCAGCATGGTGTAAGTTCATGTGCTTATCAAATAACATTCCCAGGTAGGTAAAAGAGTCTCTCTCTTCAAGCTCCTGATTGTAGAGACGAAAAACAGGAACTGCGGAATTTTGGTACGCATTAAAATTAACTATGTAGGATTTCTGCACATTTACTGTAAGTCCTTTCCTGGCAGCATACGATTCCAGTTGTCTCAACATTTTCTGCAATTGGACTGGGTCATTAGCTGTCAGGGTCAGGTCGTCAGCATAGAGCATGTGAGCTACCCTGAGCCCCTCAGTGCCAGTAACAGCACCCATAAAGCCAGTCCCAAACTCATCATCCACATCATTGATAAAAAGGGAAAAGAGGAGAGGAGATAAAGGACAACCTTGTTTTACACCTCTTCAAGGCGCAGTGGAATTACCGGTACTGGTAGTTTTGGCACCATCAATCAAAACATACTCGTCTCCATCGTACATTTGTTTGATAACATTGACAAGGTGAGTGGGCATCCTGATATTAATTAAGCGACAGCAATTGAAGCAGCCAGCTAGCTGGCTGTGTCACCACTACCAGCGGAATCTTTTCTTTTCTTTTCTTTCTTGACAGAATGAACAGGAAGCTTGGATGCAAGCTTCTTAATTCTTTGAGAATGAGCTCCTTAAAAGGCTCCAGCGTGTGATTGTTTTTGATGTGCCACCCACTCCCAAAAAGATAGTGTGGAGGGTAACGGAGGCTCCTTGAAGAATGGTGCAGAGGCCTTTATGCTGTTCATGTGCGGCGCTCAGCTGGTTCTGCGATCTAGTGTCCTCACAGTACTTAACTCGAGGAGGTGCATGTCACGTTGAGGAATGCTGATAAGATCTTTGGGTCGATGCTGTCTGGGAAAGGTGGATCTGCTAATGGCTGTCGGTGCTGCTGAGGTGCTCCTGGTCTCCCTCGGTTGCCCCCTGCCACTCTCAAGAACCCACCCCCCTTCATTGCTAGTCTGTTGCTTTTTGTTTTTGCGGAGATGGGAGCAACCAGTACAGCATCCGTACGGCTGGAAGTAAACCTATTTAAGTCTGAGACGCGGGGCTTTGGTATACTCCTAGTATCACCTGTTTTCTTGGGAATCTGAAGATTTTGCATAGCTAGCCGTTCGCTGCTACCTTTATCCATGCTGACAAAGCAGGATTCTAGGGAGCATGTCTTGCTGAGGGCTTTGAAGATCATGCTGCATGATAATTTGTGTCTCTCAGTGATCATACTTCTTATTTGCGTCCAGAAAGGATATGCAGGGCACTGTCTAGTTAAGGGCAGAGGGGACAAGTTAGGCTTATTGAGTGCTTAAACCATACCGCATGCTTTTGGTTGTACAGGGTTCCTGTTCTGTACTTCATAATGATGCACTTGGTTTTAACAGGGACATAGGACGCTGTTAGGTAAGCGTTGCTAGCGGCTCCATTGGCAGAGCCAATTTTAATAAGGGTCGGGTAGTATTCATGGTAGTTTGCAAAGGTATTGGCATTTCCTAATTTGTGGAGGGGTTGCATGTGTGCTTGCAAGGCATCATAGTAATTGGATAGGTACCAGAGCCTTGAGGTAGGTGACTGGGCTGTGTTTGGGTGATTTGATTGAGAAGAAGGGCTTGTGGTTTGCTTTGAACAGTGGCTTGCTTTGAACAGAAGGAAGCGCTTGTAGCTTGCTTTGTACAATGGTGACAATGAGGGGTGACCTTTAGCCAGTTTGTTTGGCTGATCATCTGCTGATTAATCTCAGCCAGCCACAGATAAATCCATTAGTTCAGAAAGGAGCGCTTGTAGGAGGTCGGAGGAAGGAGGTACAGAGGAGCAGTTCAGAAGGGTAGGAGGAAGGAGGAACAGAGGAGCAGTTCAGAAAGGAGCGCTTGTAGGAGGTAGGAGGAACAGAGGAGCATTTTATTGCTTCGAACAGAGGGCTGTCTCTAAGGTAGCCACTGGGGCAATTCCTTCCCCCTCTTGTGTGCACGTGGACAGAAAAACAACCTTTTGTGCAATATGTTGGAATGCCAGGACGGGGATTGTTTAGGGCTAATGAGGAATTTAGAGATTTCAGAGGCGGTATCACCTTCCAGCGCACTACCTAGTATGTGCCGTACTATCCTGCAAAAAGCTCAATTGGCTGATTTATGCTGGGAGTGCTTGTTCACCAGCTGCACGCTTTTATGTTCGCTTGTTGGCTTTGCTTGTGGCTTTGCTTGTTGGCTTCGCTTGTTGGCTTGTATCCGAGCGCTTCCCAGGGTCAGCCATGTTGTTGTCAATAATGGCATAAATACCACATAAATACGCAGGTGGTAATGAGGCCCGAACTGCATGCAGGTTTATTTCAACACATGAGTACGAGCTGTGTTCTGAACTTCAGGTGTAGAAATGCACAAATGTACTTTTGTTGGGCCCTTCGTTGTTTGAAGAATCTGGGTGGTGGCACATGCACGGAATGGTGATTAATGCGTCTAGTGATGTTCACCGCCTGTGCAGTTATTTCTTCCTGGTACAACAGGCAGTTCGTACTTCACTTTTTTTGCGTATGCAAGCCACCCCTTTTATTGGATGACAGTGTAATAAATGGTTACGAGGGTAGGAGGGGGTAACCTTCAGCCATTTGTTTGGCTAATCGGCTGCTGACTGGTCTCGGCCAGCCACAACCTGGTTAAACCATAGGCTCAAAAATAGGAAAGACAAAAGTTATAGTGTTCTGCTGAGAAAGGAAATCAACAGAGTTGAATGAGTTGATAAGCAACAATTGCCGGGCTGCTGAGAAGTCCTCAAAATAGGTGTGAGGTTTACAAGGCTTACAGAAATTACAAATTAAGCCATCAGACAAAAAGTGCATCTGCTAGGCTGCGTATGTAAACATTTTAAAAATTGCAAGGTGTTTGTTGTAGCACCAGACATGTAGCACCTACAAAAAAATTCTTTTGATGGGAAAAAGGCACAAAGCTGTTTGTGACATTGCAGCACTGAACGAAGCCATTAAAACCAATCAAGCATCTGCCAGGGCCAACCGACCGTACTAAATCAAAGAAGTTTACAAGGTTTACAAAAAAGCCTTCAGTCAAGAAGTGCAACTGCTAGCCTGCTCATAAAAAGCGATTTGTTCATAGACAGAAAAATAAAGCTTATTGTTGTTGTTACAACCTAAAAAAGTAGACACACTGTGAGCTTTTATTTGGGGAAATTGAGTTGCATATTTCCTGCGGAGAAGAATCATGTGGGGATTGAAGCAGTGGAAAATGTAATACGCCCTAGCTGCAGCGCAACAAGTTAACTGCCACAGCTTCAGGTGAAGAAGTGTCCCATTTAACTCAAGCTTTGGTTAGAATAATGTGCAAACAAGGCAGGGAGGATGCCTATATCCTTTCCTGATCAGCACGTGTTGGTCACGGATCAAGTGGAAGGAGTGAAGGGAACAAAGTTTGTGGGGCTGCAAGCCAAGAAGGAATAGGACGCAGAGATGTGGGCCGACAACAAGACCCTTGCATTCGTGCGCACCAAGCAGCTGCCTGAGGGGGTGGCCAAGCTGGAAAAAGACAGGATAAAGACGAGGAGTGAAGAGTTGGGATTTAAGGAGGACTAATTGTACAGGCTCACGGGAGACATGGACAAAACCCACCACCACAGGAAAGAGTCAGAATCATCAACAAGTGGCTCAATGCTGGGGGAAACTTCGGTGCAAAACGCACCTGGTCACTAGTGGAGCCCCACTTTTGGTGGAGAGGCATGGTTGGACGAATTAGCGTGTCGTCAAATCTTTCCGGCTGTGCGATCACTCCAACACCTCTTTCAGCGCCAAGGCCCTGCAACTGCAGACCCTTCCAATTTGTGGCATGTTTTATCGCTGGGGAGTAGACCTATCAGTACCCATGCTCACCACCTATTCAACTGGCAACAGGTACCTCGTGATTGCGGTGGAGTACATGTCAAAGTAACTAGTGGTGGTACCAGATCATGACAAAGTAACTAGTAAGCAAGGTCATGGCAAGTAAGATCATGTCAAAGTGAGTTGGTGGTGGTACCAGATCATGACAAAACAGCAGCCACCACCACACGAGCGTTTTTGCAACAGGTGCTCACCGAATTTGGCAGCAGAGCTAAAGTGCTCACAGACCAGGGTACAAAGTTCCAGGGGAGTTTGCAGCCACGCTGTCCATTTGACCACAGATTCCGATCAGCCAAACAGTCTGGCTGAAGGTCCCCCCACATAAATCTGTGCAGTCAATCTTTGCAGCCATGCTGTCCAATCGACCACAGAGTGACGACACCCAACCATACACAGGCAGATGGCCTTGCAGACAGGCAGTGCAAACATGAAGAGGCCCTTGAGGAAGCCTGTAGACTAGGGCAGGTGGATTATGGTCAACAATCTGGTCAACTGCGCACCCTTCCACCTGCCCGGGATTGACCCAAGCACTAATCACCAGCTCACCAGCTCAGATGCCAACCTAGCGTGCAAGATCTGGCACCTCACGAAGCCGGAGGAGACTTTGCTGCTATGCGACGCGTGCAGCACCGGCTGGCATATGGTGTGCATGGATAAGGAGATGGAAGAAGTCCCAGAGGCATTTGGATCTGCCCACAATGTGGCGCAGACGGCGTGGAGCCTAGCCACGTGGAACAAGTCAACCACGAGGCGGCGGCCGTCACAACCTTGCTGAAGCAGAAGCATGGCTCATGTGATGTTGTGGGTTTTCAAGACGTACGCGTTGTCGGCTGGAATGTATGCCAGTCAGATTTGGTCTACGCAACTGTTTTCAGCAATCCGTTGCAGGTCGCACACATGGCAATTCATTTATATATATATATATAAAGAATTTTGAGAGTTGAATCTACTTCTGCAAACTGGTGTATGCTTTGAGAAGAGCATGCATGAACCCTTGCAATTTTACTGGTTCAGGTCAGCTGCCAATTTTGGAATAGGGTGGTTGATTCAAATAGCAACACTTCATGCGAATATTTCCCTTTGGATTTCTGGGGCTAATTGTTGGACTAAACAGATGAAGGATGCCTTTGGTAATTTGCAGAATAAGCGAGCTTTTTAATTGAAGCAAATTGAGGAAGTCTGGTTTTTTGTTGGGACTGTCACAACGAATCATGGCACCAGCTTGAGCGGAAAATCACACGATTCGTCCATGCCACTTATTTAGCATTGGTTGAGCAGCCATGCCAAGCTGATGTTTTTATTTTACCAAGCGGAAGCTGGCTGCCCATCCAACAAGTTGTGGAGGCATTTGCGAGCCCAAAAGGCAACCATTTTCTTTGAAACCAGCCAAGTATCGTTGATTTGTGTAGCGTAGTTGAGGGACCTTTAGCAGAGACAAGGTTACCGTGAGAATATAACTTTGCAAAGGGGGTCAACTGGGGAAATGTCCAAATACGTGCCTTTTTTGCACTCAGAAACCGGCCATTCACAGCCCCTTCATCCGATTGGAACCAATTTTGCTTTGAATGAAAGCTTGCATTATGAGCTGTACGATGACGTGCTTACATCCATGTAAGTCACAGTGTGCGTAATTTGACAGGTGTTCAAGCTCACCCTGATCACCAAAACCCTAATGGTGTGGCTTTCTATGAGAAAACTGCATATATTCGTGTATATCACCAACCACTTCAACGTTTGATTTATTTGTTACAAGGAGTCCACACCACCTAAAATCATGTAATTTGGTGGAGTGGGTGAAAAGCTGTGAAGATTTTGTGGTTAAAAGTGGGGTTCATGCCGTGGGCAATTAGGTATGTGCACCACAACTGGCAGTTTTGAAGCTCAGGTGTAGCCAAAATCACCTCTGGGTGCCAAGTTTAGAAACTGCCAGTTGCGGCGCACATATTTGATTCACATTTCAAAAGTACCCCTGTTTAGGGCCTCAGTTGACCCCCTCTGGCAACTTTGTGAGATTATCTGTCATGCCATACAAGTAACCATCTCGTTCATTGCTTTCCAGGAATATCTGAGACAGGTATATCTGAGATAACATGGTTGCAGAGAGATTTGTAGATGCCTTTCCTAACGTTGTTGTTTGTTAGGACATGCATTTGGGGGCAAATCCTTTCTGCTTTGTGTGTACATTAATCTAACTAGCGCTTAAGATGAACACAAAAATGCAAAAAACTCCCCACAATAAAAGCGGTAATCACATTGTTAGCGGATCGAGTTTGTTACTTGCAAGTTTAGCATAGACTCCAGCACACCTGCAGCAATCAGCGACACAGTATTTGGACAACTTAATGAAATCAGCTAAGGTTCCCTTCTTCATCCTAATTGTCATAATCTCCATCTTCCCCTGCTTCATCCAGCTCATCCTGCTCTGGTACCTCTGGTGGGTCTTTCTTTGTGTAACTGTGAACATGTGTGTGTGTGTGTGTGTGCGAGTGTGTGTGTGTGTGCGTGTGAGTGAGCGTGCGTCAGTAATTGTAAGTGTGTGTGTATATATGTGTGTATGTGCGTATGTTATCACATATTCATACACCAAGCACTAAATTAAATGCAAGCAAGATGAGCCAGCATAGAAGGAGCAAGGCGGGGGGTGGCAAAGCATTGCGAGTTGACTGCAGGGGTGGCTGCAGCCTTGTGAGCGATTAGGTAGGACAATACGTCACAATAAAGCACAAGAATAAAAATTCAGGACAAAGCACCGTCACCACAAGGTATATGGTGCAGCACATCAACATCACTAACAAAGCATACACCCTGGCCGAATCTACGTACGCTTCTGGCACATACACAATCATCACGCACATACACGTGGGTCTAAACGCACAGCCGCAAAAAGATGTCACAGGTACGCAGATACACATAATCCACAAATCACACACACTCACACACACACAGCCGTTACAAAGATATACCAAAGGTCGCCCACGATAGATTTTGTCACACACCCACCCACCCTTCAGGCGTGTCCGTAAAAAAGGACGGAGGCAGAGACTGGGATGAGCCTAGCATGTGGAAGGCCTTGAAAGCTAAGCGAATGGAGACTGTCAGAATGAGGGGGATCTCCACCTGGTGTGTGTGTGTACGTATGTACGTGTGTGTTGTGCATGCTTGATGTGTGTAAGTGGGTATGCATGCTTGTGTGCTTACGTTTCATTTACTGTCCTCCAGTTGTGGCTACCTCAGCTCGTGATGCACGTGCTAGAAAGGTAGGGTTTTTCCCGTGCCTAGATCACAAAGACACTATTTCTTACCACCTGTGGGTATTACACATTCACAGGGTTGGCCAGAACCATACATTTATAGGTATATACGATGTATACACGGTACTTTTGGCTGGGAATTCACCATACACACGGTCATATACGGTGTGTGTACATACGGTTCTGGCCAACCCTACACATTCACCAGATTCTGTCGTGCATCACTGACAGCGCACAGGCACTTATGGAACTGCTGAGTACTCTGCAGCATGCAGAAGTACTCTAGTTCTTGTGTGTGCGAGTGCAACCGGACATCAGTTGCTACTCTCTCGGCACAGCTTGCGCTGTGCAAACCATCCTTTCTATGCTTGAGCCTGAGATAGTTTGCAGCTGTGTTTATGCTTGGTGTCGGCACGAGTGTAGTTTCTCCCTCCAGCAGTTCGGTGGATACGAGCCAGAATAGAATTGTAAAAGGGGCTGCACATGCCATTCAAAAGAGCCTTCCACATGCATACCCATGCATAAATGCAAAAAGGGCTGCACATGCCAATCACATGAGCCTTATTAAAGACTATTCTTCGATTTGTTGTGCACTTGTGTAAGTCCTTGCACTTTGTTGTGTAAGTCCTTCTGCCAGTTGCACTGCCCTTGTGTAAGTCCTTGCACTTGTGTAAGTCCTTCTGCTGCATCCCAAGATGGTGCATCATTAGGGTTGGCCAGAACCTCATATATATATGAACCGTATATTACCATGGTATATTACCGTACATTTGGTGATTTCCCTGCCCAAATCACCGTATATACACCGTGTGTATAAGGTTCAATCTAACCCTACGCATCGTTAACAGCGCACAGGCACCTATGGACCTGCAAAAGGGGCTGCACATGCCAATCACGTGAGCCTCACTAAAGACTAAAGCTCGTTTTGTTTTGCACTTGTGCGTTTATTCTGCTGCATCCCAACATAGTACATCGTTAACAGTGCACAAGTACCTATTAGAGTGCAGAAAGGACCTGCGCACGCCAATGCTTTTGAGATTGAGCCTTTCAAAAGACCAGCTCAATCTCGTTTTCTACAACAACAACTATCACAAATTTTACATGTTTCACGTACGCAGCCTAGCAGTCGCACTTTTTGACAGATGGCTTTATCTGTGAATTCTGTAACCTCTGTATAAGACCAGCTCAATCTCATTTGGATTTAAATGGCAGCAGAAGAACTTATAAGTGCAACACACTCAATCTCGCCATACATTGTTCAGTTGGCCAAAAACATGCGACACAGCAGGACTGGACAGTGTGCAATTGACTGGACAGTTCGCATTTGACTGGACAGTGTGCATTTGACTGGACAGTTCGCATTTGACTGGACAGTGTGCATTTGACTGGACATGGTGTGCGTTTGACTGGACCGTGTGCATTCGACTGGACAGTGTGCATTTGACTGGACCGTGTGCATTTGACTGGACAGCGTGCATTTGACTGGACAGTGTGCATTTGACTGGACAGTGTGCATTTGACTGGACAGTGTGCATTCGACTGGACAGTGTGCATTTGACTGGACCGTGTGCATTCGACTGAACAGTGTGCATTTGACTGGACAGTGTGCATTCGACTGGACAGTGTGCATTTGAATGGACAGTGTGCATTCGACTGGACAGTGTGCATTTGACTGGACAGTGTGCATTTGACTGGACAGTGTGTGCATTTGACTGGACAGTGTGTGCATTTGACTGGACAGTGTGTGCATTTGACTGGACAGTGTGCATTTGACTAGACACAGTGCAAATTCATGGCACGCTCTGGCTGGGATGTTTTGAGATATATGGTCACACACTTGAGTGAGCATAGTGTGTGTTGTTTATCACTCCACACTGAAGTCAGCAGCTGGTTTGTCTTTGGTTTTGTCTCGGGTGATATACACAGCGCACGGGCATCACTACACACTGAAATTGGCAGTTTTCTGTGATGGTGATACACAGCGCACGGGCGCCTATTAGAGTGCAGAAAGGACTGCACAACCCCATTTTAACACACACACCACCAGTCTTGATAATACCTTACCAGACAGACATTCAATCTCTGTCGCTTGTATCTAGGGAAGGTAGTTACCATCAAATTAACTAGAAACCAATATACATGTGCTGCACAAATAAGTGGCCTGCTGTGTTACTCATGACTAAATACTCATACCAAACTCTGTCTGACACTTTTGTGAAACCTTTGTGTGGGAACCCAGGTTTTGCAAAAAAGTGCACACACACACACACACACACACGCACACACACACACACACACTGTGTGGGCACCCAGGTTTTGCAAAATCTGTATATGGCTACCCAGATTTCACAAATTCTCCGTACAAGTACCCAAGGTGTATGCTACCCATTTGACGCCAGCCTGATGCCCACACAATAACTCCAACAACAAAGGGGCAGACGGCTCCATACGATCAGCGGCTTGACCGGCTGTTCCCTAACAGCGTGCATTCCGAGAGCGTGAACGCCTTGTTTGTCCTCGCAGGGGAATCCACACAGACATTGTTTCGTTCGATTTCCACGCCTATCTATTGATGTCACCACCTTCCTATAATTACAAACCACAATCTCTCAAACTAACTACCTAGCTCCTACCCACCTTTTCTAAAAGTTGCGAAGCTACCTGCAACTATCTAGCTCCTCCGTTACTCACCCTTACAGCTAGCTAGCTCCTCACCCTGACAGCTGGCCAGCTAGTTACATACATCAAGCTAGCTACTTACCTTGATAGCCGGCCAGCTAGCTCACCACCCTTACATCTAGCTAGCTCCTCACCCTGACGGCTGGCTAGCTAGTTACATATGTCTAGCTAGCTACTCACCCTGATAGCTGACTAGCTCGCTACACACCCTGACAGCTGGCTTGCTAGCTACACTCGCCCTGACAGCTGGCTAGCTCGCTACACACACCCTGACAGCTGACTAGCTCGCTACACACACCCTGACAGCTGACTAGCTCGCTACATACCTCGACAGCTGGCTAGCTCATTACTCACCCCGACAGCTGGCTAGCTCGTAACTCACCCCGACAGCTGGCCAGCTCGTTACTCACCCCGACAGCTGGCTAGCTAGCTGCATATACCCTGGCAGCTGGCTAGCTCGTTACTCAACTCGACAGCTGGCTGGCTAGCTACACATCCTTACAGCTAGCCAATTACTCACCCTGACAGGGAACTCCTCTCTATCAGCGTAGTTGGCCATGAAAGACTCCACCTGCGTGTGTTTTGTTAATTGCAGCAGGTGGTCATTGCATTGCAGCAGTTGCAAATTGCAGCAGCTGATGCAGACGAGGTGATTGCAGCAGGTGGTGGTTGTACCAGCAGTTTAAAATTGCGGCAGGTGAGGCAATTGCAGCAGCAGTTGAAAATTGCAGCAGGCGAGGTGGTCGCAGCAGCAGTTGAAAACTGCAGCACGCGAGGTGATTGCAGCAAATGGTGGTTGTAGCAGCAGTTCACGATTGCAGCAGTTGAAAATTGCAGCAGGCAAGGTGATTGCATTAGCATTTGAAAACTGCAGCACGCGAGGTGATTGTAGCGGGTGGTGTTTGCAGCAGTCGGAAATTGCAGCAGGCGGGGTGATTGCAGCAGGTGGTGGTTGTGGCAGCAGTTGACAATTGCAGCAGTTGAAAATTGCAGCAGGCAAGGTGGTTACAACAGTTGAAAACTGCAGCACGCGAGGTGATTGTAGCAGGTGGTGATTGTAGCAGCAGTTGGAAATTGCAGCAGCTGATGCAGGCGAGGTGGTTGCAGCAAGTGGTGGTTGTAGCAGCAGTTGACAATTGCAGCAGTTGAAAATTGCAGCAGGCAAGGTGGTTGGAGCAGCATTTGAAAACTGCAGCACGCGAGGTGATTGTAGCAGGTGGTGTTTGCAGCAGTTGAAAATTGCAGCAGGCGAGGTGATTGCAGCAGGTGGTGGTTGTAGCAGCAATTGACAATTGCAGCAGGCGAGGTCATTGCAGCAGCATTTGAAAATTGCAGCAGGCAAGGTGATTGCAGCAGGTGGTGGTTGTAGCAGCAGTTTAAAATTGCAGCAGGTGAGGCAATTGCAGCAGCATTTGAAAATTGCAGCAGGCGAGGTGATTGCAGCAGGTGGTGGTTGTAGCAGCAGTTGAAAATTACAGCAGGTGAGGCAGTTGCAGCAGCATTTGAAAATTGCAGCAGGCGAGGTGGTTGCATCAGGTAGTGGTTGTAGCAGCAGTTGAAAATTACAGCAGGTGAGGCAATTGCAGCAGCATTTGAAAATTGCAGCAGACGAGGAGGTGATTGCAGCAGGTGGTGGTTGTAGCAGCAGTTGAAAATTGCAGCAGGTGAGGCATGTGCAGCAATAGTTGAAACTTGCAGCAGGCGAGGTCATTGCAGCAGGTGGTGGTTGTACCAGCAGTTTAAAATTGCAGCAGGTGAGGCAACTGCAGCAGTAGTTGAAAACTGGAGCAGGCGAGGTGATTGTAGCGAGTGAAGTAAGCAATGACTGGTGAAGTAATTAGAGCGGCCTTGGTGATTGCAACAGGTGGTGGTTGCAGCATGTGAGGTGATCACAAAAAAGTAAAACAGGAGGAGAACGTGCGCATCACAGGCGCTTCATGACGGTGCCACTGCTGCCCCGTCTTTCCCTTTCGTGGGCACAGAGATGCTTTTTGATGAAGGAGACAGAAACACTGGACAAGCGTTGGGATCAGCTCCACATTGCTGGAGCAAAGAGGCAAGGCTAGCGCTGAAAAAATAAGTGTTTTTAGGCGGTTTAAATTAGTTAGTGTGCCAGCAGGTGGTGCCAGCAGATGGTGCCAGAAGGTGGTGCCAGTAGGTGGTGCCAGCAGGTGGTGCCAGTTATAATTTCTTTCTTTGATAATTTAGGATGGCGCTTACTTAGCAACAATGTAGCCCAAACAATATCTTACAACTCACACTCACCTCTTCAACTTAGTCACACATGTGTGTGCGCGAAACCTTGTCACAATTGATCAAAACCTTGCCACACACTGTTCAGAATCCAAGTGTTTAAGACCATGTCACACAACGATCAAAACCATGTCACACAATGTGGAAAACCTTGTCACAATTGATCAGAACCCTGCCACACACTGTTCAAAATCAAAGCGTTCAAGACCATGTCACACAATGTGGAAAACCTTGTCACAATTGATCAGAACCCTGCCACACACTGTTCAAAATCAAAGTGTTCAAAACCATGTCACACAACAATCAAAACCATGTCACACAATGTGCGAAACCTTGTCACAATTGATCAGAACCCTGCCACACACTGTTCAAAATCAAAGTGTTCAAACCCATGTCACACAACGATCAAAACCATGTCACACAATGTGGAAAACCTTGTCACAATTGATCAGAACCCTGCCACACACTGTTCAAAATCAAAGTGTTCAAACCCATGTCACACAACAATCAAAACCATGTCACACAATGTGCGAAACCATGTCACACAATGTGGAAAACCTTGTCACAATTGATCAGAACCCTGCCACACGC
>Ga0307947_1003441_pt1 | contig 12721 bp, 23 predicted proteins | sample OrgLakmetagen232_FD_201840 | JGI IMG/M metagenome (GOLD analysis project Ga0307947, IMG submission 201840) | Saline water microbial communities from Organic Lake, Antarctica - #232 | ecosystem: Environmental > Aquatic > Non-marine Saline and Alkaline > Saline | place: Antarctica: Organic Lake...
AATTCCAGCACCTGTTTGATGCCATACCAGCAGGTAGCACTGCTCGCCTGAGAGACTTCATCAATCAGTCTGATGCCGTAGGAGTAGCTGACTTTGCGGACAAATGCCTTGCTCTGTTTGATCACTAACCTTGTCTCTTTTTCTGGTGTCTTGTTCAGTCTGGCCTCCTTCTCTTCTTGAAGCTGCCTTTTTTTTTGCTATAGCTCAACTGCCCTCGCTGGCGGATATAGCTGTGTAACCCTTACCCTTACAAAATTTTAAATATATTATCGGAATCCTCAGTCTATCTAGGACATCCTCGGCGAGCCTCTTTCCCGGTGTGGAAGACAGTCGTTGGCCAGCGAGGATGTCCACTTTTTGAAGGGAATCAGCCCCATTTCCCAGAAATCCCCACCCCCCCCCCAAATTCCCAAAAAATCTATATTATTAAATGAATAAGTTTCATTGAAGCCATCAATATATCAGACTGAAGAAGAGAATTATAAATGTACTTGGATGGGGAAGGGGCTGTCATCTATGGCACTCAGCCCTACAATGGAGTCCCCAACATCTGATGATGTCTTCCAGCACGTCAAGGGCTGCAAAGAGAAGGGTAAAACCTGGTGGTGGCAGTGTGTGCGAGTGGTGCTCGTGTCTTTGAAGGGGAACTCTGAAGTCATCTGCCAGTTACAGTGCAAGCGCTGCGACACGTTCCTCAGCCCCTCCATCCCCTCCAATGCCTGCAAGACACATTTAAAGGGCAGGAACTGCAGCGGGTACAGGGAGGGTGTGAAAATGGGCTCATTCCTGTGGAGGAGCAGACAGCAGCAGCAGAAGCAGGCCCTAGCAGCAGCACCATGCAGCCCTGCAGCAGCAACAAAAGGCAAGCCCTGGGCCTTAGTCAGCAGCGGTTGGATGACTTGAAGGCAGGCAATCAAGGAAAAGTCCATTGAGCAGTTAGGCCTTTTTTCTTCAACAACAGCATGCCACTCCACATCATCGAGGACAAGCAGCAGCAGTAGCGTAGTTGATGGGCCAGTATTAGGCAGTGTGCAGCTGGGGGGGGGAAGGGGCAATGGGATTTTCTGGTAACTATATTTTCCTGGCTGACACACCCATATTCTAAACCATGCCACCTCATTAACAATATCTATTATAAATTATAATATAAAACCAGGAAGAATTGAAAGGGGTGTGCAACACTTTTGGGGGGTGGTTGTAATTGCTAACCGAATATTCCTGGCCCACACGCCCATTTCTCCACCCGGTCTCAACGTTAATATTCATTAATGTATATAAGCCAACAACAGAAAAAGTTTAAACTCAATCCGTGCAAATTTAAGAAAGTGATTTTCTCACCGTAACTTCCAGCTAGGGCCTCCCCAGCGAGTGCCGAGCCTCGTTGAGGCTCGCCGAGCCTTGCTGGCAAAGTCAGACAAAAATTTACCCAACCTTGGTCATATGTCATTTAATTTGTTTAAAACTTGCAAGGACGACCGCTTTACAACAATACGTCTTGATCGACACTGTGTGTTCATAAACACAAAATAATTAGCAAGACGCACGCACACATGCCTCCCAATGGTGCACAAGTACAGAATGCTTGACAAGAAACCTTTGTGTGTTCATAAACACAAAATAATCAGCAAGACGCACGCACACATGCCTCCCAATGGTGCAAAAGTACAGAATGCTTGACAAGAAACCTTTGTAGCAACTTAAGCTTTTTGGTTAAGGTGCGCTGCCTTTAAAGTAGGGCTCCACTGCTGCTGCTGTTGTGCCATATGGCTTGTTCAACACGCAACATACACCATACGGTACAAGTTATATTGTATAACGTATAACCAATGTTTGCAAGCCCACATTGTGCACAATCAAGCACCCAACGCGCAGGCTCTGTTGCCGTGACCATTTGTCCATTCGTCGTCAATTGCAAGAACTGACTCAAGGCGCCTCAGCCTAGAAAATTGGCTATAAATCTGCTGATATATACAGCTGCTTACTGTATTCGTTCACCATATGCATATAACAGTGCTGGCCAACTCCACACTCAACAAACCTCACCTGAGGAACAGGAGGATCGGCCACTGCTCCAAGTGCACCCCCCTCTCCACTTCCTCCCCCACCCCCTTCAACAGGCACGTAGCCCGCAACTACAGCAGCAGCGGCAGCGGTGGCGGCATCGAGGTGATTCCCGGCAGTGGTGGTGGTAGTGGTGGAGCTTGGGGAGGTGGTGTGGGGGTCTTGTTTGAGAGAGGGGCCTGGCGTGGAGGAGGAGGGCGACCTCGGGCCTGCAGCTTTGTGGGAGGCCTGTGCAGAGGGCAGACGATGTTTGATACATTCACTGATGATTATGAAGATGAGTTACCACGCAGGCCCCATTTTGATGGAGCTTCAGAATAGGAGGGTGGCACTGTTCGTCCAGAGTGCACGCCATCGACGTAAGAGGTAAGAGGCTCGGAAGGCTAGGCTATAATTTGTGAGAAGGATATACAAGATTTTGTGTCATAGACATCCCGGTATTCTCAAAGAACATGCAAAATGCTGTGACACATATGCACATAAACACACGCACAAAGACACAAACTCACACCTGTAGCCCCCCCCTCACACACTTTTAAGCATACCTTACGGTCTGCTGTGGGGTCAGGCGTGTTTGTGACAATGAGAGAGATGGCGCTCACAGTCTTCCCCAAGCCTTGGTCATCTGCCAAGATGCCACCCTGGATGGATGGTGGTGGGGTGTGTGTTTTTGGGATGTGTGTGTGTGTACGTTCTATTACAGAAAGCACACATACTCAAGAGTTCATAATTACAAAGACATGAACTGCTCAAAAATACAACCCTGATAATAACCACAGACCTGCACCGCACAATATACAGGATTTTGGATTTTCTCATGCTTCATTATCCAACTCCTAATGCAAGGGTGCCGACATGGCCCTTTTGCACATGTCCTTCGTGTCTGATGCGTTTTGACGAAACAAATGGCCACACTCAGTGAGGTGGCTCATTTGACAGCGTCGAGTCCCATAATTCTCCCCCCTGTGAAATGTACTGCGCGTACTCAATTGCGTTGCTTACTTGCACGCTTACATGGTGCGGTACATGCATAAGCGTTCTTTGTCGTGAGGTGTGGAGCTCATGTGTGGAGATCGTGAGGGAGGTTGCTTAAAGATGAAGTGCGTTTGTGAGTGTTGCTTGCCTTGAGGTGTGGCGCATGCGAGAGAAGTTGTCCAGTTGTTCTTTAGTCAAATGAACTTGCATCAATTTTGCAAGATCTAAGCCTGAAGATGAGCCACACGTAATTATGTAGAGAGCCTTGCATTCGGAGAGACTTACACATGTTGCACTGAATAAGTCTGGGCAGTGTAATCAAAATGCGCAACCAAAGCAGTCAGGGTGGTGCAGCGAACCCTATTGGAAGTTTTCTAGCTAGTTCCTCAATCTCACATCTGTGCCCTTTATATATATTCCAGCTTGAACTGCTCTAGCTTGCACAGCTGCTCTAGCTTGAGCAGCTTCTTAATTGCCAGCGCACCCTTTGACCCTACCTGTGGATTCTTGCCCATCTCGCGCTTGCACATCCACGCCAGGGCCATCTTCTGGTGACGCATCATAGGAATGACCAGGCCATTCTGCATGCATACGGGGCACACGTTTCTGTCGCTGGCACGTTGTTCCTTTACGCATGCAATTGACACCAAACGTGCAGCACGTGACACACACGTAGGGTTGGACAGGACCCTGTATTTGGGGAATACATATTATACTCACTGTTTTAGATTCGCTTGCCAATGATGCTACTTGTGAACCATATACAATGGCCATGGCCAATCAAATGCTACACACATTGCCTTGGCTGACTCCTTACACAACACAGGACAGGTTTTGAGGGCCCACGTGTCTGAGCAGAGGAAGGTTCTGGTCAATAAACACACACACACGCACACACACAAAGATACACAGTCACACACACACACACACACACGCACACACATGCACAGACACAACACACATTGCTCCTTGCAGGCAATTCCCCAATCTCACCGGTGGTGGGTCAAGCTCCTCCAGACCAGTTAGAGACAGATTTTCCACTATCGACTTTAGGGCGGCTCGATGGTTGACGCCTGACACATGCAAGGGGTCGCATGGGCGTGTGTGTGTAAGCGTGCATGCCGACATGCACGTATATATATAATGCAAGTTATCAGTCTGTGAGTGAGCACATGCTAGCAAGTGAGTGCGCACGCATGCATGCGTACTTGCTTTCAAGGGTGAGTGTGCATGTGTGCACGTGCTTGGATACAACAATAGCGAATGATTCTGAGTGCCCATGTGCGTCCTTGCTCACGCATACGTGGTTGCACACTTCTGCATGTGCATGCATGCATATGCGTATGAGCGTGCCCATGCATGGAAATGTGTGTGTGCGCGTGTGTGCTTGCGCGTGCTGGTGTGTGCGCACGTGCATGGTGCGCGTTTACGCATGTGCGTGTGTGTGCGTGAGTGTATGTGTGAATATATGTGTAACTGCGTGTGCATACGTGTGTGTGCGCATGCACATGTGTGTATTTGTGCGTGCGTGTGTGTGCTTGTGTGTGTATGTGTATGTGCGTGTTTGTGCGTGTATGTGTGTGTTTGTGTGCGCGTTTTTTTGTGTGCGTGTGTGTATACGTGTGCGTGTGTGTGAGTGTGTGTGTGCGCGTTGAGATTGTGTGTGTGCGTGTGTGTGTGTATGCGCGCGTTCGTTATACTTTTCTGAACCCCATGTGGCCAGCACACACGTACGCACCCATCTCTCTTGTGTCCTCAATCTTTTGGCGCTTGGCATGAGTGGGATCATCTGAATCATCTTCACTCCTTGCAGTGTACCCATCTCCTTCACTTTCTTGGTGCCCGCCTAAACCCTCGTCTTCAACGATTTCCGTCATGGAAAATCAATTATATTTAGAAAATGTGTCATATAATAAGCGGTGATCCTGGAACTGATTGCGTTCTTGACATTATGCACTCACTCTCTCTCCTCGCCGCACTGTTGATGGACAGAGCACTTCCGGCTGAAAGCAGACTGCTGGGTAACAGACGGGCCTGGGGCTGAGATTGTACCTGGGACTCCAGGCCGAAATTGGGCCTGCTGATCGCGCGACCGCTCGCTACGAAGGACTGCAGGGGGGGGAATGTTATAAGCTATTCAGGGCAGATCCCTGAGAATAGCACACTGTTGAAGAGACTGATCAGGCAGATCAAGCGGCAATTTCAAAAGCTTCACAACTTGCAGACTCGACCGACACACAGCACTTGCGCATGTGCATCCAGAGCAACAGCGGATATATCCATTGTGAGCAACAGAGCGGGAGAAAGCACGTGCTCCTACCTGATAAGCTTCCAGGCACCTCATCCTGGAGGTGCTCACGTGTTGCAGGTGTTGTGCACATGCCTGGGACTTGGACCGCGCCTGACAGGGAAGGACGCAATCGTGCACTCAGTAGGAGAACAGTGAGGAAAATTTTTCTGCTTGCTGTGTAATGGGATTGCCTGCAACAGAGAGGGCCTGACACACATCACACATACGGGCGCATATGCTCAAGTTACTCCAATTACAGATCAGGGTAGTGAGTGACTCCTTTCCGGCACATGCAGTCACTCGGGAGAAACGCAAGGAAGGCAAAGAGGCGCCACACCTTAAGAGCTCCAGCCTCCAGACGTGTTCCTTGTGATCCCCTTACATTCTAGCTCTTTTATAGTGAACCAGGTTCTATCGTCACCAAGAAGCGCAGCTCTTCAACATCATGTCCTGGCTGAGCAACTGGTCAACACTTGACTCTGGCCGCTCTTCTCGGCCTCACACCTGCTCTATCTGGTCTGGATGTAGCGGCTTCCCAGCATACTGCCCGCTCTCCAGCAGCACCTCCATGGAGGCCATGGCCTGCTGGTATTGACGCTGGAGCCTGCACATGCAGGCGGTGCACACAATTTCCTTGCTTGGATCCACCTCATTTTCGTATAACCAAGATAACATGGGCAGGGCTCTGAAGTACAGTTTGTTGTTTGCTGATTCAAAGAAAGAACGGAAGAATGGTGTGCATCCAGTTCCTGAAAAGCAAAGGATGAGATTTACGATTGAAATACATACGACATGGTCCTCCTGCATCCAATGTTTCCTGCTCTGTAAATACTGTACTGCAATCAGGACTGCCGTAAGACTGGAATTCCAGGTTAAAATAGGAGGAGTGCCAGATGCGTACTGCTACCTAAAGAGGTTTTTAGCTTGTATAATAGGTAATAGGGCAAGGGAAGGATAACAGTTGTGCAGTTATGTTTTAGAATGTTGTTAGGTGCAAGCTGACAAAGCGTGCCTCAACAAAGTTGGCGCGTGCTTTACTCGCCAAGCCTGGCAAGCACGCCTTTCTTTTAATGTTTTAATTAGCAGTTAAGCTTTGACTGACAGCTTCTCCTGGTATTTCTTACTATTTTCCAAAGCATGAAGGCTAGCTCGCATTTTAACCCACAATCGTTCTCCTATGTTAAATGCTCTCACACTTACTGGTCACAGCGATTTAAATGGTTCAAAAAGTACTCGTCTGTTAATGGCTGCTGCTGTTGTTGCTGCTGCTGCTGCTGCTGCTGGAGCTGTCGCTGTTGATGCTGCTGCAACAAGAAATGCTGCTGCTGTTGTTGTTGCTGCTGTTGCACCAGTAGTTGCTGCTGCTGCTGCATCAGATGCTGCTGCATCAGAAATTGCTGCTGCGCAGGCAGTAACTGATGCTGATGCTGATGACAGTCCACTTGCTGCTGAGAGCTTGGAGGGCCTGCTATGCTGAAAGGCAAAGGACGGGGGGGAGAGGCCACTTGGGCTGGCTGGGGAGAAAGTTGTTGCAAACGAGCCGACGGGATGTGGCCTGTGCCATGCGCTAAAAGCTTTGCAGCAGGAGGTTTGTCTGTGCGCAGATGTGTGAGTGTGTGTTTTTGTGTAAGTGCACACACACATACACACACATACATGTGTGTTATGTGTCTGAGTATGTATGCGTGTGTAGCGTGTATGTGTGTATGTGTGTGCGTACAGGTGCAAATACATGCTTGTGCGTGTGTCATGTGTATATCTGTACATACATGAACGAGGCGCACGTGTGTGATAGTTTGTGTACGTGCGTGTGCAGAGTGAGGAGGATCCATGAACAATACGTTGGATAGATTAAATACATGCTGAACCATGCAAACTGTGTAACACACCTTGTGTGAGCTGTCTAAGAGACTGTGGAAGGAGACGCTTTGACCGATTTTGTGGCTGCAAAAAGGCTTTGGAAGGAGACTCATCCTCATCTTCCTCGCCCGTCAGGTCCACGATGGGTTGAGCTTTCCCATGTGTAGCTGCGTGTGTGGGCTCATAAGCAGGCTGCGTGAGGTCCACCACCATCTCAGTTTGGTCTCCAGCCAGCTTCCTGTGCCTTCGTTGTGTGTGAATTGAACTTTCTGCTGCAGGGGAGAGGGAAGCATCGACTGGGTCCTGCTGTGTGAGGTCAATGGTCACGGAAGCTGGAGGGTACTGCTGCTGTTGTGGGTGAGTTTGGTTTTTTTGTTGCAGCTGATAGAGCTGCTGCTGCTGCTGTTGCTGCTGCTGCTGCTGTAAGAGTCGCTGGTGTTGTTGCGGGTGAGTTTGGAATTGTTGGAGCGGTATATTCAAACTCTGCTGTTGCTCTTGCTGCTGCTGCTGCTGCTGCTGCTGCTGTTTCTGCTGTTGGTGTTGGAAAAGCTGCTGTTGTTGCTGGTTTCCCTGTTGCAAGGGCTCACTCGTTTGGACTTGCTGGAGCGGGACAAACGAGTTTGGATCCTGCTGCAGTTCCTGTTGCTGGAAATGCTGTGATACCAGCTGCTCCTGTTCAAGGTTGTCAGTGGAACCCAGGTCTTGGCCAGGTTGGGACTCTGAATTACCCATGGTCGAAGTACGCACTCAGGTGATGGACTAATTAGACTTATAAGAAATTCAAGTCATCAGTTGCATTTGTGATACATAAAAATTTAAGCAATCTTCCATACTTACTATTTGAAGGACAGGGCAGGATGATGGGCATGCAGCCCCAGGTGTGTATAATCTTGTAGAATAGAAACACTGTGTGCTGTGAAATAGTAGGCCCAACCGGAGGGCTGGACATGGACAGACAGATGCACCTGTCTTGCCCTTGCCGTGCCCGCGCGCACACCTGGCCTCCCCCCCTCTCCCTCACAGGTGATCCTGTTGAAGGAGGGCACAGACTCCAGCCAAGGCAAGGCCCAGCTCATCAGCAACATCAATGCCTGCATGGCAGTTGTTGACACAGTGGCAACGACCCTGGGCCCCCGCGGGATGGACAAGCTGATCCATAATGACAAGGTGCAGCAGGCCGGCTGCATACTTGAACTTAATTTTACAATGTGTTGTTGTTGCTCGATCATGCTCGATCAGCGGAGGAGTCGGAGCCGCGTCCTGCCTGACAGTCGAAGAAGCAGGAGAAATAGTCAGTTGTGTTCCCCACCCTCCCGTTCTGCAGGGCCAAGTCACCATCTCTAACGACGGGGCTACCATCATGAAGCTTCTGGACATCGTGCACCCAGCTGCCAAGAGCCTGGTGGACGTCTCGCTGTCTCAGGACGCAGAGGTGTGCAGCTAAAACAGATGGAGGGAAGAGCACTTCAGGGACCTCCACAGAACACAACCATAGCACCAGTCTCTGACCCAATGGTCCTTATGGTGTGTGTGCACCACGTGCTACTGTTGTGCAGGTGGGGGACGGCACCACGTCCGTTGTAATTCTCGCCGGGGAGTTTTTGAAGGAGGCCAAGGGATTTGTTGAGGAGGGCGCACACCCCAGGGTAAGAGGGAGGGAGAGGGCACGAGTGAGCATGCAGGAGAAGGATCTGTCCAAAGACTTGTTGAGCCTGCATGTGTTCGCCAGTTGACTGACGCCAGCACTGACGTGAATGTGTGATCCCTTTCGCAACCCTCCCACAGAGCATCATGAAAGCGTTCCGCATAGCATCTCAGCTCGCCATTGAAAAGATTAGGGAGCTGTCAGTCAGCTTGGAAGGCAAGCCAGATGAAGAGAAGAGGTCACTGCTGAAGAAGTGTGCCATGACGACGTTAAATTCTAAGCTGGTGCGTCCTCTTTTTTTGGCTCTGTGTTTAGTCACGCATGTCGCGTCAGTGAGGCTGCATGATTCATCTCTTAAACGTACATCACGAGTTCTCGATACTGCACGCCCTGCCCTGCGCTGCCACGCATGCAGTCAATACTAAGCAGCTGCATAGGCACACTTAAGACAAACTTGCACAATGAAACCACCCTCTTGTGCAGGTGAGCGGCGAGAAGGAATTCTTCGCTCAGGTGGTGGTAGATTCAGTGTCGAAGTTGGACCCACAAACCCTGGACTTGAAAATGATTGGCATCAAAAAGGTCACTGGAGGTGGCCTGCGAGACTCCTTCCTAGTTGATGGTGAGTCAATGTGTGGGAATGTATGTACGGGGGGAAGGATGAAGGCATGTGTTTCCATTTCCTTAGATGTATAAAGCCATGTCAAAGTGACCTGTCCCTTCCTTGGTGCGTTTCTCCTTCAGGTGTTGCCTTTAAAAAGACCTTTTCGTACGCCGGGTTCGAGCAGCAGCCCAAGTCATTTGTCAACCCAAAGATCTTGCTACTCAACATAGAGCTAGAGCTCAAGGCGGAGAAGGAGAATGCTGAGGTGCGTGGCACAAGAAATCACGACGTGCAAGCTTCTGTGTTCAAGCTGTCCGGAAACATGCAAGGAGGGTTTGCCACTCTTGCTTGCTTGGTAACTATAGTGCCTGGATGTTAATGTGACAAGACATGACGATGGTTGCAGAGGCCTGCGTGCTGAAGGACTAGGCTGTGTTTCGTGGCAAGGCCAAGCAGCTGACTCATGTATCTCTTACCGGGGGCTTGTCATGGCATGGAAATGTGGCAATGGATGGCGTGTGATAGTGGCGTGACAAGCTTCTCGTAAGGTGTTTTAATCACACGCTGTGCATTATTTTACCTTACCATTAGGTGCGTCTGGACGACCCATCCATGTATCAATCCATTGTGGATGCCGAGTGGAACATCATCTACGATAAGCTGGACAAGTGAGTGGGGCAACTTGTTGTATTGACGTGTTTGTTTGCGTGATATGATGCTACGCTGTATCACTCAACCGCTGTTTCCAACCAGTTGATACAGCTCAGTATGTTTGCGTTTCCTGTGCTCTTGCCAGTCCTGCGTAGCGTGTAATGATTTGCTTGCCCCTCTGCTCCTTTCAGGTGTGTTGCATCTGGTGCGAGCATTGTGCTTTCTCGCCTCGCGATTGGTGACCTGGGCACTCAATACTTTGCAGACCGCGGAATCTTCTGTGCAGGCCGGGTAAGTGGAGGGGGGAGGTCACGTGGGAACGTCTTTTTAATTTTGTGGGATGTTTTCGCGCAACCACCTGTGCATCGGGGCTCCCCAGGCAGTGTTTTGTAGACCATAGGGTCTTCTTTGCTGGCCAAGTAAGTAATTGGAGGGAGAAGGTAATTGTTTTTGGTGAAATTGTGTCTAGGGTACTCTCGAACTTACAGGGTGCGCAGGTTGAGCAAGTGACCAGCCCCTCTGCACCTGCAAGCAACATAGTTAACAAACCGTGGGAAATATAAAGCAGGATGAGCAAGACAGGGGTGTGAAGTAGGCAGTAGAGCACTTTTGTGCAGAGATATATATGAACTGCTAGCTCGTCGTATGACCTGCTCTGTAACTTAGTCTTACGCACAGCCCATCTTTCCTGTGCAGTCAAAAAACTGCGTCGTGGCGAGTCACATCATGCCCAGTTGTGGAATGGAAGATAATGTTCATAAGCGCTGGCTGTGATAACATGTTCTGGTGGTGCTTTGTGTTTTCCTTTTTAGGTGGAGGGCCCAGACATGGATCGTGTGTCAAAGGCTACAGGCGCGCGCGTGCAGACCACCGTGAACGGGCTGAACCCCGTGGTGTTGGGGACATGTGCTGCTTTTGAGGAGAAGCAGGTGTGTGGGAAAGGGGTCTTTATAAGGGGGGGGGGGGGGGCAGCATGTAATGGGCGGGTGCATGTGTGCGTGGGAGCGCTTTTATGTGCTGATACGTTAGTGCAGTCTAGATGATTTTGTGAGGACCCACAAACAATGCTTGGATGCAATTGAGTCAAATCAGGGCACGCAAATTAAGGTGAATATACCTTCGCAAACTTGTCTTTAATAACTCGCTTGCATCCTAAAAGGTGCTAGAGATAAACTCCGACGGTGCTCCATGGCGCATGCACCTACATAAACCAGTCCTAGCGTACAGCTACTTTTCCTGCCATGCATGCCTGCAAGGCCTGCACTGCAGCTTACCTTTCAGCTGTTTACTTGTCTCTCGGCTGCCACAAGCTCACACCAGCCTGTCTTGGTGCAAAGTCTTGCAAGCTTTCTGTACTAAGCGTCGTTTTGTAACACGAGCGCAATGTTTGCTTTGTTAGTGTGTTTGTGTGTGTGTGTGTGGCATTTTTGAGCGGCGCAACAGTTGCTTTGTTTGTGTGTTTGTGCTAGTGTGTTGTACTTTTGAGCGACGCAACGTTTGCTTTGTTCGTGCTTGTGCGTGGTATTTTTGAGCGGCGCAACAGTTGCTTTGTTTATGTGTTTGTGCTTGTGTGTGTGGCATTTTTGTGCGGCGCAACAGTTGCAAAGGCTGAACGAGGTGTCACCTGTGTGCAGGCCTGGCCAAGACTGTATGCTAGTACAGCGTGTATTCGTATTTGCTGTGCATGTGGTGAAGTCCCCACCAATAAGTGCTGTACATACATTGTTTACAAATGTCCTGGCCGCTCTATCTGTGCTGCCGTGTGCATTTAGACGTAACCACCAATTTGACACCTGACATCTATCATTGTTATAACTTGGCTGCTTTTTCTTGACGTGTCGAGTCGTCACGCTGCCTGCATGAAATCCCCCTGTTCTTTCACCTCACCTAGGGTTTCACCGCACCGAAACCCGGAACCCTAACTTCAAAGGACAGTCAAACTTAGGGACCAAGAGGTATTAGGTGATGTCTAAGTCGTTCCTGCTCTGTGCCTGTGCGCGTGTGCCCCTAACCCTGCAGGTCGGCGCCGAGCGCTACAACATGTTCACTGGATGCCCTCAAGCCAAGACCGCCACCATTGTGCTGAGAGGTGGTAGCGAGCAGGTGCGGGGATGTGCGTTTGCCATGCTCGGCTTGTCTGAGCCTGGCCTGATTTGTATCTCAGGCTGAGGCCCAGCCCGTGTGTGTTCAACTTGTTATTGTGAGAGGGACATTAAAGACCTGAAAACACGTGCATGTGGCAAAACAGAGCGATGTAATAGATGCTGTTGCACTAATATTTTTGTGTGACACAGTGGAAAGTTGGCAGCCTGGTTGCCTACTTTTGCCGTTTAACATAAGTCGCTGTCGAGGCACCAGAGTAGGCTCATGTCTGATATTACTCATGATTGGCCTTCCCTTCAAAAAGAGCATATAATGCATGTGCCTTGAGCTTTTCATTTAAAAAAAGGCTTTTTGGAAACTTTAGACATTAGTTGATTGCTCAGAGCTCGTTCTGCTAGTACAGCGCAAGGGTAAGGGTAAGGGTAAGGGTTACACAGCTATATCCGCCAGCGAGGGCAGTTGAGCTATAGCAAAAAAAAAGGCAGCTTCAAGAAGAGAAGGAGGCCAGACTGAACAAGACACCAGAAAAAGA
>Ga0307947_1003447_pt1 | contig 12701 bp, 12 predicted proteins | sample OrgLakmetagen232_FD_201840 | JGI IMG/M metagenome (GOLD analysis project Ga0307947, IMG submission 201840) | Saline water microbial communities from Organic Lake, Antarctica - #232 | ecosystem: Environmental > Aquatic > Non-marine Saline and Alkaline > Saline | place: Antarctica: Organic Lake...
GTGTGTGTGTGCGCGTGTGCGCGTGCATGCATGCCTTCAACCTGCTCACATCTGTCAGTCAAACATGGAGACTCGCATCCTCAGAACACGCTCCCATCGTCATCGCGTCATTAAACATAAATTTTTATGTCCATTGCAACTTGAATTGTGGAAATCCGTGCACCCAGTCGTGTGCTTGCATGGAGCAGCGAACTTTTCGTCCCGCCTCTCCTTGGCCCCGGACCCAGCCGGCACACTCAGAAACGTCTCCTGTCCACGCCTGTACGGTCAGATGATGTTTGGGGGGCATGGGCTGGGCTGAGCGCCGGGCAGTTTCCTCCAGCTACCAAACATTGAGTCAGTTCTTTCCACAGCACTTCTCACTGCACCCCTGGTCACCAAAACTGGTATGCCCCGACAAAAATTTTTGCTTGGCCTGCCTGCCAAGTTTCAGACCTGGGCGTTGGCTGCGTGGCGCTGGCCAGGCCCTGAGTCTCAACTTTCCAAATTTTCGTTCCGGGGTACGCCCAGCAGCACCACCCCCTGCCCCTCCCCTCCCCCTGGCACCGCAGAGCTGCCGGATTTGTAAGTCTGGGTCACTGTGCAAGTTTTGGGGACGGGGGGTGCGCTGGGCGGGCCTGCGCACACTGTTGTGAATAATTTTCGTTTTCACGGTGCGCCCAGCAGCACCACCCCCTGCCCCTCCCCTCCCCCTGACACCGCAGGGCTGCCTGGTTAGTCAGTCTAAGGTGCCTTGCAAGTTCTGGGGGCGGGGGGTGCGCTGGGCGGGCCTGCGCGCCCTGGTGTGAACTTTGGTGGGAAGACATCAAACCTAGGGGCTGCGCCCCATGACTGGGGCTTCGCCAAAAAGCTGTTCTACAGCACTGAAGGAAATCTGTGAATTGTGTCTTATACTTGCCTTTTTGGAGCCCCAGTCAAAAATGATTACCTTCAAAACTTGACCATAGGAAGTTGATAGCCTTTTCAAAGAAGTTTGTGTCTCCTCAAGTACGAATCAAGTTAATTGGCAGTATTGTATACAAAGTGATCTCCTTGCAGACATGATATTCATTGATAATACAATGGGGACAGGAGGCGTCGAGTAGCATACATGTTGCTATAGGTTCAATTCCAATACGAATCACATGAACGGTAAATAGAGGTAAATGCTTTCAGTTGATGTGCCTGTGAATTAATAGCTTTGGGGTTATCAGATGGGGTGGGGGAAGGGGAGGTGATATGAGAATTTGGGGCGGTGCTCCAAAAATTTCTGCCATTTCAGGGAATAATGAATATGATCTTAGACTTCAAACATATTGATGAGTGTGGTGTAACTATACAAAAGATGTGTCTGCAGCAGAGTTCACCGCATTGCAGTTTTGTACAGCCTTGAATAGGCAGCATTTACAACTTTCCTAGCAATACAAATCAAAACCTTAGTGTAGATAGGTACAGTGTGCAAGGGATGCCAAAACACGCTTTTTGACTTGATTTGTTGCAATTGGTTTTAATTGTCAACCAAGTGTCCGCCACACTGTTGAAAGAGTAACAAAGGAAGTTTAATACGAGACTGGGATTTAGTCCTCTGCAGCTTCTGGCACACGGCACCGTACCCACAGATTTTGTTTCCAAAATTTGGGAGGTAAAAGCTATGACGATATATATAATATATACCCATGCATACACGCATTCACACACATACACACATACGCACGCATGTACATGCACACACATATATACGCATGCCTGCAATGACAGTGGCTTGGATGTTGCCCAGCGTGCAAATGCTGCCCACCAGGCTCACCAGCTCTACTACTGCGTGCTGCTGCATGTGCTGCAAAAGCTCAGTCCTCTGCATGAAGGTGCGCAGCACCTATTGCAGCTCAGTGGAGGTTCTTTACTGCAAACAGCTCTAAAACAAGCAATCACGTCTGAGAATACGGTGCAGGTATGTAAATAATAAAGTACTGCACACCTGTAGAAGAAAAATTTTAACATTTCCTAGTCCTCGTGATTGGTAATAGGTTGCGTCGCTATAGTCTAAGAATGACCTGGTCCCATTACCATGTATGCGTCGCTAGTTGCTTTTGCTGGAATTCTCAACAACTTTAAAAGTCACTCCTTGCAACATTTACAAAGTTTGTGACCTCTTGTGCGTCCAAGCTTGGTCCCTAGTACAGACAGACTATCAGCATTTAGGGCCATTGCCTCAGCCCGGATTTTGTTCAGTAAAAGGCGTACATCCATCCACATATCCATAGGCCATTCATCCCCTGTCCCTACCAACTTCCTCCTCTGCCCCCACCCCCCCTCCACACATACAATATTTACACACCCACACAAACATATACATACAAGCACACGCATGCACGCACACACATACACATGCACACATACTCACACACGAACCAATCCACACACACACACACATACACACACACACGTATATATACACACACACGTATATATATATATATACACACACACACATTTACACACACAGTGACAGAGGGCCGCTTTCAGCACAGCGTCATTCCAAACCCTGACGAGGTGCACCGCATGCTTCGTGTGCCTGACTTCCACCTGGGCTTGCTCACGTGCAGCCTGGAGCTCGTCAGTGCTGCCGTGTTCCAGGTATGCTGCAAGTGCACTGCTCACGCAATCTCATTACTCGTGGGTGCAAAGCTATGATGGGAGGCGCATTGCATGTTCGATTGGCTGTACGGATTTGCCACGTTTGCTCACCCACATACAGCACCATCCCAGGCAGCTTCCTGCCACCCAGCAATGGCCACGAGCACCTTGAGCATCCCAGCCTTGATTCACCTGCCACATAGTACCAGCCACAAGTAGCATACCTAAAGTTTGCCTCTCTACCACACCTTCTGGCACAATTCTGCCTATCTGCTACCTCCCTGTGATCTAGTACCCTATTACTTGTGAGGCATTGCCACTTTCCCCTCCTCACTCTCTTCACCACCCAATATTGTGAGAAATGGCATTCGTACTCCTCACCCTCAGCATGTATCCCCTGATCTTATGAGGAATGCCATTTTTGCCCACTCACTCCCTGCACCATCTACCCCTGATCTTGTGAGGAATGCCATTTTTGCCCATTCACTCCCTGCACCATCTACCCCTGATCTTGTGAGGAATGCCATTTTTGCCCATTCACTCCCAGCACCATCCACCCCTGGGCGCCCCAGCCAAGATCGGGACGGAACACAGCATGCTAACAGTTTGGGACGCTGCAAGGTGAGACGCACAGACTTAAGGGGCGTGCAATCTGGTATATGTGTTAATAATTTGTGGAACCATACAATTTGGGACACTGACTCTGGGGGCGGGCTAACTACGATCTCTATGCTTGTGCTCATAATCTGTAAGTCACACAATCTGTCCATACCATTAAGTTTGCATAATAATAATTATGTATAAGATAGATCTATAAATTGGACGGCAAGATCTGGAACCTGGATGGTGAGATGACGTAATTCCTAGAAGCTGCAAGGTCAAGGATGGTGTGTTTTTGTAGGCGAGATCTTTGCAACGGAAGCTTTACAAGACAACAACTTTTACATGCCCTTGATAATGTGTGTGCAGTTTTGATCTGCTTTACTGCAACATCTCCATGAGCAACAAGAACAAAGGGAATTCACACAGGAAGTCAAACCACACCCCACACACATTACTTGAAATTTAAGTGCTAGGAAAGAAAAATTTGCAAATGTACTCCTATCTCATGCTTAAGGCTACGTGCACATCCAGGTGGTTCCTGGATTGCTTTGACCACAGTGAGCGTGAAGGCCGCCCGTGGATCAGTGCGTCAGGTGGAGGGTGCTGCGTATTGTTTGGTGCCCCACAGTGCCTCACGTGAATAAATTGATTGTGGACCATGGGTCAGTGCCTCACGTGAATTAACTGATTGTGCATCGTGGATCAGTGCGTCAGGTGGAGGGTGCTGCGTCCGTTTTGTTGCCGAACAGGGCCTTACGTGAATGAAATGAAGGAAATAATACAACTTGCAAGGCCAATAGAATTGCAGCTATAATTATGTGCACACCTCATCGTACTTTCTTTTAAGCAAAACAGGGTTCGGCGTGACTAATATTGTTGAAGAAGCAGCGATTTAGTAATCTAGGGGCCCCACACCTGAGAAGGAGGCAGGGTCAATTTCGTTATTACCTAGACCACAAACCCCTTATTTTTGAATGTTTTAAAAATTAGAGAAACTCCTGAGTCACAGACCACACCTGTTGTTGTTTGTCATGGTTGGATGATTAGGACAGTCTGCCAAACGTTTGAAATTGTGGATTCCCTGATACATTTCCTTACAGCTTACCCTGGAATGTTAGATGAATAGTGTGTAAATTGTGAGCAAATTCAATGCCCGCAAGTGATGATGCATAGGGTACTGCAACCATCATGGCACACACAAAAATTGACTACAAACATCCTGGATGCACATTACAGGTCTGGCGTACTTGGCTGCCATTAAAAGGCGATGTGAGGAGGAGCTTGTCCTGGCAGATGGCTCACATTTTTTTGAGGTTGTTTTCACTGGTAAGCTCTTTTTTAGGGCTGGCCAAAAACACGTATACCTGTATGTATGGTGTGCGTAAGGTATTTTGAGCAGGGAAACCACCATACATACTGCCATCAACAGTTCTGACCAACCCTACTCTTAATTTCTAGCAGAGAACGTGTGTATTGTGTTTTATTGAGTCTGTATTCAGGGATGGGACTTTGTCCTGGGACAGAAGACACGTGTGTTGAGGTTGTAAAATGCCTAATGGCGTGAGATCACCTTTCATCAAGGTCATACTCACTGGTGGATCTTGTGATTCCTACTCGAAAGACGCGAATCAAGCAGCCATTGCTCTCTGTCACAATTAAAATTGTAACTACCGGTACGCAAAGCAGGCTAAGAGCTCGAGGTATGTGAATATGAATTGATCATAGATAAATTGTATGAGGATGCAAGGCGATGTAGTTTGTGCACCTTTCTTCAAACTCTATGCATATTTTGAAGCCGCCCCTTACCATTATGTCAGGAGCTTACCTTTGTTTGATACAAAACAGCAATGGCGAAAAGCATCTCCAACCATACTGCACATGTGACCACACCCACAGAATTACAGACACACCTACACTTGCACGCACACACTTGCATCTGTACACACAGGTGGGGGAAGCTTGTACGTAGGGGGCAGCACTGCCCTGGTGGGATCCTTCATTGCATCCATGGGGGTCACTGCCATCCACTCCACCATGCGGGTGGCACACAGCGTTGCAGTCAATAACATGAGTGGGCTGACAGTGGTGCGTCAACATGAGTGGGCTGTGTGTGTACGTGTGTGCATGTACGTGAGCACGTGTGAAAGTGTGTGTGTTTGTGAATGTGCGAAAGTGCGAAAGTGTGTGTGTGCTTTAAAGACATAGGATTCTCTTTGTATGGTTTTGGTCCACACTGGACTCATCACTAAGATGTGTCATGACTATTGATTCTGACGCCTTTACCCTTCTACCACAGGGGCAATATCTGTGTGCACGTAACCCCTGATGTTTGACAAAGGAACGCGTTGTAGGGGTGTGAATGAACAGGAAGCATCGCCATCAGGGGCAGTGATTCTATTCATGAGGGGATAAGACCGTGTAGGTAGCGAAATATTTTGCCAATATTTTTTTATTCTTTTAGATTTTGGTGAGCTGATGTGACTAAGTGAACTTTTGTGCATCTTACAGGAGTAGCAACTGACAGCTTTCAGCAGAAATGTCCTCCTTGCATTATCAACAAATGCTCAAACGTGCCCTTGTGCCTGTTACAAAGTGAAGTTGCCCATAACAAAGTAATGAATTCCAAGAACAGTTCAAACCTGACTCTTTATTCATCAAGTGATTCTAGTCATTTGCTCTACTGTTGGCATTGTGGTGCGTACAAAAGGTGGATCATGTTGCAAATGCAAATAGAGGCCCTTGTCATATTGCATTCTCTTGGCGTACTAAGAACTAGCAAGCCAAGCCCGCCTTTGCAGAGCACAGCAAACTGTCTATATTATATTTGACCCTTTCTTCCGCAATTAGCGCACTTTTTTCTGCCTTTGCAGAGCGCTGCAGCTTCCGTCACAGCTTGCGCTCTCTTTTGCCTTTGCAGAGCGCTGCAGCTTTCATCACAGCTCCATCAAAGCTGGCGCTCTTTTTTGCCTTTGCAGAGCACTGCAGCCTTCATCACAGCTTGCGCCGACTTGATGGACAACGTGCTCTTGCAGCGGCTGGACCTTTTCTTTGGCAAACACATCGCGGCCCTGGTCATTTGCTGGTAGGGTTTGAGGGACTAAACTGAGTCATCTCGGGAGACTTTGAGACTCTGAGGCTGAGTGACCCCACCCATCAGTTTTATCATTCAGGAAAGGGAGGTTTTGTGCCGAGTGCTGTAAAGCTTCTCCACAAAAGGCGTCAGGGCATGTCTTGGGATGCCTAATTTGAACTTGGCTTGGGCAGCTGGCTTATATTTGTAACTCACAGCACCTTATCTGCTGCTCTATGTACTTCACAGTGACCAACTAGCTGCACTCTGTGCTCCACCGCAACTAATCTGCTGCTCTATGTACTTCAAAGTGACCACTCTGCTCTTCACACAGCATCTACGGCGTTGCCAAGGTGCTGAACGCAACCCTAGGCTTCCGGTCTGTGGTGATGCAAGCCCACGGCTTCTTCCCAGACCTCTTGCCATCAAACAGGGCAGCAAGCCCAAGCAAAGGGGAGGTAAAGCTAGTGGGCAGTTTGTTTACTTTTTTTACTTTTTAATAAACTCGCTTCAGGCCTTTCCATTCCCCTCAAATAATTTCTGGCCCTTATGCTGATCGAAACAACAACAAAGGGACCGTGCAGTAAGTGCACTAAGGGAACTAAGGCTGTATGAAGACAGTCTCTAACAAGTGATCTCTGTTCGTCATACAATGTTTCAAACTGCTCAGATTAATCTTCTCTTCAGACTTCACGCTTAATTAATCACAAGGATGAGTTTAGCCGATGAGGGGAGTTTGAACGTTTCTACAGTGATGTAAAACTTGCAATTGTTAGGTCCAACTCAACATGTGAGGCCTTTTTTGTTCACACACACACACACACACACACGCACGAACAAACGCACACGCTCACGCACGCACACACACACACACACGCACACCTGCATTCTGCTGGTTGATCACGCCTGCATGGTAAAAACTGCCACCGAGCAGATCCTGGCTAAACACATGCTCTAATAGACGTGAATGTGGCAACCAACTGCCTAACGCGCTAGACCTTGTGCAACACATGAAACCACACTCCTGTATGCAGGCGCAGCGAGAGCATCTGGTCACTGATGTGCGTGCCTTCTACAATTCAGGCTTCCTCAAAGCATGTGATCAAATGGTGTGTGGTGAAACGCAAACACAACAAGGGTGTTTGTAGCAACAGGGCATTATTATGGCAGAAAGGATTGGAGTGCATCTTTATGTATGAGGTGTGGGTTTGGGTTTGCGGGCTAGTTTGTAATAGATTCTTGTCTATTTCTTGTCAGTACTTGTGTGGAATTCGTTGGTTTGCCATTGCAGCTGCTATTGCTGCGAGCTCTGCAATCATCGTCTGCATTTAATAACCAGCAAGATCTTTTGACAAATTTAAACACACAGATCCGTGCCAGTGCCAAGACTGCTACTAGTCGCACAGAGGGCCAACAGAAAGGAGATGTAGCTGCTGCTGAAGGTGTGCCTTAAGATTATAAGGCTTGTCCTTGCTGCAAGCCTGGGGCTGGCTCCTGAATGCAGAGGATATGTTGCTTGGTAACTGGTAATGCTTTTACAATGACAAGTGGCTGGCATTATGAGAGAAGCGTGGAGGTGGGGGCAATGCTTATGTTCAGAAAATTTGAAGGATGACAATGGGCAGAAAAATGCACATGTTTTGAAGGTCTAGGAGCTGTTCCAGAAAGAAGTGTTTTGCAGGGACATGCCTGAGGGTGTAATCCGTTATGTTATGGAATGATTCAGTGAATGATAGATGCTGGTTAGGGCTCTAGATGGCGGTGTAAAACCCTACTAAGCATCAAAAAAGCATCACTTAACACACCAGGTTATATCCTTGCAGTGGCCTCTTCCAATTAATCGGAAGCCAGTAACATGGAGCAAAAGGCATTGTAGTAGTCATGAAGGTACAAGTATCAAGTACCATGAGGTATCATGAAGTATTCAGGAAGTTACAAGTACAAGTATCAAGCACGGATTCGATAGTGCCTTTGCTTTCTCTCAAGGTGCACTGATGCGCAGCCTACTATTGCCTTTTTAGCAGAGGTACTCTTATCTTTTCCACTATAGTAGGGATATTTGGTGTCCGATACCTACACGGCTGCTTTCACTCAACTGGCGGAGCTTGATTGTTGTTTCCCTTTTGTTATTTCTTTCATACCTAGCAGTATCCAACCCTGCGCCTGACTAAGCCAAATTCTCATGCACCTCACTTCTAGGCATGCAAGCCACGGCTGCTATCCAAATCGGTAGCACGATCAAAACGTCTGGCTCGCACATCTCCTACAGCTGGGAGCGCCAAGGTAAGGTAGAAGTCATTCAAACTAGAATTTGACAATTGTTTTGCCTGTGCGTCCAGTGGGTGGAACAGAGTGGAGCATTACGCTTTCCTGAGCATGATGGTAGTGTTTACAATATCTGTGGCTTTCTAGCTTTTGGATTACATACGTTGACTGCTTGTGCTAAGGTACAAGGGCACTTTGTCTAAACAACAATACGACATAAATGCCAAGTGTTCCTCTGCTCGTACGTACACGACAGATTACACATAGTGCCTGTACAGGCAAAACCATTTATTTCATCACATTAAGGCATAGGATTAGGTTTTTAACCCTTCTTAAACCCCTTACATAATGAGATTACAAGCCAGCTGAGGACGACTTGCTGTGCTATCTGGGCACGCCTGCAGGTCGCGTGAGTGTGCGATGATGGGCATCAGATTAAGAGAAAGGTAATTTTTCTCTTTCTCTGCGTGACTCTGGAAACGGTGCTGTTTTCAATCTGACATCAAAGTGTGCTGTAAAGTCACAAATGTGTCAAACATCTCCATGGGCACACACTAAATGTCCCCGTTTCAACTCGCGTGCGTGATCTCTATTTAATGGTTCAATGTTCTCCTTTGAAGGGAAAGTCCACCCTTAGCGGCGGTGATTGTTATACCAGATGACGCCTCCCTTTTTATTGACAAGGCGGAAAATAAATTATTTTGTACTTTCTGTAGTTCTCCTCCCCTGTTGGATCAAAATCAAGCATCACGTACAAATGCAAATGCATATATCAATTCAGTCACAAGAGGCAGTCGTCCTTCTCGTCTTAGGGTGATGTGATTGTGGTGTGCTGGAATTTGAGGACTTGCTTCCACCTTAGTTGTACATAGAGCAACATGTACAGTGCTCAGCCTGTCACTTTGACATTTTCTGCTTTTTCTTGCTTGCCCACCACGCACACTCTATCTCTCTTTTTTTCTACGCTCTTCTTTACTTAGACCCTCATCTTAATTTCTGATCTTGAACGGTTGCCCGGTCCAGTCTTCTTTACATTTAATCCTCCTGTCATCTTTTCTAGTATTGTTGTGAGTAGGGAAAATATTACCGGCAAATTCCACAATTAGATTGAGATATCAAGTTAATTTTTGTTTTACAAGGGATCATCCCTTGATATATATTGGCGTGCGTCCTAATTTACGGGAGTCGTTTCACTGCCTGTATAGTTTTTCTTCTTTTTTTCCTCGTGCCTGTAAGACAGACATTGCCAGACATTTAAGGTAAGGCACATGCCGAATAGATCATTCTAAGGTGGAAATGCAAGCCTTTACATGTCTTGCTTGTAGGCATACTTGTAGTACTCCTTGTAGTATTTAGGAGCTCCAATACAAGAAGGGTCGTCTCTTTGCCAAAATAACTGTGACATTGTCAAGTTGAATTTTCATCTTAACACTGTCAAAACATGCTGTGCACGGTGTCAGTGGGTTATGCTTGCGTGTGCACATTTTGAGAGTGGAGGCAGCAGCGTGGCTTAGGAGGCAATTCTCATGTTTGTAACCAGTGTCTTGGTGAGATGAACATGTTCAGAACGAGGTGCACGCTCTGTTTTTTTGCCTTCACCAATTTATGAACTTGCCCAGCTATGGTAACTTAAACAATCTCCGATTAAAGAAGCATATATATACAGACACAGAAGTGGATGTTGAGCATTGTATGTACGCTCATCCTGTCCAACCTAAAGGAAAGGTGCAAGAACAGTGGCAGTGAAGACCACTCCCCACATTAACCAAGCAAAAAGAGCCACTTTGATTCTTGGGCCGTAAAATTCCTCCACCAAAGAAGACAAAATAATTAGTGGGAACCAGAGGTTTCTTAAAGGCTTGACCTGAAATCAGCTCCTGATGTGGGTAGATAATGGTGCAGACAGTAGTTGTAGCAGCGTAATGACAGAATAATGCAGAGGGGAAAAAGGGGGGAAAAAGAATGCAGTAATGTAAACACCATCATGCCACACCCTCATGCCACTCCTCTACCAGCAAAGTAAAACACCACCCCTGCCAGAAGCAACGCAGGTATCCTTGTGGTCTGAAACAAGCTGCCAGGGGGCAACTTGTTACAAATTCAACCATTGATTAGAGAAAATCAAACAAGACATATCACTGGATGCGACCTTGAATTTCATAAACGCAGGCAGCATACCTCTTCTTGAACCTCTAAAGGAGAGGCATTGCCAATATTGGCTGAAATATGAGGTTAAAAACTCGAGTAAAACAGTTCAACGTTATTTAAAGTTATAAGTTATAAGTTATAATAAACACTGACAGCACAATGGACATGCAGTTATCTTTTTTATCTTTCCTAACACGTTACGTGCAATTTATTTCAGTAGATTCCACTTGCATGCGCATATTTTAAGAATGGAGGCAGCAGCGTGGCTTGAGGGCAGCTCTTGCGGATGTGGCCAGCAACCTAGTGAAGATAAGCATGTCCAGAACCACCAACTGCATTCTCTATTACTTTGCCAAGATCAACGAGTAACTTGCAAGTGCGACACGTGAGTTTTTTGAAGGGCATGCTGGGCGTCGAGCGTAGCTACCACCACAAATTGGGCTGTCTTGAGGGTATGTGGACACGAGGCACATCAGTTTAACTGGTTCAGGTCCGTCAAAGTCGATGGTGATGGCGTATTACATGGGTCTAGGGGAGATAGCAAACTCCCTACTACGAGGTTGAAATGAAACTGGAAGTTGATAAATGAAAGGGAAGCAAGAGAGGCGGCTGGAAGAAATAGAAGAAAGTAGGGGGGACAAACAGGGTGATGAGAAGAAGGGCAAAACGTATACGAGAAGGTCAAGCACGGGAAAGAAAGAAGGAAGGAGAGCCTGCGCACTTTGGTGCCCACGTAAACAGAACAATGTTTAGAGAAGTCAGTGAGACGTTAAGCAGGGTGCTAAAAGCGGATCTAAGCATACATTCACGTGACCCCTCCTGCAGGTCCTAGATGCTTTTCACGAGTTGCGGCGTCGTGATTCATTTGTGCAAGCAGTGCGACAGGGTACCTCCATTTCTATTCAAGATTTCACTGATGATCTGAGACACAGATTGCAGACAGTGTGGAGGGATGTTGAGGGATTTAACCCACAGGACACATACAGCAAGTTGGCAACATATCAATCTCTTTTTGCAGTGCCATTTAATCTCAATGTGCGTGTTTGTTTGCCGAGACATTTGCATTTAGATCTGTCTCAACATGTCTTGCCAAACGTTGAACGTTTTAAGCTGAGGGCGCACACACTTAAGGTAGGGACAGCACCTTGGGAACATGAAATCTCTCTTTTATGTGACCGTTGTGCTCGTGAGCAGATTCAAGATGAAGCGCTTGCCCTTTTGATGTGAGAAACGCAACGTTTGTGCTTTAAGGAGAAAGTTTGCTTGTCAATATTTGGATGATATTTGCGACAACGAGTGAGTGCCCAGATGGTTTATGATTTCCTCTTGCAACACAACACACCTTTTTCTTTTGTGCCTGACCCTTTAGACTTATTGTTGACTGATTGGCCAGTCATAGGCCGATCAGCCGAACAGTCTAGCTGAAGGTCTCCCCATGTAATCCAATCATATCTAATCTAATCATCGGGTATGTGAACTGAGGAAAAATGTGTGTCATGCTGGACGAATCGTGTGATAACCCCCGGGATTTATAATGATATGGTCCATACTTGCAATCCATGCTTAAGCTGGAACTCCATCAGGCAGACATGCATCTGCACTCATACAAAATAGGTATGCACTGCAATATAACACAAGCAACAACAGTCAAGTTGGGTCTGGGTGCTATGGCACACAACCCCCCTGACCCACACTAATTTCTTTTAATTGTTTGTGCGGTGGGGGGTTGCCTGGTGCGGGCACCTTAGCAACCCCCTCCCTTGATCATGTTGACTGTGTCACCACTACTACCAGCGGAGTCTTTTCTTTTCTTAAGCTGGTACTACCGTGAGTCGTCGTGACATGTGTGCACGTTACTGCTTTATTTGGGGCTTCTTAGAGGTCCTACCTTTCCTGCAACTTTTTTTTTTTTTTTTTTGGTGGGGGTTGTTACACGGTCCTCAGCAAGGGCCTGACAGAATGAAGGAAAAACCTATAAGACTGGGAAAAGGAAAACTCCTGC
>Ga0307947_1003449_pt1 | contig 12699 bp, 16 predicted proteins | sample OrgLakmetagen232_FD_201840 | JGI IMG/M metagenome (GOLD analysis project Ga0307947, IMG submission 201840) | Saline water microbial communities from Organic Lake, Antarctica - #232 | ecosystem: Environmental > Aquatic > Non-marine Saline and Alkaline > Saline | place: Antarctica: Organic Lake...
GGGTGTAGGTGTAGGTGTAGGTGTGTGGGTGTGGGTGTGGGTGTGGGTGTGGGTGTGGGTGTGAGTGTGTTTTAGGGGGATTGCGACTGTGGGGGTGGTGGAAGCTGGGGTTGGGTGTGAATTTAGGATGGTGGAGAGTTGAAGGTGGTAGTTCCCTTGATTCGGTTTTTGAGTGTGGCGTGAGCGTGACGATCAAATCGAGGGAAAGTGGTTTATGGTTTTATTTTTACTACATCTGGCACAGAACAGTCACGATCTATAATGTAGGCTTGAGGGTGATTTTGTCACAATCTATTTATTACACAGAGGCACGATCTATAATCTATACACAGAGTCAGTGTAGGCTTGAGGGTGATTTTTCGCAATCTCTAATCACACAGAGGCACAATCTATAACCTATACACAGAGTCAATGTAGGCTTGAGGGTGATTTTGTCACAATCTATAATCACACAGAGGCACAATCTATAACCTATACACAGAGTCAATGTAGGCTTGAGGGTGATTTTGTCACTATCTCTAATCACACAGAGGCACAATCTATAATCTATACACAGAGACACGATCTATACTGTAGGCTTGAGGGTGATTTGAGAGTAGCGGTCGCCCTTTGGTGGTGATGACAAAAAGGTTGTGCAGTGGCAAAAAGGTTGTGCAGTGACGAAAAGGTTGTGCAGTGGCAGCTGAGTGTGTTAATAAAATTGATTTTGTTGTTACTTGATTCATTCGGTTGTTACAGTTGGAGCTGATTTGGTTGTGTCGATCGTTGGCGACTGAGGACTGAACGTTATAAAAAAAATCGATTTTGTTGTTACTTTAATAATTCGGTTGTTTCAGTTGGAGCTGATTTGGTTTTGTCGATCGTTGACGACTGTGGACTGAGCGTGTTAATAAAATTGATCTTATTGTTACTTGATTCATTCGGTTGTTGCAGTTGGAGCTGATTTGGTTTTGTCGATCGTTGGCAATTGAGGACTGAGAGTGCTATAAGAATTGAATTGATTCTGTTGTTACTTAATTAATTCATTTGTTACAGTTGGACCTGATTTGGTTGTTGATCGTTGGTGACTGAGGACTGAGGGCTTAGGGTTTAGTTTTAAACTATCTGTAAATGTACTGTGAACGTAACCTATAACGCCCCGCGTTGTGAGGAGTGGCAAACGTAAGGGAGGGGGGCAAACGAGCTGATGTGTTTGATCGTATGGGACGCTGTATTCCTCCTGCGTACCATTTTCCTGGCTCAATTGATTGGCGTGCCAGTCCCACCAAATGATTGGCGTGCCAGTCCCACCAAATGATTGGGGTTGGCGAGAACCGTTTATATAAATTGTATATGACCGTATATTTGGTGAGCTCCCTGCCAAAAATATCGTATGTACACTGTATTATATATGTAATAGGGTTCTGGCCAACCCTTAAAATGATGTACATACCAGCAGAAAACACGACGTACAAAATGGGCGGTCTTGCGTACTTCCCCGTTCCATAAAATTGAAGCTCGTGCCATTCCTACCAGTCCTACCAGCCCTCGCAAAAGACACAACGAGCTAGGTTTGCTGTATACTTGCAAACATGTTAAATCTAGGTAATTTTATTGAATCTACTTATTTTATTAAATCTAGTCAACTTTAGATCTCCTCGTCACTTGAAGCCTGCGGATCACTGTACCATTGCCCCCCCTTCAAAATTATAGCGGGAAGTGAACTTGCTCATGCACAGGGAACACCATTCCCAGTGTGAAATGTGTCAGCCCTTTTAAAACTAGCAAGAACACACTGATGCCTGCTCAGCCCTTTTAAAACTAGCAAGAACACACTATTACCGGCTCATCTTTTTGAAACTAGCAACAACACACTAGTCCTCACAACATGTGTGTGTGTATGTGTGTGTGTGTGTGTGTGTGTGTGTGTGTGTGTGTGTGCGTGCAGGGCATTCCAGTTCTCCCACCCGCACTGTGCCTTTAGCTCTTCGGTGCCGAGGAGACAGCCCGGATGTGCTAGCAGAAAAAATGGAGGCACTCCTACGCGATGTAAGTGGCACGCACACTTGGCGCCAAGGATGTCAAGCTGTTCCTTGTTTAAGGTGCTTTGGCTTTATGCGCATCATGCGCGTGTGCACTTGGAATGAGGGTTAGAAGGATGGCCTACAGCCCGAGACTCTGGCTGATGGCAAGTGGCTGGTGAAACAAAATCAACTAGTGTCGACAATTGGAACTAAATCTGACACAAACACTGCGCGTGTGCACTTGGGATGGGGCAGATAAAGTAAATGTGTGCTCCTACGCATTGTGAGTGGTCTGCACTGATGGAATCTATTCAATACAAGCTGTGCATTCCGATACACGCTGTGTGAAAGATTGCAACAACAGACGCAACCTACCCGCACCACCCGCTATTGTTTGGCAGAAAGGTGTACGGATTTACAAAAAGCTAAATCGGCAGCCACGTATGTTAGGCTGAGGGGAATAAAGGTTAAGGGTTAGGCTTTTCATTGACGCTGCAGGTATCCACTCAGATTTGTGCGCTAGCAGGAGGGTCAAAGCTCGTGCGTGCTGTGAGTGTCATGCAATGCTCCGCACTCAACACAATGGCAGCAAATGGCAGCATACGTGCAGTCATTGACGCTGCTGGTATTCCACTCAGCTTGGTTAATTAGCAGGAAGGTCAAAGCTAGTGCGTGCTGTGAGTGTCTCATAACCTGAGCAAACTAAGCTGAGCAATACAGCTGAGCAATACAACTGAGCAATACAACTGAGCATTACAGCTGAGCAATACAACTGAGCAATACAACTGAGCAATACAACTTAGCAATACAACTGAGCATTACAATTCAGCAAACCAAGCTGAGGGGGACACCAGCAGCGTCAATGGCGCACTTATGCTGCCATTTGCTGCCATTGTGTCGTGTGCTGAGCATATCAAGCTGAGTGGGACACCAGCAGCGTCAATGACGCACTTATGCTGCCATTTGCTGCCATTGTGTTGTGTGCTGAGTATTACAAGCTGAGTGGGATACCAGCAGCGCCAATGCAGCTGCTACGTGCTGCCATTTGCTGCCATTGTGTTGGGTGCTGAACATTGCAAGCTGAGTGGGACACCAGCAGCGTCAATGACGCACTTTGCTGCCATTTGCTGCCATTGTGTTGGGTGCTGAGCATTACAAGCTGAGTGGGACACCAGCAGCGTCAATGCAGCTGCTACGTGTTGCCATTTGTTTGTGCCCTGAGCTGCTGCAGCAACAGCAAGTACATTTTTCGTGATAAAACGTAGCAAAAGAAGGGAGAGTAGGCTTGCTCAGAATGAACAGTGCAATGCATGGAATTTAAAGGTTGCTCTAAGATCATTCCTGATGTAACGTTTCAGGCTTTGCCATCTCATACATCACTCTTTGATCAGTCCTGATCAAACATTTCAGGCTTTGCCATCTCATACATCACTCTTTGATCAGTCCTGATCAAATGTTCCAGGCTTCGCCATCTCATGCATCACTCTTGGATCAGTCCTGATCAAACATTTCAGGCTTTGCCATCTCATGCAGCCAACCGCTGCACCCGAGGTCATTGCAATACTATTTTGGTCATTGCAATACTATTTTGGTCATTACAATACAGTTTTGGTCATTGCCATACAATTTTGGTCATTGCCATACAATTTTGGTCATTGCAATACAGCTTCGGTCATTGCAATACAGTTTTGGTCATTGCAATACAATTTTGGTCATTGCAATACGACTTTGCCCAAAAATGATATAAATGGTGTGCTTGGCTCATCCCTTATCATACCCATCTGCCAGATCATGATCTCAACTGTGCCCCACAAAATGAGTAAGTGGTGTGCTTGGCTCATCCCTGATCATACCCATCTGCCAGATCATGATCTCAACTGTGCCCCACAAAATGAGTAAGTGGTGTGCTTGGCTCATCCCTTATCATACCCATCTGCCAGATCATGATCTCAACTGTGCCCCACAAAATGAGTAAGTGGTGTGCTTGGCTCATCCCTGATCATACCCATCTGCCAGATCATTATCTCAACTGTGCTCCACAAAATGAGTAAGTGGTGTGCTTGGCTCATCCCTGATCATACCCATCTGCCAGATCATCAACTGTGCCCCACAAAATGAGTAAGTGGTGTGCTTGGCTCATCCCTGATCACACACACTACTTACTAATTACAAAATCATGCATGCAGTCAAGTGCCACCCACAAGCCTAAACCCAGCGGTGCTCAGGCTCCCCTACCCCCTCCTCCTGCACCCCAAACCCTCCCCCCACCACCACCTCAGGTAACACAAAAAAGGGCAAAGGCCACTGTTACAGTTATAACTTATGGTTAATATTACAGTTAGAACATATGAATGATATTACAGTTAGAACCTATGATCGATATTACAGTTAGAACTTATGGTTAATATTACAGTTAGAACTTATGGTTAATATTACAGTTAGAACCTATGATCGATGTTACAGTTAAAACTATGGTTATTACAATTAGAACTTATGGTTAGTCACGTAACCTTTAGCTAGATTTTGTGGTCGGCGCTTATGGCCAATTACTAGCAGGAAATCGAGGTAGCTCTGGTTAGTTTAATTTAGTTTGGATTACAAAGGCCTCCAGCCTGGCATGGCTGCTCAACCTATAAGTCCCAACAAATAAACCGAGGTAGTCCTGGTAAGAAGTCAGCCGATCGCTATGCAGCTGCTTTATGCATGGGCTTCGCACAGGCTTTGTTGACAGTAGTGAGCATTGTGTGTGTGTTTGTGTGTGTGTGTGTGTGTGTGTGTGTGTGTGTGCGCACGAGTGTGCACGTGTGTGTGTTACAGTGTGTGTGCATTGGGCCTTTACCTTACTCTACAACCAGCTTGCTATATTAAATAAGCTCTTATGGACAGACAGTGCACGACACACACACACACACACACATACACTGCAGGTACAACGTACATGTCCACAGCAAGCTGTACAGCCACCTCAGCCTGACGTGAATTATCAGATGCTGATGCAGATGGTTGACATGGTGAGCGTGCGTGCGTGTGTGTGTGTGTGTCTATGTGTGTGTGTGCCTGTCGTGAACCCTCAGTTGCTGATGCAGATGGTTGACATGGTAAGCGTGCGTGCGTGTGTGTGTGTGTGTTTGTGTGTGTGTGGGCGAATGGGTGTGTGGTGTCTGGTGTGTGTGTTTGTGTGTGTATATGTGTGTGTATATGTGTGTGCGCGCGCGTGGATGTGGATGATTCGTTATGTGGTGTCTGGTGTATGTGTGCATTTGTGTGTGTACTTGTGTTTGTTTGTTTGTGTTTGTTTGTGTGTGTGTGTTTGTGTGTGTGTGTGTGCGTGCGCGTGTGTGCGTGTGTGCGTGTGCGTGCGTGTGTGTGTGTGTGTGTGGTGTGTGTGTGTGTGCGTGTGTGTGTGTGCGTGTGTGTGTGCGTGCGTACATGTGGATGTATCTGTGTTGTGTGTTTTGTGTGTGTCTGTGCGTGTGTGTGCCTGCACGCCTGTATGCATGCTTGCGTGCATATGTAAGTATTCAGTGAGGGTTTATGAAGAACCTTGCTTGTGTGTGTGTTTGTGTGTGTGTGTTGCTTGCTTGCTTGTCACCTTTTGGGTTGAATGAGGTGCTGGATTTTGTGGACGTGCTGCCTGAAGTGCTTAATATGGAAAGGGTGGAATGAATGGTTGGGATGATAAAATTGTGATAAGGTGATTGCTGCAAATTAATGTGATTAACTGCAATATGTACCAAAGTGCTCGGTACAAAAGCAACATGGATATGGTTGGCCAGAGCCATACATTTATAGGTATATATGGTGTGTATACAGGATTTTTGGCAGGGACATCACCATACATATGGTCATATACGGTGCAGGTGTACGGTTCTGGGCAAACATAAATATAGACCGAATAGAATATGCATGCAGAAGGGCAAAGTGTCCTTCAGTGGGGTGAGCACTGGCGGCTGCAAACGGACAAAATAAAATAATAAATGCAGACATGCATTTGTAGCACATAAGCATGTCCTAGACTGCGGAGACTCCCCCATCCTCAATCGACACCGTTCCAATTTTGTTGCCCAAGAAATTTAGGCATTCCTTTGACAGCAAAGACTGACTTACCTTTGCTCCTTTTCGATTCCATCGCCCTACTAAGCAAACCATCTCCAGCAAAACATTTCTTGCCCGACCTTGCTAGCTCCAATCTCTGCCTTTGTAACGCACATGTGTAGGGTTGGCCAGGACCGTATGTATACGTACATATACACCGTATATTTGGTGATTTCCAAGCCAAAAGTACCGTATGTACACCATGTATATATGGTTCTGGCCAACCCTGCACATGTAGTGAAGTCACCCAGACCTTCTCTTTACTCTTCAACCTTGAAATGCATGTCAATGTGAACACACCCAAATAAGATCCTTGTTCACAGAGGGTGTCAGGAAAGAGGTGTTTACATAAGGCAGCTAGGTCTTGAGCCCGTGCCTGCAGCTTTTAAATTTATGATAGACCAGGACTACCTCAAAAGTCTACTATAGTCTGCAGAGTCGGTTGTGTCTGTGAGGAGGTCTGAGGAAAAGGAGAGGTTATGTTACAGAGGTCCTCTTTTAAATTGGGCTGCGCATTCCCTCCATCTTAAGCGTCAACAATCTAAAATGCATCTCCATTTTAAGCTTCAATCAATGCATCTCCATCATAAGGTTCAATCAATGCACCTCCATCTTAAGCGTCGACAAACTAAAATGCATCCCCTCCATCATAAACGTCAATCAATGCATCTCCACATGACCATTGAGAACCAACATTACAGGCAATGTTACTGAGGCCCTAGCTAGGAACTAAATGTAATGTTACTGAGGCCCTAGCTAGGAACCAGATGTAATGTTATTTAGGCCCTAGCTAGGAACCAGATGTAATGTTATTGAGGCCCTAGCTAGGAACCAGATGTAATGTTATTGGGGCCCTAGCTAGGAACCAGATGTAATGTTACTGTGGCCCTAGCTAGGACCAAATGTAATGTTATTGAGGCCCTAGCTAGGAACCAAATGTAATGTTGCTGAGGCACTAGCTAGGAACCAAATGTAATGTTACTGAGGCCCTAGCTAGGAACCAAAACTACACAGCGGGTTCAGAGGTCCTCGGCCTTAATCAAGAGCGTGCTGATATCACAAGATGCTTTTATTAAACTCACACCCAGCACACACTGCACCAACACTAAACTTTGCTCGCAGGGCTTCCCTAGCAACAGGGCTGCACAATTCCCGGCACACACTGCACAATTCCCAGCACACACTGCACAATCTCCAGCACACACTGCACCAAGGCTATACGATGCTCGCAGGGCTTCCCTAGCAACAGGGCTGCACAATTCTTCAATCTTCAGCGCGTACAAATTCAAACACACCGGCACACAAATGCACCAATACTACACTTAGCTCGCAGGGTGTCCCCCTCCGCACTCCTGCGCAATTCCATCTTCCATCTTCCATCTCCATCTGCATCTCCATCTTCAGCTCTTACAAATTCAAATGCATCACCACACGAAAACTAAACTGTGCTTACAGGGTGTCCCCACCGCAGGACTGCACATCTCCATCTTCAGCGCTTACGAATTCAAACGCACCGCCACACAAATGCACCAAAACTACACTGTGCTCACAGGGTGTCCCCCACCGCAGGACTGCACATTTCCATCTTCCATCTCTATCTTCAGCGCTTACAAATTCAAACGCACCGCCACACGAATGCGCCAAAACGATACTTTGCTTGCAGGGCTTTCCTCGTAACAAAGCTGCACGGTCTCTTGCCGCAACAAACAGCACTGACCTTCAGTCTGCATTGGACTACCTCCTCTCTTTTGGCCACTTACCAGGTGTGTGTATGTGTGCATGTGTGTGTGTGAGTGTGTGTGTGTGTTTGTGTGTGTGTGCGTGTGCGTATATGTGCGTGTGTGTGTGTGCATGTGTGTGCCTGTGTGCGTGTGTGCGTGTGTGTGTGTGTGTGTGCGTGTGTGTGTACAGGCTGTCGGTATGAAATGGCCTGCCATATGTTGAATTGCCTATATGCTGAAAGCCTGATGTTGTTTTGGTTTTTGGTTTTGGTGCTTTGTTGGTTACCACCTTTTTTCTGGCCACTTGCCCAGTGTGTGCGCAGCCTGTCAGCTTAAACTATCTACTGGGTATGCTGAAGTTTAAATCAGCTGAAGTTTAAATCAGCTCCAATTTAAGGCCTGTGGCAAACTGCCGATTTTCCTTTGTGATTTTTAGCTGTGCAGCTTTCTGAGCATGGTGCCATGTGCACATGTGCTGTGCATGCCGCCAAAGGAAAAGTATGTGCTGGGCCTGCCGCCAAAGGAAAAATATGTGCTGTGCCTGCCGCCAAAGGAAAAGTATGTGCTGTGCATGCCGCCAAAGGAAAAGTATGTGCTGCTAACGTAGGTGCCACCTCAATTATTGTCGAACTAACTAAAGACATCTTCACACGCAAGTGGTGGCAACTCCTTACGCATTGAGCACGAAAGCATACACTTTTTGATTGCAAGAGGTGGCAATTCCATACGCATTGAGGAAGGAGCAGCGACTTTGTAGACGCAAAAGGTGGAGACACATTTTGCATTAAGTACGGAAGTGCGGTCTTTTCAATTGCAAGAGGTGACGATACCAGAAAATTCATATAGAAGCAGTGATTACACCCCCTACCTAAAATTCATACGAAAGCAGTAATCACACCCCCCACATAAAATCCATACAAAAGCAGTGGTTATACCCCCCACATTAAATTCACACGAAAGCAGTGATTACGCCCCCCATATAAATTCCATACAAAAGCAGTGATCACAGCCCCCGCATAAAAATTCATACAAAAGCAGTGATTACAGCCCCCACATAGATTTCATACGAAAGCAGTGATTACAGCCCCCACATAAAAATTCATACGAAAGCGGTGATTACAGCCCCCACATAAAATTCATACGAAAGCAGTGATTACAGCCCCCACATAAAATTCATACGAAAGCAGTGATCACACCCCCTGCACGGAACAAACAAATGGAGGCCTTGCTGGCGGACGCACCATAACAGTGATGCTGGCAGACAGTGATGCACCATGACAGTGATGCTGGCAGACAGTGATGCCCCATGACAGTGATGCACCATGGCAGTGATGCACCATAAAAGTGATGCTGGCAGGCAGTTATGCCCCATAACAGTGATGCACTATAACAGTGATGAACCACGACCATGATGCTGTCAGACAGTGATGCCCCATAACAGTGATGCCCCATGACAGTGATGCACCATGGCAGTGATGCACCATAACAGTGATGCTGGCGGACAGGGATGCCCCATGACAGTGTTGCACCACGACAGTGATGCTGGCAGACAGTGATGCACCATGGCAGTGATGCACCATGACAGTGATGCACCATGGCAGTGACGCACCATGACAGTGATGCACCATAACAGTGATGCACCATAACAGTGCACCACGACGGTGATGCAGTCAGACAGTGATGCATTGTGAAGAGGCCCATTTGAACATGCATCCTTCAGCGCCTGGCCTGATCTGCACGCACACACACACACACACACACACACACACACACACACACACACACACACACACACACACACACACACACACAATACAAACACACGCACGCACACATGGTTTCTTTTTCTGCAGAGATGGACCAGCCCCTGCCATCAACCCCACATCCAATACCTTTGTACCCCCCACCTTCTGCTCATAGCCCCGATGCTGGCTGTGGAAATGAAGGTAGCAGTGGTACGTGTGTGTGTGAGTGTGTGCGTGTTAATGTGTGAGAGTAAGTGTGTGTGTGTCTGTGTCTGTGTGTGATACTGTGCTTGCTAGGGGGGAAGTGATAAAGAATAGCAATGCAGATGCGTGCACATGCGCGTGCACACACACGCACACACGCGCACACACACGCACACACACACACACACACCACACACACACACACACACACACACACACACACACACACGCACGCGCGCACACACACAGGTACCACTTGCACTGTGCCTCCTAGAGGAGGATTGCTCCCTCCGTTGCAGCCATCCTTGGCCCACAGTGCATTTACAGGCAAGCGCTTTATGCCTACTCTTTTGTGTGTGTCCAAAGTAAGATAAGACGAAACCTCTTTCAAAGTAAGATAAGACGAAACCACTCTCAAAGTAAGATAAGACGAACCTCTTTCAAAGTAAGATAAGACGAAATTTCTTTTAAACTAAGATAAGACGAAATTTCCTTTAAACTAAGATACGAAGATACCTCTTTCAAAGTAAGATAAGACGAAACCTCTCTCAAAGTAAGATAAGACGAAACCTCTTTCAAAGTAAGATAAGACAATACCTCCTTCAAAGTAAGATAAAATGATACCTCTTTCATGCACCAGACTAAAAATTGATCTTTCACTTGTAACCTAGAGTCTGATTCCTCATGTGTGATCAAGAGTGGATCTCTTACGTGACCAATATTTCTCTCACCTCTTATGTGTGACCTTCCTTCTTACGCAGGCCTGTACCCACACGCACAACCACCACCACAACAACAGCAGCAGCAGTATCAACAAAACCCTTTGCAGCAGCAGCAGCAGCCATACCAAACGTTGCCTTGGATGTTTGGTCAGAAGCAGGTGCGCACGCATGCACGCACACGCAGAGGCATCCCTATGAACACATACACATAAACACACATACGCACACACACACGCACACACACCAGCACGTGCACAAACACGCACACGCTACCATAAACATGCACAAAATCTATACATTCACAGTACACACACGCATGATTATAACAAACATACTCAAATCACACAAATACACGCGCACACACACTCACACACACATACATGCACACAGTGCGGCACTCACATTCTCATGCACATGCACACACAAACACACACATACATGTTCACACACACCCACCCACACACACACACACACACACACACACACACACACACACACACACACACACACACACACACGCACAAACACACGCCACAGCAGCAGGTTCATGACCCGAGCATGCAAGGCGTGGGATCGGCAGTGGTGAATCCATTACTAGCCACAAACTCAGAGAGTGCCTCAGGTGGGTGCAGGTGAATCCATTATTAGCCACAGACTCAGAGAGTGCCTCAGGTGGGTGCAGATGAATCCATTATTAGCCACAGACTCAGAGGGTGCCTCAGGTGGGTGCAGGTGAATCCATTATTAGCCACAGACTCAGAGAGTGCCTCAGGTGGGTGCAGGTGAATCCATTATTAGCCACAGACTCAGAGAGTGCCTCAGGTGGGTGCAGGTGAATCCATTATTAGCCACAGACTCAGAGAGTGCCTCAGGTGGGTGCAGGTGAATCCATTATTAGCCACAGACTCAGAAAGTGCCTCAGGTGGGTGCAGGTGAATCCATTAGTAGCCACAGACTCAGAGAGTGCCTCAGGTGGGTGCCTCAGGTGGGTGCCTCAGGTGAGTGCCTCAGGTGCCACAAACTCAGGTGCCACACAAACTCACACACAAACTCAGGTGCCACAAACTCAGGTGAGTGCCTCAGGTGGGTGCAGATGAATCTGAATCGATCTCCCAGGCAGGTTTGCTCTGAGTGCTGTCTGCCTAAAACAAACAGAGCAGGCGTGTTCTGAGTGCTGTTTGCCCATAACTAACAGAGCAGGTGTGTTCTGAGTGCTGTCTGCCTGAAACAAACAGAGCAAGTGTGTTCTGAGTGCTGTTTGCCCATAACCAACAGAACATGTGTTCTGAGTGCTGTTTGCCCATAACTAACAGAGCGTGTGTTCTGAGTGCTGTCTGCCTAAAACAAACAGAGCAGGTGTGTTCTGAGTGCTGTTTGCCTAAAACAAACAGAGCAGGTGTGTTCTGAGTGCTGTCTGCCCATAACTAACAGAGCATGTGTTCTGAGTGCTGTCTGCCCATAACTAACAGAGCAGGTGTGTTCTGAGTGCTGTTTGCCCATGACAAACACACACACATAAAAAACGCACATACACACACATACAAGCACTAACACACACTTACATACACACACACACACACACACACACACACACACACACATACAAGCACTAACACACACACACACACACAAATACACACACGCACACACGCACATGCACAAACACACACACACAGGATCAGAGGCAAAAGGCAGAGCAGAAGGGGTCGGCGCTAGCATTGGCATTGGGGGTATAGTACGACGAGAGCAGCTCAAATCATCCCAAGCTGGGCAGTCGCTGAGCGCAGCTTTCCAGGATTTGTCGGCCCTCATGACCATGGCAGAAGACATGGTGGCCCTGGCAAACCGGTTCAGGGCGGTGTCCACGTCCACAAGCTCTGCAGACATCGCTGCTCAGGTAACACGCTCAACAATAACGGCATGGTGCTGTAGGGCTGTTTGTGGTTATAGACTGAGCATGCAGAAATGGACGTGAGTATTGCTTGTGTGGCTATAGACTGAGCATGCAGAAATGAACATTAGTATTGCTTGTGTGATTATCGAGTGCTTGTGTGGTAATAGACTGAGCATGAAGAAATCAACATTAGTATTGCTTGTGTGGTTATCGAGTGCTTGTGTGGTTATAGACTGAGCATGCAGAAATGAACATTAGTATTGCTTGTGTGGTTATCGAGTGCATGTGTGGTAATAGACTGAGCATGCAGAAATC
>Ga0307947_1003450_pt1 | contig 12693 bp, 12 predicted proteins | sample OrgLakmetagen232_FD_201840 | JGI IMG/M metagenome (GOLD analysis project Ga0307947, IMG submission 201840) | Saline water microbial communities from Organic Lake, Antarctica - #232 | ecosystem: Environmental > Aquatic > Non-marine Saline and Alkaline > Saline | place: Antarctica: Organic Lake...
TTTCTTTCTGAGCTTATGGATTTATTTGTGGCTGGCCGAGACCAGTCAGCAGCCGATCAGCCAAACAACCTGGCTGAAGGTCACCCCCAATTGTAACCATTGTAACCATTGTATCGAGTACTATGAACCAGCACACAAAAAAGGCCCAGGGTGAGGTCCAACAAAGTACAACAAGGAGAAAAGAATTCGCAAAGAGACGTGGTACCAGGCTCAAACAAGCAAAAGCGCCAGGCACAAATATGGCAGAACTAAGCTTAGGATCTACTAGGGAAGACCACCCGTCCCGGCCATTGCCAGCCTCAAAAGCTACCGAGTCACATAGCCTGCCCTAAAGAACTAAACGAGCCTGCCGCAGATAAAGATAAAGGGTTCTAAATAGGAAAAACTGGAGAAGAAAATGAGAAAATGTAACGAGAAAATAAATGAAATACTACGCAGGCAGTGAAAAAACACTGGAAAAGTACTGCTATTTTTTAAGGGAGATACTTTTCCAAATTTACCGGAAATGAGCCACCTACAAAAAAGCGAAGAGCACCAAACAATCTCCTCCACCACAAAAAGTAAGAAATGTGTCCAGCAAATGCCAATATATTTCCAATCTACAGATTGACTTACGATTGTGATCGGCCAATAAACCAAATGGCGAATGCAATCTTAACTATGGGTCGCGCGCCGTGCACGCTACAGAAATTATCAACCACATGATAACACTACCCACTACTACTCTATCTAAAAAGGAGCACTTGGTGCACAAGCATAGTTAAGCCGCCCCTCGACACAGCCTGGTCTATGGCAACCCTGCTGCTCTGCTTCTTGTCCTGATCCTTTTCCGCCTGCTGATCATCTCCAGGCGCCGCTCCCTCCTGCTCCTGCTCCGCTGCAGCTGAGCGCGCAGCCTGCTGCAATGTGTGCTCCGTCTCTGCCACAGCCCCCCAGAACCCTGGCGCGTTCCCAACACAGCAGCGCGCAAGCAGCAAGGCCGCACGCAGTGCATGCACCAATGCATTATTAGGTGCCGCCAGGGGGTTGACATGTGCAAGGCCCCCGGGCCCACACACGTCTCCGCCTTGCTCGTCGATGCCAGCTAGCACTGCCGAAACAGCCTCCACGCCAGCTGCCTCTGCCTCCGCCCTTGCGCCCATCCCTTTTGCTTTTTTCACACTGACACCATGATTGTCATTGCCAGCGCTGCTGCTGCCCCTACCGATTGCTGAGGAACAAGAAGTCAGTTCCTTGGCGATGCAGACCACAATGTGGCGCCACAGCAGGGGGGCGTGGTGAGGCATGCGGGGCCAGGTGTGGGTGATGAGGGTACACAGCGCGCGCAGAGCAGCAGAGCGGGAGGGGGCGTCCAAGCAGTGCACCCAATCCAACAGCAGCGGCAACAGCCTGGGGGTGCGGTACCAATCATCTAGATTTGATGAGACCTCTCAACTTGATGGTCTTAAGTGCCAGCTGGAGACATACTGTGCGGTGATTGGCACCTATCTTTCCTTGTGACTTTGGGAAGGTGTTGGTCATCTTACAGTGGCCATTGCATACGTGTGTTGCCTGGTGCGTCAAGGATCAGGTACAGTAATTGCATTGCAATGTCATGTGTGTGTATGTGCATGTGTGTGTGCGTGTGTGTGTTGTGTGTGTGTGTGTGTGCGTGTGTGTGTGTATGTGCGTGTGTGTGCGTGCGTGTGTGTGTGTGCAAGTACTGCTGCTGCCGCTGCTGTATACAGTCCAGCAGCGGGGGTGTGGCAAGGGAGAGAAAGGGAATCAGACGTGCTGGATGGTCCCGATGCTGATTAAATCACAGCATACCCTTCAGGCGTTGCGCAGCATCAGAGGCAGATTCAAAGGATAACACATGCATTGTTACGAGCGGTCTCAATTTGGAAGTGCATCGTGTGTTCACAAAGAATTTGCGAATCATGTGACACTACCGGTATATTGAAATGTTTTCCTGCAAGCTTCTGTTGCGAACCCTGATCATATGCAAACCCAGCTCATTTGCGAACCCTCCTCATTTGCGAACCCTGCTCATTTGTGAACCCTGCTCATTTGCTCATTTGCAAGCCCTGCTCATTTGCAAACCCTGCTCTTTTGCTCATTTGCGAGCCCTGCCCATTTGCAAGCCCTGCTCATTTGCAAACCCTGCTCATTTGCTCATTTGCGAGCCCTGCCCATTTGCGAACCCTGCTCATTTGTGAACCCTGCTAATTTGCTCATTTGCAAGCCCTGCTCATTTGCGAACCCTCCTCATTTGCGAACCCTGCTCATTTGTGAACCCTGCTCATTTGCTCATTTGCAAGCCCTGCTCATTTGCAAACCCTGCTCATTTGCTCATTTGCGAGCCCTGCCCATTTGCGAACCCTGCTCATTTGTGAACCCTGCTAATTTGCTCATTTGCGAGCCCTGCTCATTTGTGAACCCTGCTCATTTGCTCATTTGCGAGCCCTGCTCATTTGTGAACCCTGCTCATTTGCTCATTTGCGAGCCCTGCTCATTTGCGAACCCTGCTCATTTGCTTATTTGCGAGCCCTGCTCATTTGCGAACCCTGCTCATTTGCAAACCCTGCTCATTTGCAAACCCTGCTCATGCGTTATAAACGCGCGACAGCAAAGCGTCCAGGCAATGCTCCAGGATGAGACAGACCAAACCGATTACATTATAATAATAAAAACAAACCACACGGGCACAACACACATGGACAAAACAGTGAAATACACACACCATACACCTGTTCATGTGATGGTCAGCCATCAGCCCCACGCGCTCCAACAAAGCATCCAGCACACCAGGATGCGTCAGACCACATCGACCAAACTTTGATAACAAAAAAACTCCGTGGCATAGTAAACGTTGACAACACAAGCATGTCCACACCACACACCTGTTCATATGGCGTACAGAGGTCAGCCCCATGCGCTCCAACAAAGCATCCAGCACGCCAGGACTCAAGAATGGCAGCCGTCGCTGCGGCTTGTGCCCCCCCAACTCAACCTCAGACAGGAGGTCGTGCATTAAGGCGTGGCACCGAGGGGAACGAGAGTCGTGGGTTGCCTGCAGGGACGTGTCATCCGGTCAATTGGGACGTTCAATACGGTAAAATACGCGTACAATACGATTGTATTTAAAGCAATTTTAAAGAGCCAATATCGACCCAAAATGGACGCATTTCGCCCTAAAATCACCCAAAACGTTTGAGTTCTTTTCCGTTTTAACCTGTAAGTATAATATATATTGGCAATGCAAGCCCACTGGGAGGCCGCTTCTGGGTAGAAATTGCCAAACAATGCCAAGAGCCCCAGTAAAAGTTGTATAGTTATGCGCGTACTTAGGGTTGGCAGGGGCCGTACATGCATATCTACCGCATGCGGCTGTACATTTAAAGGATTGCCTGCCAAATATAAACGTGTAAGCATAGTGTGTAAAAATTTCTGACCAGCCCTGTATACTCTTAGATGAATGCAAGCGCATCCAATTGATTGACAGGAAAAGACAAGGCTGCACTCATGGTGTGCTCCATAAGTGGACAAAGAATCAAGCTGCACGTCATAAATAGAAAAGAAAGAAAATCACAACTACTTAACGTTAATCTAGTTTTTCATTTATTCCGCAAGCACATCAGCACAAGAAACGAGATCAGCAGCACTAGAAGTAGTGAATAGAGTTTCAGGTACTGAGCACTGACCTCAATTGCCAGCACCAACGCCACTGCTGCTGGAGCGGCTGCGTGCCATGCACTCTCATCGCATCCCACCACCATCTTGGGAGCAATGCCAAGCAGCAGCTCGGATTGCCAGCGCAGATCTGTCGTGCACATATGCGAACGTGAGTAGCGTAGCATATGCGAGCGTGAGTAGCGTAGCATATGCGAACGTGAATAGCGTAGCATATGTAAACGTGAGTAGCGAAGAATATGTGACCGTGAGTAGTGTAGCACATGTGAATGTGAGTAGCGTAGCATATGTGAACATGAGTAGCGTAGCATATGTGAATCTGGGAAGCGTAGCATATGCGAACGTGAAAAGCGTAGCATATGTGAATGTGGGAAGCGTAGCTTATGTGAACGTGAGTAGCGTAGCTTATGTGAATGTGGGTAGCGTAGCATATGTGAATGTGGGTAGCGTAGCATATGTGAATGTGGGAAGCGTAGCATATGTGAACGTGAGTAGTGTAGCATATGTGAACGCGAGTGGCGTAGCATGGGTGAACGTGAGTGGCGTAGCATGTGTGAACGTGAGTAGCGTAGCATATGTGAACGTGAGTAGCGTAGCTTATGTGAACGTGAATAGCGTAGCATATGCGAACATGAGTAGCGTAGCATATGTGAACGTGAGTAGCGTAGCATATGTGAACGTGAGTAGCGTAGCATATGAGAACGTGAGTAGCGTAGCATATGTGAACGTGAGTAGCGTAGCATATGTGAACGTGAGTAGCGCAGCATATGTGAATGTGGGTAGCGTAGCATATGTGAACGTGAGTAGCGTAGCATATGCGAACGTGAATAGCGTAGCATATGTAAACGTGAGTAGCGAAGAATATGTGAACGTGAGTAGCGTAGCATATTTGAATGTGGGTAGCGTAGCATATGTGAACGTGGGAAGCGTAGCATATGTGAACGTGAGTAGCGTAGCTTATGTGAATGTGGGAAGCGCAGCATATGCGAACGTGAGTAGCTTAGCATATGTGAACGCGAATGGCGTAGCGTGGATGGTTGGCGGCCACAAGTATGTGTGGGTATGTTTATGGCACCAACATGAACATAGGGCCTCCTTCCCTCCCACAGAGACATTCTGCTAAAGTTTCGGCACTTTTACCGTAACTACATTGAGCAGCCCAATCATAGTCACCTTGTGGCATGCAGAACTGCCATGGTTTGGGCACGTTGTGTAGTATGCATTCTTATGGGTTAAAGGGGTTTAAGGGCAGCAAAACCACAACAGCAGGCGCCTGCATCCTTCAGTACTTCAAGAGGCATGAGGAAAATACAGCACCTTGTCGGATGGAAGCTTAAAGCCTAATGAATACAGCACCTGTTACAATTAAGCTATCGAGACACCGGGAGCTAGATTGCAACGCGGGACGTGACCGTTTTTGCTGTTCACACCTGCACAATTGTATGCACACTCTTATGCAGCAGACGTCTGCACACTTTTATACAGCAGACATGCCTGCAGCAAGGCCCTCTGTGGCAAGGTGGTGCAGGATGAGCATGCCGTGGACGGCAACAGCAGGGCTGGGGTCATGAACTGTGGTCACCGCCGCAGCAAGCAGGATGGGAGTGGCTCTGCATGTCACAGGCAACATAAGTTAAAGATCTGTGTGTCGTTTTAACACGTTGCAAAGGCGCACAACAGCCACTGCAGCAGCTAGCAAAAAAGGGAGTGGCCCTACAGGTCACAGGCAACACAAATTAACAGATCTGTGGTTAAAATACTTGTTTCAAAAGTGAACACTGGTCACCGCAGCAGCAAGCAAGATGGGAGTGGCTCTGCATGTCACAAGCGACAAAAAGTTTACAGATATGTGATATGTGTGTAGTGTTAATATATTCAAAGGCACACAATTGCACCGCAGCAGCTAGCAAAAAAGGGAGTGGCCCTACAGGTCACAGGCCACACAAATTTACACATCTGTGGTTTAAATAATTGTTTCAAAAGTGAACAGTGGTCACCGCAGCAGCAAGCAAGATGGGAGTGGCCCTGCATGTCACAGGTAACATAAGTTACGGATCTGTGTGTCATTTTATTACGTTGTAAAGGCGCACAACAGCCACTGCAGCAGCTAGCAAAAAAGGGAGTGGCCCTACAGGTCACAGGCAACACGAATTTACACATCTGTGGTTAAAAAACTTGTTTCAAAAGTGAACTGTGGTCACCGCAGCAGCAAGCAAAATGGGAGTGGCCCTGCATGTCACAGGCAACAAATATGTGTAGTCTTAATATATTATTCAAAGGCACACAATTGCACCGCAGCAGCTAGCAAAAAGGAGATGGCTTGGAGGTTACAGGCAACAACAAAATTTTAAACATTTGATGACACGATAATGTGGATGCATGTTGTGGCTTCTTTCCCTTAATCCCTGTGGGGAGTGGTATTTAATTGCCTGCGTAGTACTTTCTGTTCATAGCATTGCAGGAGCGAGCGAGATGGCGTGGCTCTGCAAAACTCAGGACTTGTAACACAGAGTGAAACTATGCTTTTAATTATCAACTGAGCAGCTTGCCTTGTTCTATTCCAAGCAAGGCACAGATCACAACAAGACAAAGCCCTTTGGTGTGGCTTCTTTTCATTCATCATGAGGAGCGGAATTTACTGCCTGCATTTTCTATCCCTAGCTTCTAACAAAAGGCAGAGAAAATTTGCCCTATAAATCACAGCAAATCAAATTCCTCCAACCCTGGATAAGTGAGGGTTGGCTGGGGATGTATATTATGTGTATAAATATATAATTTATGTACGTGGTGTTTGTAGTGTATACTTGGCAGGGAAACCTAAGGTCATGTTTGACGTAATTATACATATTTGGCTCACCCTATATGCAAATGTTATATATCTGTGTCACCCCTTATATATGCACATTATATATTTTCGTATGTTATATGCACATATTATATCTGGCTCACCCCTGATATATCTGGCTCACCCTATATACAACATCCTATCTGACTCACCCTATATTCAAATCAGGGATGGGTCATACGGCGTAGTCGTATTATACGTCGTATTGTATTTATCACGTATTTAACCGTATTTTTCAAATTGCTCCGTACAATACGATTTTGGGCACTTAAACGAATTTTGCCACAAGCCCCCCAGAAGCACTCCCAGGCCCTCTAGAGCCCCCCAGAAGCACTTCCGAGCCCTCTAGAGCCCCCCAGAGGAACTCCCAGCCCCTCAGAATGTTGCATGATCACTTGCTCATTGCTACCACAACCCAGAAGGTGGTGCATGTAGCGTAGAGGATGGTGCAACAGCTGCATCCACACAAGCCCTGGTCACTGCCCTCTTGCTGCAGGTGTCCAATGACTGTGTAGATGCTGCTGCTGATGTGCTTGCTGTAGTCCTGTGCAGGTGCCTCTCGTTTCCTGCATGCTCCTCCCTCTGAGCGCTAGCGTCGGCAATTTCTCCCATGCGAGCGCTGCGACTACGCCCTGAGGATTCCTGCCGGGTCAGCTTTGCATGCTGCTACACCTACGCTGGAATTCTGCCTCATGAAGTGCTCGCGGATGCGGGGGCGGGGCACCGCTGCTGAAATCTCGGAATCCTGGCATCTGGCATCGGCATCTGGCATCTCGTAAATCTGCCCCTTCTGTCCCAAACAACAACACGATGCCACTCAGGGTCTTTACCAGGAGGCATTATAATGTTCTGGAGGCCGGGGGGACAATTCGTGGTGGTTGTAGGGTGGTTGGTGCAAGCCCAGGGTACCCCCCAAAATAGCAAAAATACGTTTGCGTATTATACGCGTATGTCGTATTAATAGCGTATTAATCCGTATGGGACGTCTCAAAAGTCCGTATGACCCATCCCTGGTAAAACATATAAAAATTGTGATTATTGTTGTTGTAGCACCTACCAAAAAAACCTGGAAAGGGAAAATAAGGCACAACGCTGTTTGTGACAATGTAGACTGAATAAAATCAGTAAATATAGAAACTCTTTCACCAAGCAAATAAAGAGATGAAGAGTACTGCAGATTTTTGAGCACTATCGGTATCAATAAGGAAAGATGTTGTTTTGTGTTCTGTGCACCACCCAATGGATGCAGAGCCACACAATGTCCCACTTGGAGAATGAAAAGATCTTTTTTACTGGGGATCATGATGTGTTGTTGGGGCCTGCACACCAGAGGCAGAAGCCTGCACACCACCAAGCATTGTTCACCAATTTCAAGAGGCTGTATTCGTTTGTCTCGTCAAATTTGTGATTTTTTTTGTTGCGGATCTATTAGCGTGAAGGCGCTACATCTTTGCATAATTGCTGTGACATGTAGGCCAGAAACTCTAAAGCTGTAGCGCAATTTTCTTGTACGGCTGCTGTATAGATGGTGTGCCTGCCTGTCGCACCTAGAAAATTTGTGTGGAGGGATTTGCGGTGTTCGGGCTGTTGGTCTATTACTGTTCTTGAACCGTTTACCAGTAGGAGTGTGTGCAAGAGTGTCTGCTTCTCAGCAATCCAGTTCATTTTTGGGACCAGCTCTGTAGTAGCAATTGCCTCTTGCTGAATTGGTCAATGCTAGGTATATGTGCTGCTTGAAACTGGTTTGTGGCAGGAAACATCAGTGGCCGATGGAAAAATCAGTGGAGAACAATAAATTTCCCTCAGAGGAAATAGGGTGCGTGCGGGCTATCCAAAACTAGCAGTCTCGAATTGAGGTAGAATTGAGGTAAAATTGAGGTAAAGCGAGAAGTACCCAGTAACTTTATAATGGTCACCTACTGAGAAACCCAGAGCACAGAGCTGGAGGATCAATCAAACTAAAATTTAGGAAACAAACAACAACATAGAATTTAGAATAAACCGAACGAATTGTGAGATGCCGGGTTGGTGTTTTTTCTTTCACAGACACAATGCGCTAAATTGGTAATAACAGGTGCAATGCGCAGTTCACTACGGTCACGAGACCGAGAGGTGCAAGCTCGGGCCATTCGGGAAGAATGCAAGACGTCCGGATTCTCCATAGAACTCAACCAGCTGGACGTTCTGGAGGAAGCCTCTTGGTGGGTGTGGGGCACCTGATGGGGGCTTTCCCCTCTGGATGAATGTTTATGCACAATTGTACGGATTGTAACCACTGTCTGATCACCATCTGGAATGGTGACAAATTCACAATGCAGGGCAAATTGCTCATTTCAAAGGAAGGATGAAAGGCCACCCACATTAGGTGCGAAATGACAGGTTGATGCACGCACACAAACGCACACACACACAAACGCACGCATACACACACAAACCACACACACACACACACACACACACACACACACACACACACACACACACACACGCACACACACACACACACACACACACACACACACACACACACACTCACACACACACACACACACACACACACACACACACACGCACACACACACACACACATACACACACACACACACTCACACAGACACGTATAAACAAACACACATACAGGCATCTCCACGCAGCTGCAAGGCCACGAGCTGCACCTCAGCTTGCCTCTCCACCCAAGCCTCTCTTTTACCTCAGCCAAAGCCTGGCCAGACGTGCGTCTCAATCTAGCAACCCTGCACGTATGCACCACCCGGGACCGACCGCGCACTTCAGGCGGCAGCAGCAGCAGCAGCAGCAGCAGCAGCAGCAGCAGCATTCAGGCCAAGAGCAGCAGCATGACAGGGGGAAGTGGGGGACGAGAGGGCGTGCCTTTGGCTCCTGCTGGGGCTCTCCTTTTGGCGTACTTCATGTTCCCAGATCAGGTGCGGGCGTGCGATGTGGAACACTAATCATGAAAGTGCACCATAGACGTTGCGCGGGGGTGTTTGCACGAGGGTCAAACTGGGCGGCACTGGCTCCTGTTGGCTCCTTTTGGCGTTCTGCGTGCAGGATACCCTGATCAGACGTGTAATTTACATTAGACTTACTACCCGGGTTGGCCGGAGTGTGTGTGCAGCGTAAGGCAGTTACGGTAATGCAATGGACAACATACTTCAGATCCATACATTCCATTGCCTTTCCACGCAACATTACACGTGCAGGCAGGGCCGTGCATTCGAGCCTTGGCCTGGCCCGGCGCAGCGGCTCTGGCCGTGCCCCTAGCACGCAGCGCGCACTCTGCGCGCACACGCGCACGTGCACGCGCTTCCCAGCACGACGGGCTGGGTGGGGGTAGGGTGGGTGTGGAGGGTGGGGTAGAGAATGTCGGACAGGGGGGGGGAAGGTTTGAGGGGGAGGGTGCTGAAAGAGGGGTGTCTGCGTATAGCAGGAGAGGGAGGGGAGGCTGGGGGAGGGCGGCGGCGCAAGTTGCACAGGATTATGCAGGTGAGAGTGGCGATGCTTGAATGCTAGTTGAACGTGCCACGGTTGTAGCTCATGCAGGTAAAGAGCGGCGATGCTTAAATGCTAGGTGAACGTGCCACGTTTATAGCTCATGCAGGTAAGCGTGGCGATGCTTAAATGCTAGGTGAACGTGTCACGTTTATAGCTCATGCAGGTAAGCGTGGCGATGCTTGAACGCTAGGTGAACACGCCACGGTCATAGCTCATGCAGGTAAGCGTGGCGATGCTTGAACGCTAGGTGAACGTGCCACGTTTATAGCTCATGCAGGTAAGCGTGGCGATTGGCGATGCTTGAACGCTAGGTGAACACGCCACGGTCATAGCTCATGCAGGTAAGCGTGGCGATGCTTGAATGCTAGGTGCCACGGTTGTAGCTTGCCCTTCGATGTGCTTTGTGGCAGGGTCAGTAGCACAGGACAACAGTAGTGGTGATAGTGCTTGTATTACCGTGCAAGTACTTGGAATACCGTGCGAGTATCTGGACCACCGTGCGCGTATTTACACTTTTTTAGTGTACCTGGACCATTGTGCGAGTATTTGGACAGCCGTGTGAGTATTTGGACTTCCGCGCGAGTATTTGGACTACTGTGCATATTTCTAGACTATTGTGCGAGCAACCGGACTGCTGTGCAAGTATCAGGACTACCGTTCGAATATCTAAACTACCGTGCGAGTATTTGGACTACCGCACGAGTATCTGGACTACTGTGCAAGTATCTGGACTACCGTTTGGATATCTGGACTATGTGTGAATATCTGGAACACTGTGCGCGTAATTGGACTGTGTGCACGTGTGTACCCTGTTTGCCTACAGTGGTATTTTACTCCTACCTTGGCCAATGAATGATGATTGATGGGGAGAAAGCACAGACTTGTGTACACCGACAAAAAAATGCACGTGTACATACACCTGCATTCGCATGCAAGCAAACACACACATGCACACACACAACACACACGCACACACGCGCATACAAACACAGACAAACGCATGCACACACGTACACACGCACACATACACACACAGGGAGTGCGGCCGTGCTGCGTGCAGCTGGCCTAGCTTGGTTGCTGCTGGCTCCTGCCAGCGCCAATGTGGTGCAGGCCTCTCTGGGCTTGGCTGCCGTGATGGTGGAGTACAATGCTGTGGCCAGGAAGCAGCGGAGTGGCCGTATGCCTGCAGGTGTGTAATGAGTGTACCTACCTTTGTATGTGTGTGTATGTGCGTAAACACATGTTTTTGTGACTTCAGGCACTGAAATGCAGCAGGGATGGTGGAGTAATATGCTGTGGCCAGGAAGCAATGGAGTGGCCATATGCCCGCGGTGTGTACTCCCCTTTTCATGTATGCGCGTATTAGGCACTGAAATGCAGCAGGGATGGTGATAGACAATGAGGTGGGCAGACAGGAAGCAGTGGAGCTGTCATATGCCTGCAGGCGTGTGAGCGCGTGTTGGCTTGTGTCTGTGTATGTGAGTGTGTGTGTGTTTGTGTGTGTGTGTGTGCAAGTGTGTGTTTGTGTGTGTGTGTGTGTGTGTGTGTGTGTGTGTGTGTGTGTGTGTGTGTGTGCGGAAATGCGTGCGCTTTTGTGGCTTTGAAGCACATAACTGCTCTCACAAATATGGTGGAATACGATTTAGTGCAGGGATGTTTGCCACAGAGATTCCTCTGATCACTGCACACTGATCAGAGCCCCCCTAGCTTAGGGCAGACCTGTGTGTGTGTGTGTGTGTGTGTGTGTGTGTGTGTGAGATTGCCAGATGTCGAAACACCCTTTTTTTATTGGTTTAAGGTTTAGGTTTTAAGTTTGTAAGCATGTCAAGCATACACTGACTAACATTAAATAACAGGAGGAAATTGAATTATAAGGATTATGATGGACCATTTGCACTCTACCGGCTTGCAGTTTAACTCACGTGTGTCAACCATAAAATTCCACAGTTCTCCACATTAGGCCAAATTAAGGTCTCACAGCCAATTTTTGCCGTCCTGCAAGCAGAGCTGACCTGGGGCAATCTAGATGCTCACAGTACCCCGCATACAAAACCGACAAAATGCTGCGACCAATAGTCATTCCTTTACGGGCCCCCAAGCAGAGCTGACTGGTGTTTAAACAATAATTCACAGTACCCCACGCATGAGGCCATACAAAGTTGTATTCAACAATCATTCATTTGCAGGCCCGCAAGCTGAGCTGACATGGCGTAACGCGCTCACGAGTACAGCGTCTCACGCCAAACCAAAACAAGGATTTACATTCTATCACGTGCAAGCAGAGCTGATTGGGGCAACCTACAATGAAACAGCAGTACCCCGCGCACATATCGACAAACAGTTGCAGCCTATAATCATTGATTCACAGGCCCCCAAGCAGAGCTGGCGTGGCGTAATGCTCACAAGCAAGCAGCCCAGCGGTTGGCCAAGCACCTACCAAAGGACGTCCCTCCTGGAACCCCACCTTTTGCGCCGGTGGGTGCGCAGACGCTCTGTGTGTGTTTGTGTGTATGTGTGTGTGTTGAAGCATATCAAACGTACATAAACGTGGTATCTTTGTGTAGGCTATCGACATCCATACACACATTCACGCACTTCACTTGTACATACAGATCCCCACCACCATCACCACCACCACCACCCACAGACACACACGTACACCC
>Ga0307947_1003456_pt1 | contig 12679 bp, 13 predicted proteins | sample OrgLakmetagen232_FD_201840 | JGI IMG/M metagenome (GOLD analysis project Ga0307947, IMG submission 201840) | Saline water microbial communities from Organic Lake, Antarctica - #232 | ecosystem: Environmental > Aquatic > Non-marine Saline and Alkaline > Saline | place: Antarctica: Organic Lake...
AGATTTATAAGCGCGCTTGCCAACAACACGCTGCTTAATATTTTGGCGATTATGAACACGTTTTTCCCGTTTTTCCCTGCGCTTGTGAGGCTCATAAGCACGCTTCTGGGACTCAAAAGCGCGCTTCTGAGACTCATAAACGCGCTTCTGGGGATTGAATGCGCAGACAGGTACAAACTGCCTCCTGCTTTGTTTTGGAGGCTGCAAGCACATTCTTGGGACAACACTGCAGCAGTTCTAGCGGCAGGACTGGGAAACCCTTTAAAAATTAAGTTATGCTCATCATAAGCGCGTTTCTGAACAGCAGAAACGCGCTTTTGAATTTCAGAAACGCGGTGAAAATGCGCTTCCCGGAATCCGGCCCAAACAGCTCCCATCTGCTTCCGTTTAATTAAAACATAATATAACACACCCAAAACAAGCCATCGTTGCCAAAACAAAGGCCTTACAGGACCGTTTGGAATGCCTCAAAATGTTCGCATTCACGCTTCTGGTTCAGAAACGCGTTTCTGAAGCTCAGAAACGCGTTGATAACGCGAGGCTTTCTGACAGTGAATTGGTGAACCAACTTCTACACTTTGATGTGTTTTTGCCTACTTTTTCTCGTGTCTTTAAGGTTAGCATTTTCCAGTTGCGTCACAGCCCTTTTTTTACTTGGTTTGTTTTGAGGTTACCTCGTTCTCATAGGTTGAGCAGCCATTCCAGGTTGAATGCCTTTGTAATCCAAACTAAACTAAACTCAACTCTGAAGGTGTGGCGCGCTTGCAAGACATCACAATAGTTGGGTGAAATGATTGGCAAGGTTAATCAAAAACCCCTTGAATTTCCTTGCATACGCTAAGTGCAAGCTCTGTGCAAACTCTATTTTTTCTACATGAACTGATTGTTGTTTATGAGCAGGCTAGCAGTCGCACGCTTTGACTGAAGGCCTTTCCTTGTAATCCTTGTAAGTGCATGCTCTGCAACTGTAGAAAGGCTGCCAGCTAAGTACACAACAACACACTTTTATTTTGTGTCTGAATTATTCGACTGGTGAGGACCAGTCACAGGCCGATCAGTTGAACAGTCTGACTGAAGGTCCCCCCATGTAAGAAAAGAAAAGACTATTGGTAGTGGTGACACAGCCAGCATGATTAAGGGAGGGGGTTACCCCCCATGTAAGTATAACCTGCAGATTACAGAAAGGTAGCCAGCTAAGTCTTTTTGCAAGAGATAGCTACACATCTTCAGCAAATATACAATTCTGGATCTAACGAGCAACACTTAAAGCCGTCCTTGCCTGTGGCTGAACAGACAAAAGGGGGAGCACGAGTAGAGTCAGCTACATCTCTTATGGCCAAGGCAAGAAGCTTAAGATTGCCTACCCCACAATGGCAGGAACGCAATGCTGAAACTGTCCTGTACAAGAACAACAGTCTTTTGTTGGACATCGTGGTTACCAACACAGGCAACTCAATGAGTGCTGTGCTCACTCCACCCAACTTGTGAAGGAGAGCTGCCTGTAGACAACTCGCACAAAAATACAACACGAGCAGCATCACCATGGAATAGGGTCTACGATTTTTTGGTAGGCTTAACTTAAAGCACGGTCAACACAAAACTGTATGCAGGAAATGTGCAACCGTGTGGCACGTCGTTCATTCAATAAGGATCTAGGCGCATCTTTGTGTGAGGTGCACGACAAGTATGTGTGGCAAAAAATACGTAAAAGCCGGTCACGACACTGATCTCACCCCTCAGGCGTGTAAACACTGAACGTGTGAGGGACTAGTGATCACACATGAGACTAGTGATCACACTTCCATCCCATCCCACCCACATTCACATAGACACCAATTAGGCAGCCAAGCAGCAGGCACATGCCAGCAAACACACTGCTTGGCTCAAACACTGCGTCAATCATCTTTTGCTACTTAGCAGCCCATGGGGAAGCGAGCGGAGGGGTCAGCATCCCGATCCATAGGATCCCACTCTAGGGTAACACCGTCGTGCTCATCACCACCCATATCCTCTGCGAAGCGCGTCTCAGCCTGTGTGTTAAAAAAGAGTGTGTTCCACACATGTTTGCAGTCACACAAATGCTCATCACCACCCATATCCTCTGCGAAGCGCGTCTCAGTCTGTGTGTTAAATAAGAGTGTGTTCCACACATGTTTGCAGTCACACAAATGCTCATCACCACCTATATTCTCTGCGAAGCGCGTCTCAGTCTGTGTGTTAGTAAAGAGTGTGTTCCACACATGTTTGCAGTCACACAAATGCTCATTACCACCCATATCCTCTGCGAAGCGCGTCTCAGTCTGTGTGTTAAATAAGAGTGTGTTCCACACATGTTTGCAGTCACACAAATGCTCATCACCACCTATATTCTCTGCGAAGCGCGTCTAGTCTGTGTGTTAAAAAAGAGTGTTCCACACATGTTTGCAGTCACACAAATGCTCATTACCACCCATATCCTCTGCGAAGCGCGTCTCAGTCTGTGTGTTAAATAAGAGTGTGTCCATACATGTTTACTGTTACACATATGCACAAGCATGCCTTATCCCCCCCCACCACCACCACTCACACACACTTTCTGCAGGTCGTTGTGTGTGTATGTGGTGCATTACTTCATAATCATGGTCCATGAAATGTATGTGCATCCCTTTGAGATTGTCTGTAACCGTCAAATGTAAGCAAGAGCCAGGTTATTAACAGGCGTACAAGTTGCTTGAGCAAGGGCAGCAGCAAACGGGCCTGGAACTTCTGTCATAGAGTTCAGTTGGGGGCAGAGGACATCTGATGGCAGGGGTCTGAAGATTGTAGATTTCAGGATGGGAAATGGGTAGGGTTGGCCAGAACCATATATATACGGTGTATATACGGATTTTTGGCAGAGATATCACCAGAAATACGGTCATATACGGTGTATACATACGGTTCTGGCCAACCCTAGAAATGGGGGGTACACAAGCAGAGCTGAGCAGATAATGTGTGATGTCCTGATCAGAATGTGTGCAGTGCTGTTTGACCTGGGTGAGAGCAACTCGATGAAGTAAAGTTTAGGTCGGGATACTGGTAAGGCACATATTTGGCGTGCCATTTCCAGCGGTGGTATTTGAAATGTTACAATTAAGTCTCAGGGTTTGGACCCAACTTCCCCGACATGGAGAAAGCAGCACACATCTTGGGACGTATTGACTAGAGTTGGCCAAAACCGAATATACACACCGTATATAACCGTATATTTGGCGATTTCCCTGCCAAAAACACTGTACATACACCCTATATAAATATATGGTTCAGGCCATCCCTGCTATTGACGTTACTGCGTACACTGACGTTGCATGTGGCAATGGCAATTTGCACACTGTAAAGCGAGAGCGAAGAGAAAGAGCAGCGCACACCTCAAGACTCAAGACGCACACACACACACACACACACACACACACACACACACACCTCGAGACATATAGAAATTACTACGCGTACTGACGTTGCCTGTGGCAATGGCAATATGCACACTGCAACGCGAGAGCCAAGAGAGAGAGAGAGAGAGAGAGAGAGAGAGAGAGAGAGAGAGAGAGAGAGAGAGAGAGAGAGAGAGAGAGAGAGAGAGAGAGAGAGAGAGAGAGAGAGAGAGAGAGAGAGAGGGAGAGAGAGAGAGAGAGAGAGAGAGAGAGAGAGAGAGAGCAGCGCCTTGCACGCACCCTGACTCGTCGGATAGGGATGTTGACGCTGTACACTGTGCCTAGTCCAGGCTCGTTGGTGATGGCGACCTCGATGCCCTCCTCTCCCTCAATGTCAACATAGTCCTGGATTGTGTGTATGTGTGCGTGTGTGTTTGTGTGTGTGTGTGTTTGTTTGTGTGCGTGTGTGTGTGTGCGCGCATATGTGAGTTTGTGCGTGAATTGCAGCAAGCGAATGATGGATGGGCACAGACCATTCATTTCCTCACTTTAACGCCCTCACAGTAACTATACGATGACGCATTTATGTAACATATCTAGGTTTGGGTAAGGCAAATTCAAACGGCGATAAGCAGCAGTGCGCTAGCAACAGCCAGCACGGATGGAAACTAAACACCTTTTTCGTATTCGATTTGCTTCAAGGTTTATTTTAGGCCAAAGACACTGTCAAGCCCTCTAAGCTCAAGACACACACACACACGCACGCACACACGCACACGCACATACACAGTACCTGCAGGGCCTTGATGATGGTGTTCTTCATTTCAGACAGGGAGGCTGGGCTCATCCCGCAGCGGTCAGCCACCAGCACCATGCGTAAGCGCTTCTTCACCTCCTCCTTTGGAGAGAGTTCCTGCAACAAGAGAACAGTTCGTAGTGGCGATGCTGTGCGAATCAGTAGTACGCTCACTTGCGAAATGACATTCGTTTGCTCGTTTGCTCGGAATCTCAAGTTGCTCAATAGGTTCAGCTTGAGACAGGTGATTTGACCAGGCACTCCTCAGTCCTCCATTCCCAGTGTAAATTCTTTCTACCATTGGTATGAAGTCCAAGATAATGAGCTTGAGATAATCATGCTTGTACCTGGCAGAGTGGCTTCCACACACACAGAAAACCGTGCGTTCGCACATACATCAAGTCAAATTTGTTACTTTGTAGCCCCAACCAGAGCGTCACACCACACCTGGAAATATCCCAGAGGGGAAATAGAAGCTGCAACTCTGCACATCAACTCGCCAACTCACCTGTGGCTGCTCTGGAAAGAAAATCTTCCACGCTACGTTGAGCTTCTGCACGAAGTCCGACACCGGGTTCTTTGGTTGGGCATCTTTCCTGTTTTTTTTTACTTGATACTGGAACTGGGAGGCCACCATGCTCTTAAGGACAGCTGCATCATTATCAGAGACATCTCGGTTGGGCCCTCTCTGCTGCAGCTGCAGGCTCCTGCTGTTGCTGTTTTGAGTTTGCTGACCCCTGCTGTTACGCGACCCTGCAGCGTGGATGGACACGCTCCCTCTCCTCCGCTCTTGTTGTTGCTGCCGGTGCTGCCTAAATGGTTGGAGAAGAGGGCTGGAGACTGCTGCTGGAAAGGAGGGGCCCGTGGAGGAGGCCTGCGTGAACCAGTCAAAAAGGAGTAGTAGGTGCTCAACATCCCCCACCCAGCTGGTTCCAGGTGGTTCCTCTTGCTGGACATGTATTAAGACCATTGGCCATTGCCCCTGCACGTCTGACAGCTTCGAAAGGGTAACTGCGTTGACCGAGCGCCCTCGCCTGGGGCGACCGAACGTGCTACATACTATTAGAAGAAGCGCTTGATCGCTTCATAAGGCATAACTGCGTGTCACAAATGATTACACACCTTTGAGCAGGAAGCTCTGCGCATCTGGGTTGCGTCCATCACAATTACAATCTTGTGTACTGATAATGATACACTTAAATTATTTTTGTTGACGGAAAAGCCAGAGCAAAACCCGACCGGGTCCCTTACTTTGTTTATTGAGTACAAAATTTACTTGCTAGTATATCACATAGTACCTATTCCAAAGTCTGTCTAAAAACCATTTTGTCAAGTAGCCTTTTGCTCCAGAGTAGTTTGCCACAACCATGGGAGAGAGCCAGTACAGGTTTGCTTACTTTCCTGAACCTAGATCTGTCTGCTAGTGGCCATTGATGTGACTTACAGGCCTGGCACAAACACCTCCCTCTCCTCCCCTGCCCTGCCCCTCCTCCCTTGCAGCTTCTCCTTGACCACCTTCTCCCCCAGTGGGAAGCTGGTGCAGATAGAGTATGCCCTGAATGCGGTGCAAGCGGGGGCCACCTCCCTGGGCATAAGTGCAAGTGATGGCGTGGTGATCGCCACGGAGAAGAAGCTGCCCTCCGCCCTGGTGGACGAGTCCACGGTGCAGAAGATATCCATGCTCACGCCCAACATCGCGGTGGTGTACAGCGGCATGGGCCCCGACTACAGGGTGCTGGTCAGGAAAGCTCGGAAGACCGCTCAAGCGTACCACTCGTTGTATAAAGAAAATATACCTGTGGCCCAGCTCGTGCGGGAGACGGCCACGGTGATGCAGGTGTGTTGTTGTTTGGGCACTCTGTTTTGGGCTGTTTGGCCTCACACTGCTTAACCCCTCACCCCCCTCTCCCTATTTGCTGTGCAGGAGTTTACACGTGAGTACACCTCTGCGGGACTAGTCAGAATGGGGGGGGGGGAGGAGAGTCAGTAACACGTTTTTGGACGCCCAGAAGTTTTTGAGGAAGGAGCCATGTTACTCCACTTCCCGTCCCGGTCCCGGAAAGATGCAGTGTTTTGTTAGTTGACAAGACAACATCAATCACACAACATGAAGCGGCTGAACTGCGTGCCTAGAGTGCATGCACAGAGCACGGCCCTGTACGCTTCTTTGTTCTGTATGTACACACCCTGCCATCATCCATGAACACACGTGTCTGCGTGTCAATAAACGTTGGATGACAAGGCGTTTACGACAGAATAAAAAAGTACACACAGGCCATGTAGTGTGTGTTGAGCATGGTGCTCAGTTGTTTTAAGCGCTGCTGCTTGTCCAAGGGACGCAAGGCTTTATTCACAATCATTGTGAATGGCAAATTTACTGCACGGGGCGTGTAAGAGAATGCAGTGCAGCATCATGTGGATTGGCACTGCTGTGCAGCGTGGGAGAGGCACAGCGCAGTGAATTGGGTGCTAGGTTCATGTGCATGAGAGTGCTGCAGCTTTCTTACTGTGTGTGGTGCTCGTTGCATTTGGCGATCCACGCATCCTGAGCACCACAAGGAGAAGGAGCACTAGGATGCAGCTTTTTATCTCTGGAAACTGCTGCAAGGGTGGAGGAGTTCAGAACCAGGGGCTGCGGCAGTGCCTCCTTTTGGTTTGGAAGCAGCTGTTCAATGCTCATTTATGACAGCCTATGGCCCATGGGCCTGTCTGTCCTAGTTTAAAGTCTATTTAATACCTTAAACCTTGTAACGCCCACGCTTGGGGCAGGCATACAGCCACTTCCCAATGGCTGATGGGGTCCAGCCATGCAGGCAGCATGGGGCAGTATCTCACCATGCATCTTTCCCTCTTTGTCCTTTCCATCACTCTCTCCCTGCTTGACTCTCTTTCAAAGCTTACGCAAAAAAATTGCACGAAAAATGCCTTCAGTCAAACAGTGCGACTGCTAGCATGCACATTAAAGCAATTGGTTCACGGAGGAAAAACCTGCTTGACTCTCTCTCTCCCTCTCTCTCTCTCTCTCTCTCTCTCTCTCTCTCTCTCTCTCTCTCTCTTGCAGGTAAATCAAACAGCTAATGCATAAATGCATAAGGGTCCTGTGCAGATGCGTGCACGAGCATTCAGGCACACTCGCACACGTGTGCAAAGGATTTAATTACGTACCATGCGATGCACATGCGCAGTGAGGCAACAACAAATGCATTACGTGCACAACCCTGCTCATCAACTCTGCATACCCTACCTCTTTCTCTCTCACGCGTGAATGTCTACAGAATCAGGAGGAGTACGGCCATTTGGCGTTTCACTTATGTTAGCGGGCTTTGACGACAACGGGCCCCAATTGTACCAGATAGACCCCTCAGGCTCCTACTTTGCGTGGAAGGCTTCGGCCATCGGCAAGAACATGGTGAACGCCAAGGCATTCCTGGAGAAGCGGTATAGTGATGAGGTGCGGTACCCACGTTTATGCTATTGAGGGTAGCCGGGTAGGCACCTATTTCAAATGTGTGACTGGCAACCATGAGCCTGGCAAGCAAGCATGAGCAAGCAAGCATGAGCAAGCAAGCATGAGCCTTTTTTGCATATGACCGTGTGTTTGGTGGTGATTTCCCTGCCAAAAATAAAGTGCATGGTTCTGGCCAACCCTAACTACGGTCATTTACAAATTTACGAAATTTGTGTCGAGGAACCTGCTATGGGCTTCTGTGTGCGTGTGTGTCTATGTGTGTGCGCGTGTGTGTGTGTGCGTGTGTGTGCGTGTGGGTGTTTGTGTGTTGAGTGTGTGTGTTTATGTGTGCATGTGTGTGTATGTGTGTGTGAGAGAGAGAGAGAGAGAGAGAGAGAGAGAGAGAGAGAGAGAGAGTGAGAGAGAGAGAGAGAGAGAGAGAGAGAGAGGGAGAGAGGGAGGGAGAGAGAGAGAGAGAGAGAGAGAGAGAGAGAGAGAGAGAGAGAGAGAGAGAGAGTGAGAGAGAGAGAGAGAGAGTGTCACACACCAGCCTGCGCGTTTTGTCTCTCAGCAACCACTCTGCACAAGAGCTGCTGCTCTTGCAGGAGGGTACCAATGATGCGGCCCACCCTGTTCCATTCAAAACAAGGTTCCGATTAAGAGGCACATTACTTCTGGAAGGCAGGCACTGACCCCATCCTCCTTTTTTGGTCACCGTACGTACGCTGTGAAACTACACGCAGGTGGGCATAGAAGACGCCATCCACACGGCCCTGCTCACCTTGAAAGAGGGCTTCGAGGGCCAAGTGTCCAGCAGCAACATAGAGGTGAGATTTAGATTTAGATCTACATGGGGGGACCTTCAGCCAGACTGATTGGCTGGTCAGCCGAAATTGTCCAGCAGCAACATAGAGGTGAGATAGAGAGGCAGAAGAGATGCATTTGAGCCTGCTACGTACGTAAGTCTCAAGAACGCCATCCACACGGTTCTATTCCCTTTATTGAAAAGGACTTCAAGGGGCAAGATTTCAGCAGCAACAGAAAGGAAGGAGAGAGGCAAAGGGCATAAAGCAGTCAAAACTGCTGCTTGTCTAAATTCAAACGAGTAGGCCAGTATACGCTCACTTATGTCCTAACGTTCGAGTAGGCTGTGTAGTTCTGGGGCAATAAATTGTTTCTGGGCATCCTGGAAAATTCCCGGCAATTGCATGATAATGTGATTTCTTTGCGGTTTCGGGCAGAAATCGAAACTGTTTCCCAATCGTTTTGCGGGCACTCCAAGCTTCATTGCTCAATGCTGCAGGGAAACACATTACGTTCTCGTACTCACCGCCTCCCCTCTACAAGTAAATATTACACAAACAGAATTATCACCGCTCCACCCAAAATCCAGGAGGACCCCTGCAGAATCTCGAAGGTTGGGAAAATTGAATACTTTTGAGCGATACCTCCGAATTCTAGTGGGATTAATACCCAAACCTCATCTGCATCGAACAGTAGGCACGCGGCTAGGGGGGGGACAGATGTACTTAAGTGGGTTTTGCTGTCGGTTATGGCAATGGTAGCAAAACCCACTTTAGGTGCGTCCGTCCCCCCACTGGTGCAACAAATGTCGCCACCAGATGTGGTAACAGTATTAGTGTGGCAATGATGAAAAGGACTTTGCCACCAGTTGTGGGTCCTAAGTGTAATTTAAAGTAGTGTTTTGCCACCAGTTGTGGCATCCTTCCCCCACTGGTGAAACAAATGTCGCCCCCAGTTGTGGCAATAGTGTGGCAATGATAAAAAGGATTTTGCCACCAGTTGTGGTGAGTCTAAAGTTGTGCAGGAGAGCCACCTGTCAAAGTGTACAGGGGAGCCACCTGTCTTACATGAGAGCCACCTGTCAAAGTTTTTAGGGGAGCCACCTGTCAAGTGTACAGGAGAGCCACCTGTCAAAGTGTACAGGGGAGCCTCCTGCCTTACATGAGAGCCACCTGTCAAAGTTTTTAGGGGAGCCACCTGTCAAGTGTACAGTAGAGCCACCTGTCAAAGTGTACAGGGGAGCCACCTGCCTTACATGAGAGCCACCTGTCAAAGTTTTTAGGGGAGCCACCTGTCAAGTGTACAGGAGAGCCACCTGTCAAAGTGTACAGGGGAGCCACCTGTCAAATGTAGAGCAGAGCCACCTGTCAATTGTACAGGGGAGCCACCCGTCAAGTGTACAGGAGAGCCACCTGCCAAAGTGTACAGGAGAGCCTCCTGTCAAAGTGTACAGGGGAGCCACCTGTCAAAGCGTACAGGGGAGCCACCTGTCAAGTGTACCGGAGAGCCACCTGTCAAAATCTGAAGGTTTACCTCAGGTTATTGGCCAATGAACCAATGAACCAATGAACCTAACAGTCAGAACCTGACAGGTGGCTTCTCCTGTGCAATTTAAACGCCTGTTGGCAAGCGTTTTAAGTTGGCAGGAGAGCATGCGAGCGCTAGTCGTTTTGCATGCAGCTCTCAGCTGACCATTCCTGCCCGTTCCGGATCGCTTGATTCCTGGGACTGTAGCATGTGCATTGATGTGCGTCTCTGACAACAACACAGGGCTGCTCAAACCTGCTTTACGGATCAGATTGCATCTCATCTTAGATGAGAAGGGTTGGCCAGAACCGTGCATATGTACACCGTATATGACCGTATATTTGGTGATTTCCCTGCCAAATATTACCCTACTTAAACCGTATATATGCTCTGGCCAACCCTACAGATGAGCAATGTTTATATATCTCACGCATAACGCGCAAATCTGCAGCAAACCCCTGGCCTTGTTCACGTGGATTTTTGAGTTATACTGACCCCAAGCAGCATAATTACTGATACCGTAGGTTCACGATCACTTCGGGACCACACATCTTAAAAAAGTAATTAAACTTTCGATTTTAGTTCGTGAGGGGGTCAGGGGATTAATTTTCGTGTTCAAATCCAGTTTGGACAGGCCCTGTCAAGAATTAATTTGTGAATTCGAGAGACCCCCACTGTTGGCTGCTGCTGCTGCTGCTGTGCAGGCTGATGGGCAGACTGCCCATTGGCTGCATGGGGAGAACCACTGCTGAGTGCTTGCACAGGTGCTTCCCTCAAGCAACCCTCTTACCCACTTGTCATCTTTACTAACTCTGTGTGGATGCCCCAAGGGAAGGGCCTGGAGGGCCTGTGAGAGGAGGAGGCTTGTTCTTGGAGCAGCATGCATGGACGCCCCACGAGCCTCTTCACAGCCGCGCCCCTTGCCTTTGCCTCTCCCTCTGCAGCTTCTCATGGTCCCTCTGCTGAGCGGCCAGCCTCTCAGCTGGGGACAGGGGTTCGAAGAACGGGTTAGGGGTTCACAACCAGGGCACGCTGGGAGCTGATTCTTAAAACCTCCCTGAAAACCACTCAAATTAAATAATTTATCACTTTGAATTCTGTTCGGAGAGGGCCCTGAGAATTATTTTAAATTTTCGTTTTTTTGCCAATAATAATAAAATTTCCGAAGTGATCGTGAACCTACGGTATTAACGGCACAGGCTTTAACACCACATTCATAGGGTGGCCAGAACTGTATATATACACCATGTATGACCGTATGCTTGGTGATTTCCATGCCAACAATTCCGTATATGCACCGTGTATGTAAAGTTCTGCCCTACACATCTCATTCATTATCGTCTCAATTCTCTGAGTATTGGCTTTGTGCCCTTTTTTCCCAGGTGGGCGTCATTGGCGCTGACCGGAAATTCCGAGTGTTAAGTGAGGCAGAGGTGGCAGACTACTTACAAGAAGTGGAGTAAGGCTGGGATGCAGCATTAAACCGCGCTGGGTGCGCATTCACGACGCCTGTTTCTTTCGTCACTGTGTTACAACCTCAGCACAGAGAGCGTGTGCAGTGCAGTGTGCAGCACAGTGTGCCCAGCAGACACAGTGTTGTCCTGTCGCTTTCTGAAATGCTCGGCCACGGTAGAGGAGGCTTTTAGCCTGGGTTGCAGGCAGAATGAGTCATGCATGTGTGCTGGCTCAGCGTGAGGTGCACCGCTATCAGTCTGCCGATGCCCCTCTTTGCAACCCTTTTATTCAGTGTTCTGTTTGTCCTGTGAGTGCTGTATGTCTCCGAATATGGCCATCAATAAAGGGAGCACACTAGTGGCCTCGATGCTAGCTAAATGCTTGAACCATTAACAGCCGGTGGTGCAACCGCGTTGTTGTGTTCAACAGCTGCTTGTGTCAAAGTACGTATGTTCTGCGGCATGACTTGGTGCTCAAGAGCGACCCCGCTTAACGCACTGTACTTAATCTGTCTTTTACGTATACTGTCATCCATGTTCGCTTGTATCCAAGGTAGCCCAGTAGATCAGCCTTATAAACATTTCATTCGTATCTTCGTGACTGCAGCCTGCAGTTGTATTATAATTCAGCTTTACAGAGTTACAGAGTTACAGATAAAGCCATAATTCAGCTTTACACGTGCCAACCAGGGCCTCCAGTGCTAGACAGGCTCTCCATTTTCTCAGATCTGGCTGCTGCTAAAGCACACTTGCACGTCCAACACAAACTAGGTACTAAATTATTAAAGGTTTCAAATCAGCAGTCCACAAAGTGCTACACAAAATACCAAGAATTTGTCGCGCCCAATCGTTGGCAGCGACGAACCGTGTGATGGAGCAGTTAAGTTGGTCTTTGTGCTGAGTCTTATACTTTGCAGTGACGGTAATTTGACAAATTTATCAAGGATGCGTTGTCGAGAAAGACATAAGTAATTTGGGAAAAATGTAAGTGTCACCTCTGAAGGGGTTACAAGGGGTTACAAGGATGGCCTACAGCCCGATACTCTGGCTGATGGCAATTGGCTGGTGAGACAAAATCAACCAGTGCCGAGAATTGAAACTAAATCTAACACAAACTTGAGGAGTCTGTATGAGTGAGTCTTGATTCAGGAATGCATTGATCTCAAAATCAGTGATACTGTGATGACAAGCCAAGAAAGGAATAAATTCAGAGCTCGAAGGAGCAAACGCACGCAGAGTCTTAAACATTCCTTCAAAAAGG
>Ga0307947_1003458_pt1 | contig 12678 bp, 9 predicted proteins | sample OrgLakmetagen232_FD_201840 | JGI IMG/M metagenome (GOLD analysis project Ga0307947, IMG submission 201840) | Saline water microbial communities from Organic Lake, Antarctica - #232 | ecosystem: Environmental > Aquatic > Non-marine Saline and Alkaline > Saline | place: Antarctica: Organic Lake...
AAGTCGGACGCAGTACTTGATTCCTGGTAACACGCGCGCGCACGCACACACATACACACGCATATATACATACATAACCCCCCACCCACCCACACACACGCACACACATACACACATACACGTGCACGCACACACATACACACATACACGTGCACACACACACAATCACCTGCACGCACATCCCTATATCCGTATGCAAACACACACACACACCTGCAGATTCACCAGCGCTTGCTTTTGTGGCCATGCCTGCTTGGTGTTCGAGCCCGCCCCCTTTAAACGGGGGTCCCCCTTTCACTACACCACCGTTAAAAACAGAGCTCTGAGCAGAGTGCAGGGGTGCTTGAGGGGAGGTGCTGCTGCCAAAGATGTTTGCAGCCGACCAGGAGGGCAAGGGGAGCGTGGATGCATGTGGAGCTGCGCCTGCAGAAATGGGTGCTAGCCTTGGGCCATCTGTATGTGTTTGTGTGTGTGTGTTATGTGTGTGCAATTGCATGCATGCGCACATGCGTTCATGTGCACGTGCTTGTATGCAAATTTATATATGTGTGTGCAATTGCATGCGTGCGCACATGCGTAAATGTGCACGTGTTTGAATGTGTATTTATATATCCTCAGATTCCATCATGTATACATCCTCAGATTTCATCATATTTAACTTGTGTCCACGTGCCCAGAGCAGAGAGCAGGATTGCTGTTGTACTTTTACAGGGTGCACCACCCACAAACAAATGCCACGCTCACACATATGACGGTCCACAATGACTGTTCATACAAGCAACGCACCTTGTGTCCACGTGCCCAGAGCAGAGAGCAGGAGTGCCGTTGTGTGTTCACAGGGTGCACCACCCACAAGCAAATGTCACGCTCACACATATGACGGTTCACAATGACTGTTCATACAAGCAACGCACCTTGTGTCCACGTGCCCAGAGCAGAGAGCAGGAGTGCCGTTGTGTGTTTACAGGGTGCACCACCCACAAGCAAATGTCACGCTCACACATATGACGGTTCACAATGACTGTTCATACAAGCAACGCACCTTGTGTCCACGTGCCCAGAGCAGAGAGCAGGGTTGCGGTGGTGCTTGCAGAGCGCACAGCATACCATAAACCAGGTGAAGCAATGAGCAAGCTGACCAGCAGCGCCAGCTTGGACAGGGGACTAGTGGTACTCCCAGCTGCACGAGCGAGGTGGTGGTTGTGTGCATGCGTGTGTGCATGCATGTGTGTTTGCGTGTATGTGCGTTTGTGTGTGCGTGCATGCTTGTATGTGTTATGAGTAAAAGTATGTGTGAATGTGTATATGTGTGTGTGGGCGTACTTGTATGTGCGTCTAAGTAAAAGTATGTGTGTGTGCGTGAATGTTTGTGCATAAGAAAAAGCATGCTTGTGCGTGTACATGTGTGTGCATGTGTGTGTGCGTGTTTGCAACTTGTGTACAGCCTTACTTTGCCGTGGCGTTGCAGGTTGGTAGACACTGCACGTTCTGCTATCAGGCTGCCAGCATAATGTAGAGGGTGAGGGAGATGGCGTTCAAAAGGACAGGCTGCTCAGGAGACGATATCTACTCCCAACACTACATGACAAGTGGTTAGGGTTGGCCAGAACCATGTATACACGGTGTGTATACGGTATTTTTGGCAGAGAAATCACCTAGTATACGGTCATGTACGGTATATATAAACGGTTGTGGCCAACCCTACAAATGGTCCCAATTGATCCAAGAAATCCTTCCACCAAAAGAGCAGACAAGCAATGATGATAGTGGGCGACAAACGGTGGGCTATTTAAAATAAAGATGGATTAGAGTAGGTTGATGACGATGTGAGGGGCCCTGGGACATCTATGGAAAAGGCAGCCAGCCCTATGCTGGCTTATTCAAGGAGAGGAGGACATGACCAACATTTCCAACGACGTGGGGATGATGAGGACATGTTGTCGATGTTGTTGAGTACATGGCCAGCGTCTCCAGCGTCGAGGGGGTATTAATATAATACTGTTGATGTCGTTGCCTTAATGGGCACAGAATGAAAACGAGGGGCTGTCAAGGTGTGTGGGTGGGGGGTGGGGGGTATATGTGTGTGTGCGTGTGTGTGTGTGGATTTGTGTGTGTGTTGTCCAAGGATGCAAGAGTGGTGCAAGGTAAGGAACAGCAGGGGCCTTCTGGGGTTTAGAGTCTGGAGTGGTAAACAAAGGAGCAGGTTTGAAACCACTGTTTTGAGGCTGTATAGCAAAAGCCCGCCTTTGGGGTTTAAAATCTGGAGTGGTAAGAAAAAGAGCAGGTTCGAAACCACTGTTTTGAGGCTGTAAAGCAAAAGCCTGCCTTTGGGGTTTAGAGCCTGGAGTGGTAAACAAAGGAGCAGGTTCAAAACCACTGTTTTGAGGCTGTAAAGCAAAAGCCTGCCTTTGGGGTTTAGAGTTTGAGTGGTAAACAAAGGAGCAGGTTCGAAACCACTGTTTTGAGGCTGTAAAACAGGAGTCTGCCTTTGGGGTTTAGAGTTTGAGTGGTAAACAAAGGAGCAGGCTGGGAAACTGTTGTATCTATGCTCCCTCAATGACCCCCTGTTCCTTCTCTCACATCAATAAAAAAGTAGGAGTCACGTGGTTATGAATGCATGAAGCGGTGCAGCTGCCTTGAAAATTGGTTACGACTGCATGACTTGGGGCAGCTGAAATCTTCATATTCTATGCTTCCATAAGTAGCAGGCTCGTATTTGTCAAAACTACCTTTTCCCCCTCCCCTGATGGCCATAATCACCCACCCCCCTCCTCAATCAACGGCCGAGGCACATTAACGTTTGTGCGCAGTCTGCTGCATGACGCGCGCGTGCACACGTACACACACACACTTACACACACACTTTGACTGGGCACAAATAAGCTGTCGCTCACCGCGTGGTGCGGCTGAGGTATTAGAGGGTGTGTGTGTCTCTTGCTCTTGAGCTTGAGCAATGTTGGAAGGCATGTGTGCCTCTTCAATCTTCATTTGTGCCTCTTCATTTGATCTTCCATTGTCGGGCCTTGCCTTCAGAGCCCTCTTGACCTGATGCAGAGGAAGCATATGAAAAAAAGTGCCACGATTTACAAGATCTACCAAAATGCTCATTGTCACTTACTCGACCTGCTGAGTGTGCTATAAAGCCAATGGCTGGAGGCCACACCATGATGGTTTGCAAATTTCACATAATGCTCGAAGAAACTGTCACTCGTTTAAACTGCTGAGTGTGCTATAAATCCAATGGCTGGAGGCCACACCATAATGGTTCGCCAGATCTACACATACTGCTTGAAGAAACTGTCACTCGTCTGAACTGCGGAGTGTACTATAAAACCAAATGCTGGAGGCCACACCACCGAAGGAAAAAGCTGGAGGCCACACCATGGTTCTTAAGACAGCAACAGTACTACGACAAGTTTCAATCAAAACGGAAACTCACTTGAACCGCCTTGGCCCTGGATGCACCAGCAGGAGAACCAGCGACAACCACTCCTGTTGTATAAGCATTTGTAAAGGCAGCGTCAGCACACTTCTGAGGCCACTCCAGAATTAAGATAGTTTTAGTTTCAAACACATAAAGTGTGATTGGTATTTCTTTGTTTTAAACACTATGCTTTGTAGTGGCTGCAGTCATAAAATTAGTGCCTACAGAGTCACAGTCCTTATTTGGCGTGGGCCCAGAATCCAGTGTCCTGCTGAACACAGCATTACTTAGATTTCATGCCAAGCATCCCGTCAGGCCAACGGTACTGTTACAGGATATGCTATGATTTGAACTCTGAGCTGGACCAGACTGCTTAATAAGAACGGACCCTTAAAACAGGCCGTGCATGTGTGTTAGCGAGAGCCCATTAAATGATCACCAGACCAACACGGGCTTATAAGGTGGCTGCAGCAACATGCAAACAACGGTGTTATTGTAGGAGGGTGCCAAAAACCTTTTGCCAACAGATAAGTCGAAGTTGTTGGCTTCTGTGGGTGCGACTGGGCAGTTAGTTTCAGTTTAGTTCGGATTACAAAGGCCTCCAGCCTGGCATGGCTGCTCAACCTATAGGTCCCAACAAATAAATCAATCGAAAAGAAAAACTAGCTTGCCCATAATCATCTTAGGCAATTAGATTGTCTACAGGTTACCAATGAATTAATTGCTGGAGCTATAATGATGGAGGATCAGAAGTTCTCTCTTTTGCTATTCAAAGCCTTGGGCCTGATATGACCTCTAAACCATTACCCCAAGATCACTCAGGGATTTCTCTCTACACACTAGCAGTACCCTAACTCAGTAAGAAGTAGCACGCTGGTCCGCCAGTTCAATCGCGTATTTAACTGTGAATGCTCAATTCTTACAAGAGAAAGAGAGAGAGAGAGAGAGAGAGAGAGAGAGAGAGAGAGTAGCACCCCTGTCCCCCCATGCTTCAGCGTACATGATAAGGCTGGAAGAATTGCAGAGGGGGGACATTGAGGACCTCAATATGTATGGTGTTCAAAAATCCCTAAAAAGGTGGCAGATGCTTGATTGTTACTGGTTAAATACAGTGCTGCAACAGGCTGCAATGTCACAAACAGCGTTGTGCCTTTTTTCCCTTTCCAAGATTTTTTTTCAGGTGCTACAAGTCACAGAAATAATTCACATTTTTTACATGCGCAGCCTAGCAGTCGCACGTTTTGACTGATGGCTTACTCTGTAAACTAAACGAAATCTTCAAATGTGTCAATAATTCGAGGCATTTATTGTGTTTTGGAATCCTCTTGATCAACCAAGGTCATTTAAAAAGTATGGTGCCATTTCCCCCAAGCAGAGTACACAAATAGTTGGCAGGACGACAACCCGCAAACTATACTGGGCGTATCAAAATGATCTGAGCACAAACGTTCGTTCGAGGTAAAAATGAAATGGCGTGTGAGCAGTTGGTCCTAGAGTGATGAAAAGATTAATGGACTTCTTATATCCTGCTCCCCCCCTCCAGCACAATTGTATGAAGATGGTCTACCTACACGTTATGATGTTGTACAGGTAAATGTTTATCAAATGTTCAATACGAGCACGGTATGGCAAAATGTTGTGGTACGACACCTCTCTAGTCCTTCGCACCTGCTGATCTCTGTGTGCCAGCAAATGTGCTGTCCATCCCTGCTCCTCCTCTAGCGCTGTCCCGAGCGACACGCACGCTGCCCCGTTTGTGTATAGCGGGTGCATGTGCACTGTTTCTTGCCAAGGAACCGCTAGATGCTCTGTGTAATGTCGCTTCACTGCTGCTGCGATAGGAGTCATCAGACAATGTGTCTATTAAGCTATTTGGAGGAAGGGCGTGGCTCGTAGGCAGCTGCTGCGGCTGTTCCTGGTGCTGGCAGACTGCAACTACTGCTGCAGGGGACGGCGCAGCTTGCGACACGAGTACAGGCTGGGCATGATGAGGCCCAGTGTCGTGCTTGCATGCTGCGTGTGATTCGGACCTCACATTGCTGTTCCTTTTGGTACCTGTTACAACGGGGGTGCAATGCCAAGAAGACTTGCAATGCCAAGAAGACTTGCAATGTCACACGACTGCACGCAGAAAGCCAGCTTGGTGAGAGAGCCAAAAGACACTACCGTTGGGCCTGAACTAACATTGATCCAACATCTACTCACCTCTGCTTGCTTGTGGGACAGCAGTGTTATTTTGTGCCTGCTGTGCAGAGCCCTTCACTGAGGATTTCTCAATGCCACATGCTTTGCCAAGCATGCTGGGAAAATACTGGACGCCACACAATGACAATAAATTGTTTTAAACACAAATATAACAAAGTTAATCAAACACAAATACAACAAAGTAAAGCGCTGCATCTATCTGCGCATTCCACAGGGGGAAACATAACAAAACAGTTTATTAATTATTTTAAACTGTTATCGTCGATCACGTCTTCCTTCCTGAGTTTTTCTCGAAATAGGCTACACCATACTCCCCTGACTGACCCGAATTTGGCATGTCTAGTCACTAAACTAATATCTATAAGTGTTTGAAGGGGTAGTCTATCGGGGCCGCAAAACGCGTTCGGTTTCTCGTCTGTTGACCCCCGGCCAAAACCGAGGAGCAGAATTGGGGATTTCTGATGCTGGACTAGCATAAGGGACTATAATAAGCAAAGCTGGTGTGTTCTCTGGCCGGGGGCGCTTCATCCGGGCCTGTAAAACCTATATAAACATATAAACCTGCCTCATTTTAGAGAAGGCAGAAATTGCTGATGCCATCTTTCCCGGCCAATATCTCCGCGCCTAGTCCACAGATTGCCCCGCTCTCACGCAGGATGTCATGAATTAATCTCTGCAACGTCGGAGTAGGTGGTGGCTGACTTTTTAGCAAAGGCGTTGGCATGTTCATACATTATTACCGATAATACCGGCATGGGACTTTGCTTTGAAGAAGGGATGGGCGATGGTGATTGGCGGATTGCTTTAGCGATGGATTGAAGGACATCTCCTTGGATGTGGTGGCGATGGAGATTCGGGTGTGACAGCTGCTTTTTGGTTTGGTGCAGTGATGTAAGGCTGCTGTCTGTGGCTATATGAGAGTAATCGTGTGTGACTGCAGCTGATATAGCTGCTAGCTCTGCACGTGAGATGGTGTTGGTTATACCCATGCCTTTGGGTTTACATAGTGGGAAACGTTTAAGTGAGGGTGGTATACACCTGATCCGGTGTCTTGCCCTACTTCATTCTTTTGGAGGCTGCCATCAGTGTAGGTCCAATCCCGCCAATCTTTTAGGTTACGCGTTAGGTTTTGGCTGGAGCTGTTTTGGGGTGCTTCGTCGATATTACAATTATGAGGTTGGTCAGTGCTAATCAGGGCACTTGTTTTATCTGGGTCTTCTGGGGCTTGAGGGTGGTCATTGGGTAGCTATTTAATTTTGTTGAGTCCTAAGTGTTGCCCGGAACTTGTTTGGTAGGGATGGTTATGTATGTTTTGAATTTCCCACTTTGCCTCAGGGATTTCTTTGGCAACTTCTTTTAGCCAGTCTTTGTTGTGAGCATTGAGGCAGACCCTGCCCTTGGTGTTCCATATGGCAATGATCTGCAATTCCCAGGAGTGTTTGGAAAGTGGTATTTGTATGTTGTTCCAGAAGGGCACTTTCGCATATTGGAGTTGGTCTAATGGGATGGTGCCCAGGAATTTACACACGTGGGTATTTGCGGCAGAGTGATGCATAGGGATTTGTGGTCATCTTTTTATGCTAGGAAGGGAGAAGCATGAATGTGGCTGTTTCCTCTGTGCTGACAGCAGCAGAGTAGATGGCGTGTCTTGTAGCTAAGAGCATGGCGTTTTCAAGGTAAATGGGATGGCATATGGAGAACCCAGAAAATCGGGAGGAGAAGGCATTGGTGTTTGCTCCAAACACTTTGTCCCTTAGGTGCTCACTCCAGTAATGGGAGAATCTGGGGTCAGGGTCAAGGGGGCTCATATTCTTTCTGCCATGGATGGTCTGACACAATCGTATATCTTCAACAGAAGCTGCAAAACTGTGAACCCATTGATCTCAGCCATTTTATTGTAGACCTCAGGGAGAGACACTTGGAGTACTGGACACCTTATTCTGCTCATCCGAAAGATCACAAAAGCAAACGCTACTCATCAGTTAATGGTGCGCTTCCTACCAAAAGGGCTCTGGTCACTCATTCGCCTTACATCCTTCCCAAATACATGTTTCTCAACCTGCCTCATTCGCCTTACATCCGTAGTTCAGCTCGTTTCTGACTTCGTGTTCACACCTTACGTTTTGAGACAGCGACATGGAATCAAAGTAATTCCCCCCATCTATGTGATGCTGATGATATCCAAGCTCAAGCAGCATGTCCTTTTCCACTGCGCCAGTCCACACGTGATATCTCTGCAGGAAATATGCATCTCTGTTTCCCCAAACAGAAGCTCATGACGTGTCTACTTTTCAAGCCAGGACAATAACAAGCCTTCTTCCCTCTAAATGACCTGAATCCTTTAAATGAGCAGGCTAGCAGTCTTGACCGAAGGCCTTTTGATAACCCCTTGTAAGCAAAGTATTGTTTTTCGTGAAACGCAAGAAGTGTGTAATTTTGGGTGACCTGTGAGTGTGTCTCTTTGCTCACAAACCACTGCACACATACAGACTGGTGGGTGAGCGCCTCAGAGGATCATCACATGATGAGCCACACACCGGCTGGTGTGAAAAGGTCATCTTTTTCTTTGAGCCCCTAAACAACCGTGGGTAGGTTGGTTGAAGAGGTTGCATGTGTGTTTGCCACTAGAAGCACCCTCCCTTTTAAGCACATTACGTGTGTATGATAACACTCAGCTTCGTGCGTGTATATCTCTCTCAGCTGTCAATTTCCCATGGCACTGATCTGAATGTGGCACTTGCTCTGATTATACCTGGGTTGTATGCGTCCTCTCTGTAATACGACTAGTAGGAATTTTTATATTGTCTGCTCTTGGGTTTTACACATCCTCTTTGATCACACAGAATGACACACCCGTCTTACTCTTGCCTTGCTCATCCTAGGGGCTTGCAACTTGAGCTCAGCAGGCGCACCCTCTACACTGAGCCCCGGCATCCGTGCCCTCCAGACCATCACACCCAAACTAAAAGATGCCCTTATCACGGAAGTTAAAATGGAGTTCCCTGGGGGACAAGGCCCCAATTACAGAGAACTGGGTGAGTGGGGGTAGGTGCCGTTGTTGAAGGGAACCAATTTGTTGCATGTGTGAGAAAACAAATTCACAAGTTTACAGAGCTTTGTGCTCCTGCTCTCATCACATCAAATTTAAAAATCAGACAGAAGTAAGTTCACAGTCACACTCAAATGATGTCTTGATCGTTGGTTTGTGCGTGGAACAACAGCTGACAGCTTCACTCCTTTTGTTTGGAAACTAACATCAAAGGCTCAAAATCTTGGAAGAATGGCATAATCAGGGTGAGTGCACCCCTTTTCTGTTTGTGCGAGAGAAATGAGCATGGTGTGGATGTGTGTCTGCGTGCACAGGCAGCAGTTCCGTTCGAGCAAAGAAGGCTGCAGGTTCCCCAATCTTCATCCCCCAGGGATACGGCATCAACAATCCAGCGCCTGCAACCGTCCAACATGCATTCCACGTTAACAGCGGTGCGTACTCAGGCATTTTTCAAACAGCGGGCTTGTTCAGGTGCCCATGCTTTTGTTTCACGAAATTCACAAAGCAGGGTGCGCAGCTTAAAAAAAATCAGAAAGTCAGACAGAAGTCAGTTCATAGTCAGACTCAAAAGCCTTTGATGCCTTGATTGTAAACTTGTGCTCGAGCTTGGAAATAACAGTTGACAACTCCACTCCTTTTGTTTGGAAACTGACATCAAAGGCTTAAAATCTTGTAAAAATGGCATCATCAGGGTGAGTGCCTCTTTTCTGTCTGTGCGAGAGAAACTAGCATGGTGTGGATATATGTTTGCACGCACAGGCAGAGAGAACATTCGGCGCAGGGATGAAGCAGATGCCTCCTACTTTATCGCCCCGGGATACAGCGTAAATGAACCTGCGCCTCCATCTGTACAACATGCATTCCACGTTAACAACGGTGCGTGCTCAGGCAATTTTCAAACATCGGGCTTCTTCAGGTGCCCATGCTTTTGTTTCACGAAAGTCACAAAGCAGGGTGCGCACGCTTTAAAAAATCAGAAAGTCAGACAGAGGTCTGTGACGTGCATCTCCTGCTCCCGTTGTTACTTGTATTATTTTTTGAGGCGCACTTGCATTGCCGCACGTACGCTGTGCACATGAATAGTATTTGCCCCTTGTATGCATCCCTTGCAGCATTCCTCCTGATCATTGGAACACGAGCTGTCAACTGTTGAAATATTCATTGGCTGTCATTCATTGCAGGGGAGGAGGTACAAAGGCGTGCGAAAGCAGCAGGCCTGTCCCACGAATTAACAAAAAAACCGTGAGTGCTTTGCATGTCTGCACAGTCGTAGAATGTAATGCAGTTAGCAGTTGGTAAGGGGGGTGGGGGGGGGTTGCCAAAAGCAATATTTCCACTGTGGGGAGTTTTGCAAAATGAGCGTTACGATGGAGGCCCGCTTACATCCGCGTGCACACTGCATGCCAATTGTGCGTCACACCCACAACTCTCGTATTTTTGGTTATCACGCACAGGAAAAGATGGCGCAGCCAAGGCGCACCATGTCAGGAAGAAAAGAAATCATGGAGAAATTGCAGCTGGAGTTCATTTTTTCTCGTTTCTTGCTCTCTATCTGCTTGACTGCAAGATAACACACCCAGTATAGAAGGGAAAATGCTGTGTATAAATACACAGCCCTGTCAGTTGTGCGCGCATACCCCATAACCCCTGTACGTCTCCCCATTCTCCTTCTTCTCATCACTTTTTGCAGGGCCCGTCCTTTTCAAAAACCAAGAGCTCAACTGCATGAAGGCAGCTGGGAGCAAGTTCGATGTAGCAAGTGCCTTCAAAAACTCAGCAACGGTGGGTATTCATCAAAATGTAAGGATGCTGTTTGCGTCTGCATTAGACAAGTTTGCCAAGAATCAGCAGTATGGACTGTGTTGGCATGGGCTTTTATGGGTGTGGAAATAAATTGCCCACAAACTGAGACATACAACATTTCACAGTTAATAGAGTTCCGAGGTCATGATCGATCAAGACATTAGTGAGGATGGGGTACTGCTAGTCTGCGTATGTGAAACATTGTGAAATTTGTGAAAATTGTTGTTGTAACACCAGACCTAATAATACCTACAGAAAAAACCATGAGGGAAAAATGGAAGAATACTGTACGTTCATTGAAATTCAGCTACAAACACACTCTTCCCTAGTTTGTACAGGTAAGCTATCTTACGCCACCAACAAGAGCGAGGTCCTGCAGGACCTCCAATCAGGATACAAGAAACTGAACAAATCTGGGGATTTTAAATCTGAGCAGTATGTGTGGTCGCGTGTGAGAATATGGCCACAGGAATCACCGTTTGCGCCCTAGTCCTCTAGTATGTACATTTTTTTTTTGTGACCTGGCCCTTGGTTGGACTAATAGTTGAAATTTCTATGAAATTAGAGGCAAGTTGTTGTAATTCAGCATGCTAGCTGTTGGAATTCAGCTTGCTAGTTGTTGTAATCCAGTTTCCTAGTTGTTGTATTCTGCTTGCTAGTTGTATTTTTGATGAATTGACAGGGAGTGGTAATTGAATTTGCTATGGTTGGGAAATTCATCAATTTCTCCATTCAAGTAAATTAGCCAGATAAAATAAATACGCAACATCACTTAGGCTTGCTTACTAATATGTGCACTGTTAGGCGCGCTCCTATTGAAAGGGCAATGGTCAAAAAACGAGCACGCAAGGGTTTAGGACAGTGGTAGAATACTGCTTCTTCAACAGGCATATGCCTTCGGCAATAAATGTCATCAGCATAATCACAGTGAGAGATTTGAACTGAATCCAGGGCAGTGGCAGCACTTCTCTGTACATTTAAGAGTCTGTCCATGTCATTGTTATAAAGGGAGTACAGAAGGGGATTCAGAGGGCAGCCCTGTTTCAAGCCTCTGTTGAGCGCAACCTCCTCAGAAAATTTGTCGCCATCAATAAATGAGAATATACCGTACTGCGCTCTTAGTATTGCGAGGCCTACTTATTGCGAGGTGCCAAAATAATTACAATAATTAATTTGCGAGCATTAAGCTTTGCGAGGCTCCCTCAGAAGTTAAGGTATTTTGCGAACTTTGCAAGCTTTTCCTGTGCTCTCCTCTCTGTTCAGTGCCTACATCTATTAGAAGATTTGGAATCCTTCCGTCACCCGCAGTTGAAACAGCAAAAAGTTCGGGGCGAAAAGCAAAAAGTGTATTTTGGCAGGGTCGAACCCAAGACCTGCAGGTTCCTGCCAAAAAAACGGCCTTTTTAAAGTCAAAGTTTTGCGAGGTCCAAATTTTTTTAATTCTTTTTCGGCTTGATTTATTGCGAGGGACTATAATAAATATTTGATTACTCGCAAAACAACCAAGCGCAGTACGGTAGTAGGCATTCTGTGTACATGGTTTGAATGATATCTCTCAAATACTGCGAAGTCTTAATTTTTTGCAAGTGTCTCCAAAACACTGCTGTCTAATTATTACTAGGCCATCAATGTTTCTCCAAGAATGCTACGTGTACAGCTTGACCCAGTACGGTAAAGGGTTCAAAGTTTCTTCCAAACGCAAGAATCAATAGGCGAGCAGTCACGTTGAGAATGCTTGTTTGGTTCTTAGAAGAGGACAATATCAGAAATTAAGGTTAGTCAGAAGTTGACGTAAACACTTGAACTGATGTTGCTGGTCCCCTCAATGAATTCAGTAAATCAACATAAATGGTGTACGTGACATGTATGTCATTGACGAGAGAACAATGGACACGCCAATTGGCCTAGAACTAACGGAAATCCTGAATTTCGGCAGAACTCTGCAGAATTTAATTTCAGTTGACAAACCAGTACAGTGTATCTGAGTGAAGGCAGTGAATTTGGTAGCCAGTTACAGAAGAGGCATCTGTCTTTCTTGAGGCGCATTCTTGGAGTGAAGAACAGCACAAAAAATTGGGCGGTGCTTAGAGAGTGCGGTCAAGAGCCCTTGCAATTTTTCTGGTTCCGTGCTTCCATCAGGTTTTTTAATAGCATGCTTGATTCCAACAGTGAGACTCTACGTCGTGTGCTGAAGGCA
>Ga0307947_1003461_pt1 | contig 12673 bp, 17 predicted proteins | sample OrgLakmetagen232_FD_201840 | JGI IMG/M metagenome (GOLD analysis project Ga0307947, IMG submission 201840) | Saline water microbial communities from Organic Lake, Antarctica - #232 | ecosystem: Environmental > Aquatic > Non-marine Saline and Alkaline > Saline | place: Antarctica: Organic Lake...
CGTGTGCGAGTGTGTGTGTGTGTGTGTGTGTGTGTGTGTGTGTGTGTGTGTGTGTGTGTGTGTGTGTGTGTGTGTGTGTGTGTGTGCGTGCGTGTGTGTGTGTGTGTGTGTGCGTGCGTGCGCGCGTGCGTACGTGTGTGTGGTTGTGTGTGTGTGTGTGTGTGAGTGTGTGTGTGTATGTGTGTGTGTGTGTGTGTGTGTGTGTGTGTATGTGTGTGGGCACAGATGTACAAGTGCTGGCTACCCACCGAACTTCTCGGCCAGCTCCCCCACAATTTGGCTCTGTGCCTTGGTCCGCACTGTCAGCATTTGCCTGCTCTGTCTGGTGGGCGCGACGGACCTGGTGCGAGAGAGGAGTTACGGGAGATGTCCTTATCCTTCCGCGAAAGCGGATGGCGGAGCATCAAAGGCAGATATGAAAGCCGGTTCGTGATCATATTATACCTGTGCCCGGAAGCCGCTGGCCTCATTTTCAATCCTTGCTGGAGCATCATGGGCTAGCCGATGAGACTTTAAACAAGCTTTGCTTGCACGATTTTAAATTATATTTAGAACCTGGTGGTTGCAGGGTCATGCAATAGGTACTTTTTGCTCGATTTCTTTTCTTTTTACACAAGATGATGTATATTTGCCAAAATTATTATACTAACACTTATGAACAACAGACGGACCTAGGCCTAGGCTACTAAATAAACCGCTAAGTGCATGCCCCCTCCTCGCTCTCCTCTGCCTAAGTAAGATACATTAATTTCTGCGAAACATGCATGCTAGCTGGGCAGCTGGGCCGTACACATCTAAAAGGCTTGCTTGTTTACAGGACCTCGAGAGCTCTCCTTTCCTGAAATACCAAACAGACATAACAGACTTACCAGACTGTACAATAGGCTATTGAGGTAGTCCTGGGGTATTTAATATAATAGCTGTAGGCACGGGCTCAAAACCCAGCTGCAGCCTTTAATGATGAACATCTAAATATTTTCATCCTCCTTCCATCCATATTGAATCTTAAAGGTAGTGTGTATGGTAGTCATCAAGCGTGGCATCCTGGATTTTACAGCCGGTGAAGGAGACTTCTAGCTTGCAGTCTACTTGATTTTTTGAAGAGCGTGTTTCATGTGAAGCGGACTGCCACCGTCTGGGTTGTTATTGAGAGTGTGGAAAAGAAGAAAAGAAAAAGAACGCAGATAGTGTAAACACTACCGACCTAAAGACCTAAACAAAACTCGGCGCGACATCCACCTCGTCGAGATCAAGTACTGTGAGGACACCAGACCTCAGAACCAGCTGAACGCCGCAAAGGAACAGCACAAAGACCTTTGCAACATTCTCCAAGGAGTCTCCGTTACTCTCCACATCATCCTTTTGGGTGTGGGCGGCACCATCTACAACACCCGCACTCTGAAGCCTTTCAAAGAACTGGGTCTCGATTCTCAAAGAGTTAAGAAGCTTGCCTCTAAGCTCCATGTGTGTGAGCTACATCCGACCATCTCACTGCCTCCAGCATCTCCTGTCACAGACTAAACTTTTTGCTCAAACTCAGAGCTTGGTTGTGCCCTCGCTTTGTTCTGATTTCAGTGTTTCACATCTTTGCGTCGTACTTTTTCAGATTAGCTTTGAACGTGGTTTGTATTTTTTGATTCTGGTTGACCTGTTTCACCAGTACTATTTGCCTATAAGCCAGAGACCCAGGCTTCACAGGCTCAATGTAAACCCCCTGTAAACCCCCTGTAAGCTCCATGTGCACTCTGTGAACTTCGCTGCTAAACTTGTCCATACCAGACGTGCCCTTTCCAGTACTGTTATCAATTCTCATCAGGAGCCGGTTTCAGGCCAAGCCTGCAACCCTCTTGATCTTCATTGATTTTTCCTTTCCTTTTCGCGGTGGAGGAGCTTTACGGTACTCGGTACCAAAGTGGCTCCTTCTCCTTAGTTAATGTGGGTAGTGGCTTTCACTGCCTGCGTAGTTTTTCTTTTCTTTTTCTACCATGAAACTCGTCCAACCAAACTACAATCTCAGACCTTTATAAACACTTCAGTACTGTATAGGGGGAATAGGCAGTGCGCAAGCAAGCTCCCAAAAAATCACCTGGCTCCTGAAGCTGATTGAAGCAGACTACCTCCTTGTCAAAACAGTTTCTAGTATGCCCAGCATATTACGCGCCATACAATCCGTTGCTGCCACTTGTTAGGCATTACAACGCATGTAATGCTTCTACCCAAGGCATGAATTCCCCATCATGCCCTGCAGGCAACCAAGTACGAACTTCTTGCCCTTCGGGCCTCAACAATGTTATTAACTCCAGGCTCTGGAGTTACCGCAGGCTCACCTACGCCAAGGGCAGTCACATCAGAATTCCTTTGGTCCCCTACTTCAGGCTTGAAGCCCATCTCCTCAGCAATCTCAACCCCTGCATGTTTGACAATCTTTTTACTGAGCGCTTGTTCAGCAGTTTCCCCCATTTAACTTGATTTGTTACATAGGGAACAGTACGAATACAACAAAATACTCACAGTTAGGTGCATCAATAACATCCCACCCGTTCTCCGCAAAGAACTGCAAGCAGTATATGTCAGGTGGAGGTGTAATCAGATGGAAAACGTCATTGGTTGAATCAAATTGCAGCAAACCTTTGTAGTATTAACAAAGAGACACAATCGGAGAGAAAAAGTCAATGGATCCAATTAAAAGCAAACAGTTGCAGTGCTGGTTAAATAGTACCTTTTTGGGGTCCCGCGGACACCCCCAAAGAAAAGCTGAGGAAATGTTGGGTGGTCCGCTTCTACTACCCTTTTTGGTCTTTTCCTGAACTCATAGAAACATATGCACATCCGGGTTTCGAAAAGATGAATACAAGGCCAGCCAAGAAAAGGCGAGAGGTAAGAGCATATAAATGCGCTCAGTTTCTATTTTCTATTGAGTGGAAAGTAAACATGGAAAGCCTTCTATTGCCGTATTCATGCGGGTGCATTTCCATGCACAGTTGTGCATGTGGGCGGCAACACACTTGCGCATTTTACCCTGATCCTTAATTTTAAATCACACCCAAGGTTCTGTGCCAGGAGTGGAGAAGTAAAGCTTTAAAAGCGCAAGCTTAATATTTCAAGCGGGATTGTGAAACCAAAAGAATGAAAAATGGAGCACGAGTGCCCACCTGTATTTGCTGCACCATCTCTTCCCCAACTATCGATGCCACCATTGACGATCCGTCTCCAGACATCGCAGCAGTCTCCTACAGGGGCGAAACGGTTGTAGCGTTAGCGGTACTCTGAAGGGGAAAGTCATTCTGAGCGGTGGAGCCTGCAATAATGAGAACCCTGAGCAACTTTGAACCCACCTGTAATAGGTTTGGCACCGATTCTGGCTTCAAATAATAAAGCAGCCCCTCAATAACCCAAGCAGTAGCTGCACAGGTGTCAAAACCTTGTTTCTTCAACCCGTGGGACAAACAACCGGCTTCTTCAAGGTTTGCAATCACACCTGATGGAGGGAGGAGGGAAAATGGGCAGAAGTCGAGTTGTGCAGGCAAAACATCATAATATTTTATTGCAGCAAGGTAGGAGAAGACTTATCCACGGTCTTATTTTCCATTATGAAAATGACCACGGAATTTGAGGGCACAAAGTCCGATTCAGCAAAAGCAGCAGCTAAGCCAAAATGACAAGTCTTGAGCAAAATCATTTTTGGCAATTTTTTGAATTCTACGTGCTCATTTCAAGCGTATTCAACACGCGCTGTAACGGTCGGCGCTCGATCCTGTGCAAAAAACCTCATACGGTTCAAGTTGACCGAAGTAAAACTTTTTGTTGGTACACAATAGCTTATTTGCTGCATGCAATTCCAAGCAAATCTCCCTCACCTTGACCCCAGACGCTATGGTTGAGTGCACAAACTTGAGCCGGATTCCAGGTAAGCGGATCATGCAACAGTCTCTTGCTGATAAAACAGTGCCTATTTCATTGTTATTTAGCACTGACAGAAATATTTCATCAGGTGTGCAAACCCGATGTTGACCGTTCCCCTTGTGTTTGAATCCCATTACGTCAATTAAAACCTGGAAGATCCTAGGTCATGGACTAAATGGCCACCTGTTTTTGGCCTTTCCTTGGATGCCTTATTTTTCCTAAACAGGTTTAAAAAGCACTGACTTGAAAACGAGCTGCACTGAGGCTTCAGCACGTTTGATGATGGCGCTCCAGGGTTGCCTCCCTCCACAGCAAAAGACGCGCCTGCTTCCTCCATAACACGTTTTTTGGTCTTAATTACTTCGCAAACATCGACCTCAAACCAGTTGACCTCAGGAGGAAAGGCTAGCCTCCAGGCACGGGTGTCCATTCCAGCGCCTAGTAGGACAACCTGTTAGCAATTTAAACTGAGAATTGTTAAGCCCTGCAAAACTCTTTGTTTGGAAGATGGCTGACAAAATATATTGAACATGAATGCAGCCTACGACCGTCACTTACCTGCTTGCACGTGTTAGAATGCTTCTCCAATGAGTTGACCCAGCCCCGCAGCATTTTGCACTGCAACGCTCTTTGCCTGTGCGCTTCAAGAAGAAAAGGAGCACCGACAGCTAAGCGCACAAAGTCATCAACCTGAAATGCAAAAATAGCAACCCCAGCAATGTGACTTAAAGGTGTAAAAAGTTGGATCCAAGGAGACCATCCAATGAGCCACAATAATGTTACGAGACACACTTTCTTGGCTTCAAAAGAAGCTGGAATAAGTGCTCGCTTTCACCATGGCATTCTCCTCACCTTATATTTAACCCTATGGACATGTCAATCCATGACGGCTGTTAATGAGAACAGGTTGGAGAACCAGATATCCGCGGTGAACAGGGTTGTTCAGTTCGTTTTTTTGGGAGCAAGGGTTCGATAAAGTTCGTGAAAGTTCTAGAACTCTTGAACTGTTTGAAGGGTTCGATGTGCAATTTTGGAAAACAGGCCCTTGGGCTCCTTCTCCCACCTTCCCATCTTCCCAATCAGTTGTATACGTTTACAAATAATTATAGGAAACGAAAAGGGGCCGGAATAAGACCATGTCATCATTATTGAGCAGAAAAAGGAGAACCCCAGGGTGCAGTGCAAAAGCTGAGTTCAACAAGTCCTTAGCTGTTCAAAAATCAAAAATATGCGACAAGTTTGGTCTTAAGAAGAACAAGGAAACCTCCTGGCCTGGTACAGACTACAGAACATATTTCATATGTTAATCATTGAACATGTTACTTTAATGCAAGGAAACAGTGGGACTGAACAGGGGGGGGCTGCTGTCCCTTGCAATTTTGATATATGCATGCTGTAAAGTTCGACGAACCCCAGGGTATGCAAGCAATTGCCATCATATTGCCGGCAAGTTTATGAAGCCGTAGAAAAAAACTCATCAGATGGAGCAAATCCAGCAGTCGATTGGTCATTATCAATTACTATTCAAGCAAGCATTGCGCTGGAGCGGCGGACGAGCTCAGTGATTATAAAATTTCATGCTGCGTGTGTGAAAGCAAGTGTTTGTTGATTTATGGGGAGGGGCAAGCAAGCCTCATTTGGCAGAAAGTGGCGGACGTGTTTTGGACTGTACTTGTGAATCCATAGAAAAGAGGACCAGTTTAAGCCAACTGCAAAGAAAACCCGTGACTTCACCTGCAAGTTCAAGGTCCCGAAGCTCTTGAGATTAAGCAAATTTAAACAAAGCAATGTTTGCAAAACGTCCAAGCAATAAACTATGCCAATGAGGCACTTCTCTCCGCACATCCGCTGTTTGTGACCTGTGAATTACGGCCCACATACTTAATGTTGGGTAACGGCAACATGGCAGAATAGAGTAGTCCTGAGGAACTTAAGATTATGGTATGGGCCGGTTTGTGTCTTTCTTCGTGCTTATCTGAGATGAGCTGAGAAGCCCTGGAATTGTGTTATTCTGTCAGACCTGGCTTATCGGCATTGCTGAACACGATCAGAAATGGTCGGAGCTACGAGAAGCTGTCCCATGCGGGCTGTATCGTTGGCATCTGCTGCTGTTGACGCCCTGCGGGCTTGCAGCCAGCGGCTTGAAATTAATCAGGAATGAATGGGGCCCCTAGCGAAGTTTGAATTGAGTATGAATGAAATCGTTTCTTTAGACCTCGCAGATTAAATTTTTTAACACAGTAGTTTGGGACCTCCTGTGGACTCCAGTCGTTTCAAGGGGTATGCCAGCTGCTCGGGAGAATGCAGCTCGCTTGGGACCCTGAGCAACAGAATTGCTTGCAAGCAGAATCCTCCCTGCCCCTGTCGGAGGAAGCACAGTGGGCAGACATGCACACAGCCTTTTTGGTGGTGCCCATCCAGGAGTGAGCATGCCTGGGTTAACTGAGCAGCAACGTGCGGGAGGAGCACCAGGCTTGCATGCAGTAGGTAGCTATTCTGAATTTATCAGAAGCAGCAGCAGCAGTCCATAAGCAGTCCTAGAAAAGTGAGGATGATGGGAGGGGAATGCAGTTAACCCCCAAAAATCACAAATCCTTAGTTATTGAGGGGGTTTACAATACAGCTAAATGCTCGCCAATTAATTTTTGTAGTTAATCGGCACCTTGCAAAACCTAGGGCACGCAAACCATAAGGATCAGTGCAGTACTTTATACCAAAGTAGCTCCTCACTATTTAACGTGGGGAGTGAACTTTCACTGCCTACATAGTGTTTTTTGTACACTACATACTGGGCTGCAAACATGTAAGCAAAGGCTTGAAACCTTATTCTTTCGGCCTTTTTGGAGCGTTCAAAGAAAATGCCATTTACCACGCACCAGCAGTGTGCGTAGGATAAGCCGATTTATTCCCTGCACTCCAGGCTGCATCCCCTCCACGTTGTTCTGGCCTGTCATTCGCTGCATCAAGGACGCGCAAAAATAATGAAAACTGTTGGTCACCAGGAAAGACTGGGTGTCTTGAGGTTTTGCCGACTAGGAAAGGGTGTGCTTGAAGGTTCATAGTCGTGTCAGTGCACTTGAAAGGAAGCAGTGCCCCATTTGGTACCACACAGATTGATACAGGGGGAGAAGGCAGCAGGACGCAGCTAGTTCGGATTTGTGAGGAAGGTCAAGCCAGGGACAAAGCCCTACAGTCTGTTTGGCACACCCGAGTACTTGCTAAAGAGATTGTTAAGGAACAAAGGTCACCATTCATGGCTACCGCATTCGGCCGCCCACAAACAAGGAGATAAAAGCCAAGGTCAGACGTAAAATGCAAAACGTCCTCGCAAGGTATGATTTACATGCAGATTTAGGAGCGAAAATATAGCCACTATCACAACAGGCACAGGCCGTACTTTCACAACAGGCACAGGCCATACTTTCACAACAGGCACAGACCAACGTCCTCACACACACACACACACACACACACACACACACACACACACACACAGCTTGCTTGCAGTGTTTCGATTAACCGCGACACGTCTCTTAGGTGTCGCATTTTGGTCATTTTTGGTAAGACAGCGACGCCCGGCAGGGTTAGCTCCCAAGTTCCTACCCCTCTCGACCCCTCCATGCCCCTTTCATCCATGCCAGCAGCTCCAAAAGCACAAGCTGCAGCACCTCCCCCAGTAGCACCTCAATCACTCCCTGCACCACAAGCTGCAACACCTGCTGCATCACCTCCACAGCACAAGCAGCAATGGCAGAAACAGATGCATCACCACAGGCATCACCAGAAGCAGGAGAGGGGGGTAAGCGCAGGCAATGTGGACGCGTGATTGGCTACCTCAGCAGCAGAGTCCTTGAGGACCATCGCCAGTACTTTGAAGAGCGAGAGGGGGGTATGGTTAAGTGCTTGCCAAGCACGTGGCAAGCCCAAAAGCAGGGAAGCAGGGAGGAAGTGCTCATCATGCTGGACAAAAAGGGTAAAATTTACTCGCACCTGGGCCTGAAGGTGCGCGAGAGCATAAGGCAGAAGGATCATGAGATGCAGCTGGGAAAAGCAGCAGGCCCGGTTTGACACCGCTATGTGCATACCGCTTGCTCCCTGGTGCAGAGCGTGTGGGCAAGCCTACTGTGTCCTTTTGGCACACTGGCAGTAATAGCGTCGAGCTCAAATGCAGCCTTAGCGATTGGCTATCCTTGGCCAACACAGCACTAGTGCAAGTGTTTGGCTCAGTGGAGGAGGAGCGGCTCTTCAGCAAGCTTGCCTTTATCAAGGAAGAGAGGCGTAACCGCTTGCTGTCAGATCACTTGAACGCATGCCTTGTGCTTGCAACCCAGCGCATGTGGGCGTTTAGGGACTTTCCCTTCTTGCGAGCAGTGCAAAAGTGGTTTGAAGCAAAGAAGAGGCGCACAGCAGCTCATTCACAGCAGCGGCGGCGGGAGCCAGAATTGATGGAAATTAGTGAAGAGCGAGGACGCAGAGTAGAGACTTAAGGGGGGAGGGAGACAAAGGGTTCAACAAATATACAAACTTATTACAGTATCCAGTATTTATATTGAACTCGAATACATTATTCATTCACACATGCCAAAATTTTGGCAGCTTTTTTGGGGGTGAATATTCAGTGGCTACACTCTTTTTCAGCAAAAGCACCCTGTGTAGCCATATGGCTACACTCCCAAAAACCTTGATAGAAACACTGCTTGCTTGTGTCTTTGTATTGCTGGAGACGTGGATTAACTGATATGTGCATGTTACAGCTCTTTAGTTTGGCCGTCGATGGAATATTGCTCACCTACTTGTCAACAAAACAACACTGTTTTCTTGAGAGAAGTGTTACGTGGTGCAAAAGCTCGTCACTGGGATTGGGGAAGGTCCTCCATTTTGCACGACATTTGCAAGCCCGCTAGGCTTTATCTTTTTCATATGCCGAACCAAACCATATACACGGGTTAGAATTTTGATACAAATATTGCACGCGCAGGACCAACATCGGTGCCCAACAACCCTCGTTAAAAAGATTGACAGGATTTGTCCCAAGTTCAAAGCTGCTTTTTCCGTTTTTGGTTTTTATAGTGAAACGATAGGGTGGTGAATCGATGGCTTAGATGAAAACACAATCCAGACAATCACCAAAACCAGCAGGAAGATGTTCAAAGAGTGGATATCAAATTTAGTGTGCGAATAGCTTAAAATTGCGCACCTATACTATATCAATTGCGTACCTGCAGTGCTGCCTGCATGGCCTCAGGTCCTGCCAGAGCTTCTGCGAGCGGATCTTTCACAATGCCATGTTCTTTCCTTGACTCAATAGCACGTTGAGCTGCGGAAAGCAAAATGGTTGCGCGGTACAATTGTTTGCATGTGCCTGTTACGACGATCGTCATGTTTTCCTTCTAAATCAATTGATTCCAACATTGGGTTGCAGGTGGAATCATTTGAGTTGATTATTCATCCTTGTACACGACTGCAGTGCATGCAGCTTCACTCGCTAACCCCAACTTGCCTGCAATGACGCGTGCAGAATACGAGACCAAGGCTGCAGATGAAACGGTGAAGGACGTTTGGGAAAATGACAGGCGATCCATCATATACTTGCAGGCATGAAAAATAGCAAGCTTACAGTCCATTCCTCCAAATTGCCGCTTTTTCCTCCTGCGAAACACGTAGTACAAACCCCCCAAAGCCCCAATGCCAGCAACCATAATGGTGTGGGCCCTTCTCATCTCAGCAGTTAGCAAGCCATACTGATAAATGCACACGTAGTTGCCTATCTAATGTGCGGTACATAAATACAATGAATTTTACATTTATATATTTTACCAAACCATAGTGTTGTAGTCGTTGGGAACGGAGCCATGCTGGGTCTCCACAGAGGACAGCTCTTGACCCAGAGACAATGCTGTGCACCTAGGTGAGTGCCTGCTCGTTGGGTGGGTGTGCTCTTGTAGCCCAAGTGCTGCCGGGTGTAGGAGCTTGCGGTTCCGGTGTCTGTGTGTGGCCTTGTTTTGCCGTCCGCATTCGAATAGTGCAGCAGCCACGCTATTTAACGTAAGGACTCAACGTCGTTTTGCAGGAATCTGCAAAGGAGCAGTTTAGTTCGCCCTCTTAATGCTGATTCCGCACTGTCCGGACCCTGCCTACAGAAAGCTGCCAAAGTGCGTTCAAGAACTCTCTCTTTCTCTCTTCACACTCGTAGCGCAATTGTTTACGATGCCGCAACGCTCGTTCTGCCTTTCTGTGCGCGAGGCTCGCGTGTGTGCGATGGGTGTGGTGACTTTGAAGTGCACTGTGGGCTACACACAGCTTACAGCTGAGGCAGTGGTTTGAATCCTTTCACAGCAATACAAGTGGATGCTGGAGTGTGTGCACGCTTGCACCTAAGACGACCCCCACTCCCTGCGCACACACACACACACACACACACACACACACACACACACACACACACACACACACACACACACACACACACACACACACACACACACACACACACACACACACACACACACCACCTAACACACACACACAGGTACTCAGATGTAGCTCATCAACAAGAGCACTCGGCTCAGACAGCTCCAAGTCCTCCAGTCTAGAAACCAGCCCTGAGGCAGGCGCCAGTAGCAGTGAAGCCAGCCTGAAAGTCGGGGATTCCGTAGATGCAGCCGTGGGCCAGAATAGCAACGGTAGCAGCAGCAGCACCAGCAGCAGTAGCAAGAGCAGCAACCAGCAGGTGTTTGTTGATGGGGTGGATGCCTGTGGGTGCTTGCTTGGTTAAACGTGTGCAGCTGCATCTCGTTCGCTGTTGCCTCTGATTTTTGTATGATCTTGCTCATTACTTTGCCCTCCAGGAGACCGATGCTTCCGCTTCGGGCAGTAGCTCCCCATCTCCTCCGAACCCCTCCCTTTCTCCCACCGTCATGGCGGCTAGCAGCAGCACCCCCTCCAGTAGTAGTAATAGAGGCGGGAGCAGTAACAGCGGGGGTATGCTGGAGAAAGAGTCTGGTTGGAGGCGAAGGTGGACCATTGTGCTCCTATGTTTCTTTGCATTTATGCTATGGTGAGTTGAGCGTGAGTGGAACGGCTTGCAGGTATATGTAGAGGTGTGTCCTTTTTCCACACAGCCTGGGCATCCCCGTGCATAATAGCAGCCTATTTATAGGGTTGGCCCAAATCGTGTATGTATATATACGCCGTATATATACGTATGTATAAATAAAAATATTAATAATTTTAATAATTTTCTCCGTACCCATATTCGTATACACCGTATGTGAATTTTAGCCGGCGTATATATACGCCGTATTATACGTATGCACGGTTTTTCCGTATAAATACGTATATATACGGTCTGAATGAGTTGTCGAAAAGTGACCTTCCACTGGACTTTGAGACCACAAAGATCCAAAGCCCTGCATCCGGGCTACTTAACAATTGTTTTTGTGGTATTGCCGTGTCCCTCGTGGAATAGAATCCGTGATGGTCCAACAGCAGCCAGTGGTTCGACAGCAAAGGGTTCAGAAGCAGCGGCACCAGGAGCACCAGAGTTTGAGTATTAGCAGTGCATGCAAGCCAACCATTGAAGGTTTCCAGGGCGGAGAGGATGCAGGATCAGAAACGACACACGCACACTCTTCACGCATATGTGCATGCTCCCACCCCCGCATGCGCGCACATCTGCATTCACGCACCCCTGCACGCGCACACATGCATGCATGCAAACCTGTGTGCGTGCACAGATGCACACACTAAAACACACGTACGTGCGAAAAGGTACATGCACGCGCATTTACACATGTACGCGCACGCACACATACACGCATGCATGTACAAACCTTAGCACGCACGCAAATGTATACGCACATGCACGCACCCACGCATACATACAACCATAAGCAAGCACGGCACACGCATATTCGCGCTCACGTAAGCAAGCACACGCATACACACATGTAAGCATGCACACACACACCCACACACACACACCCACACACACACCCACACACACACACACACACACGCACACAAGTAAGCATGCGCACGAACACGTGTACATGCACGCGTGCATGCATACAACCATAAGCAAGTACACGCACACGCATATTTGTGCACACGTAAGCATGCATACGCACACACACACACACACGGAAGCATGCACACGCACACGCACACGGAAGCATGCGCACGCACATGCAAGCATGTGCACGCACACGTGTGCATGCACGCGTGCAAATGCACACACACATGCACGCACACGCACAAGTACACGCGAGCATGCACAAATATCAGCACGCGTGCATATACAGACGCACGCACAACAACACGCATGCATGCATACATGTACCGCTTTTCACACACACACACACACACACACACACACACACACACACACACACACACACACACACACACGTGTGCATACACAAGCAGGGTATTTTGATGGGGCGGGGGAAGAGGAGGGGTCTCGTGACAGTGACCGTGTATGCCTGTGTGTTTTGGCCTCTTTGGGCAAGCATAGCTTCCCAACCTTTGATTTTTTGGCACAACTAAATTGGATACATTTATACAGTTCTTCAAGAGCTACAAAATGACCCCCCCAAGATTAAATTCTGAGATGGTCGAAATTTCAAATTTACGGAATATATATAGGGTTGGCCCAAACCGTATATGGGATTTCCGTCTACGTATATATACGCCGTATAAACCGTATATATACGTATTTTCCGTATAAACCGTATAAATTCCGTATATTTGAAATTTCGACCTTCTCAGA
>Ga0307947_1003462_pt1 | contig 12672 bp, 14 predicted proteins | sample OrgLakmetagen232_FD_201840 | JGI IMG/M metagenome (GOLD analysis project Ga0307947, IMG submission 201840) | Saline water microbial communities from Organic Lake, Antarctica - #232 | ecosystem: Environmental > Aquatic > Non-marine Saline and Alkaline > Saline | place: Antarctica: Organic Lake...
CTCTCCCTCTCTCCCTCTCTCTCTCTCTCTCTCTCTCTCTCTCTTTCTCTCTCTCTTTCTCTCTCTCTCTCTCTCACTCTCACTCTCACTCACTCACTCACTCACTTACTCACGCACGCACACGCACGCACACATACGCACACACGCTCACACACGCTCACACAACACACACAGTGACAAGACTTTCGGCCCTGAGCGAGCCCCTGTGAGCGCCCTGCTGGCCTCAGGCTGTGTGCACCACCAGCTGGTCCAACTCAAGCTGCGCTCACGTGTGGGCCTGTTTGTGGAGAGCGGCGAGCCCCGTGAGCTGCACCAGGTATGTTCAGTGGAAGAAGGCTGACGCGTTTTGATTTTTCTGATGAGCTGGCACTCTCGTGTGGGCCAGCTGTGGAGAGCGGCAAGCTCTGCCAGCTGCACCACGTATGTGGAAAGGAAAGTGTGTTATTATGTGTATGTGTATGTGTGTGTGTATGTGTGTATTTGTGTGTGCATGTGTGCGCCTGTAACAAAAATGATTGTACAAGATGCCAATCCCTAGCAACATCTCCCCTTCTCACCTGGATCTTCCTTGCAGTTCTGCACGCTCCTCGGCTACGGCGCAGACGGTGTGTGCCCCTACCTCGCGTTTGAGTCCCTGTTCGCGATGCAGCGTGACGGCGGCCTGCTGGCTGGCAACGACCGGGGCAAGATGGTGGAGGGTTTCGTGAAGAGTATCAACGTCGGCATCTTGAAGGTGTGGAGTTGGTGCCGGCCTTTTTAAAGAACGTCAGCGCCACAAAACTTTATTCTAGTGATTTCGCCTACTGTCACATCCGTGGTAAATTTAGACCGCATAATTATAGACCATGCGGGTTACGTCCTTAGGCAGGCCTCCCCGTCCCTGGCTCGCTCAACAAGGTGATAACATAGCTCATATCTGCCCAACAAGGTGATAACATAGCCCAACAAGGTGATAACATAGCCTAACAAGGTGATAACAAAGCCCAACAAGGTGATAACATAGCCCAACAAGGTGATATCATAGCTCAACAAGGTGATAACAGAGCTCAACAAGGTGATAACAGAGCTCAACAAGGTGATAACAAAGCCCAACAAGTTGATAACATCGCTCATATCTGCTCAACAAGGTGATAACATAGCCCAACAAGGTGATAACATAGCTCATATCTGCTCAACAAGGTGATAACAAAGCCCAACAAGGTGATAACATCGCTCATATCTGCTCAACAAGGTGATAACATAGCCCAACAAGGTGATAACATAGCTCATATCTGCTCAGTGCTCTCACTGAACGCTGTACGTCTCCCTCCATGCTCACTCCATGCTCACAGTGAACGCTGTACGTCTCCCTCCATGCTCACTCCATGCTCACAGTGAACGCTGCATGTATTACTCTACGCTCACTCCATGCTCACAGTGACCCCTGCATGCATTACTCTATGCTCACTCCATGCTCACAGTGAACGCTGCACGTCTTCCTCCATGGTCGCAATGAACGCTCGCTGCACGTCATCCTCCATGCTCACTCCATGCTCACACTGAACGCTGCGCAGGTCATGTCCAAGATGGGCATCTCCACACTAGCCAGCTACAAGGGCGCCCAGATCTTTGAGGCCCTGGGTCTGAATGACGAGGTGGTGGATAAGTGCTTCCAGGTGCGGGCGGCGCCTCCCTCTCACACTCTCACCTCGTGCGGTGCCTTGTAACAGTGGCGAGGCGCCTGCTTTTTTTTGAGAGCATGGTGCTTGTTTTTCGCATGTGTGCGTCGAGGCGCCGCCGACGATGGCGAGGCGCCTGCTGGGGTATGGCTATTGTTGAGAGCGTGGGTGCTTGTGAAAGATGTTGCATGTTGGATGTGTGTGGCGAGGCGCCTGCTGGGGAGTGGCTGTTGGTGAGAGCCGTGGGTACTTATACATCGCATGTATGCCGCCAGTGTAAGGTCTGGTTGTGCTCGTGGCTACTTGGCTGCCACGAAACAAAACGACGCAGCAGTCGAACGATTGTCTGCTGTTTGGGGCAGTCTCCCTCATCTGGTTGTGTGTGTGTGTGTACGTGGGTGTTACAATGCAAGGACTGTGATCAATCGATGGCATGTGCTTCGGACGCTGCCCCTAAGCCGTTTTGTAAAGGACACAGAGTGTGCTGCTTCTGTCTGCCAGTTGCTTTTTGTCAGGCATTTAGGTAAAAGAAGCAGAGCACTATAGGCATGTTCCTCACCTGCACCCAATTCCAAAACCCGCTAGTGTACCGAGGCCAGCTTTTTTGCTCGAACGCGCATGCTCAAAACTGTACCAGTGGCAAATCTAACTGGTTAACATTTCAATTACTGAAGTATTATCCACATCGCATCACTCAACAAACTACTCACTAATAAACTGCCCCTACAGGGCACTGCCACTCGCATTGCTGGTGCCGGCTTCCAGCAGCTGGGGGCAGATGCGGTGAGTTTTCAGACTGGGGTGATTGTGTGTGTGCGCGTATGTGTGTTAAAATGCTTTCAATATGAAAACAGGATGTATGGATCTCCACGCAAAGGGCACGGGATAATGGAGTTTTGTGCGCATGCGCGTACACACGCGCACAAACATTTTTATGCAAGAACTTTGCTGGACTGTTTTTAAAAAGCGACCTGCCTTCAACCACTTTTATCTGTGCTGTGCTTCACAGCAGCCAGCAACTTTGATGTGGGGCCATTTTGAGCGCAACTCAGTCAACTAGACAATGCTAACTCGTTTCATTCCAGGCTAGTTTGATCCAGCTTGCTCATTTGTACCTCCCACTGCTTGCTTCTCTTGCGTCATGCATGCGCAGCTCAAGCTACACAACAGCGCGTACAACGTTCACGTGCTGGCAGAAGACACCGCGGACGCACATGCCATTCCCCACCCAGGTGCGGAATGTAAATGAAAGCAAAGCCTTGTGCTGTGTGCAGGGTTGTTCAGCAGGAGTTTAAATGCTCTCCCACTAATATGTGCGTCAACCAAATCAAGCCAGCTTGTTTTGTGTGAGCGCACATTTTGCATCGAGCAAACGTTTATGAAAACGCAGATCGACGTGATGTACTGTCTTTGCGCACTCGGGCGTAATGTGACTGCATGCTGGACATACACACATGTACACACGCACACACACACGTACACTCATACGCACACACACGTACACTCATACAGGCGAGTACCACTACCGTGCGGGCAAGGATGCTGAGCTGCACTTGAACGACCCAGAGGCAATGGCCACCCTGCAGGTGTGGCCGAGGGTGGTGTGTGCTGTTGTTGCCCAGCTCACTCGCACGCACACACACACAGACACACACACACACAAGTGCGAAAGCAACTTCTATTATCCAGAGCCTCTTATGCACAACCCCCCCCCCCCCTCCCAACACACACACATACATACATAGGCACAAAACACTCACGCATGCTGTCGGCCACGTCACACTTTTGTCCCTGCACTCTCTTGGCCCACGCTGTCACTTGCAGGCTGCGTCCCAGGGCAATGACCGTGCTCTGTTCAAAAGCTACTCCGACATGTCCACCAAGCTGTCCCGCCAAATCCACCTGCGCGGCCTGCTGCGCTTCAAGCAGACCGCCCAAGCGATTCCGCTGGATGAGGTGTGTGTGTATGTGTGTGCGATGTGTGTGTGTGTGTTGAGTAGTTGCAAAAGTGTGTACTGGTTTGTGTGAACGGTGATGTGCGTATTGAGATGCGTATCAATGTGTGTGATTGTGTGCGATGAAGTATGTTGAAAGGTGTGTGTGGACGTGTATGTAAGGCTAAAAGACAGTCTTAGAAGGCGCTGTGCCACAACTGACTATTAAAAATTGCCTGTACATGGAAAGCAACGCCTGCTGAATTCCTGTTGACATTGCAAAAAAGAGCTCAGGCATGTTTGGTTACTTCATTTCAGCTTACTCGAGTGTTTGGTGCTTGTTTGTCAATATGCTTCAATGCTAAACATGGCATCATGTAGGCACGAATGAGAACAACATGGCAATTCAGTCGACGTCACTAGCTAGCTGCATCACAAACACACACAAAAAACACAGGTTGAGCCCGCCGTCGAGATCGTGAAGCGTTTTGTGACGGGTGCCATGAGCTACGGTTCCATCAGCCTGGAGGCCCACACCACCCTGGCCCTGGCCATGAACACCATGGGGGGCAAGAGCAACAGTGGAGAGGGGGGCGAGAACGAGCGGCGCATCGCCCCCGCGCCTGACGGCACCAAGAACCCCTTCAGGTGGGTGCCATGTGCATGCTGTTGAAGATAGAACAGAATGGCTTTTGCGTGTATTTGTGTGTGTGTGTGTGTGTGTGTGTGTAGTTGTGTGTGTGCAGTTGTGTGTGTGTGTGTGTGTGTGCCATATGGGCGACAGTGGAGAGGGGGGGGGTGAAGACAAGCAAGTGTAGTTTTCCCTGCGCCAGATGGCGCAGAGAGCGCTCTAAATAATTGGGAGTGTGTGTGTGTGTGTAATGTCACCCATGTGATGCCACGCAATGGTGCCTGTGTTTGTAAATAGGAAGGGTGTGGTGTGGACGCACGTGGCGGTGGTGGCAGTGAAGCCAGGGCGCTTGGTCACCTGAGCTACTTCAATGTTGCCGAAACTAAACAGTAAACAGGGAGATGGTTTTAATGCCCAGATTGGCACGGGCGCTGATTGACACAGAGCCCATCATGAAGTCACAGCGGCCCATAGCCTGCAACAAAGGCATCCATTTGAATGTGTGGAGTGCTTACACATTATAGGGTTGGCCAGAACCGTATATCCGCACCGCATATGACCGTATGTATGGTGATTTCCCTGCTAACAATACCACATGTACACCCTATATACCTATAAATGTATGGTTCTGGCCAACCCTACACATGTATGCAGGTCCGCCATCAAGCAAGTGGCCTCTGGCCGCTTTGGAGTGACCGCCAACTACCTCTCCAATGCGGATGAGCTGCAGATCAAGGTGTCCCAGGGAGCCAAGCCAGGTGAGGGCGCCGCGCTAAGTTTGTGTGTATATTGGGGTAGGGTGCTGGTGTGAGTGTGTGAATGTGTGGGCTTGTGCGTCCTCACGTGTGAATGAGGGTGAGGGTATCAGCTTCGCAGTTTAAGGCAGTCAGTGCTGATTTTATCGTTCCTCTTACCACAACTCACACATACTCACCATCATGCTCACACACACACACACACACACACACACATATACAAGCAGGAGAGGGTGGTGAGCTGCCTGGCTCCAAGGTTCAGGGCGACATTGCCAAGACCCGGCACGCCACCTCTGGTGTGGCCCTCATCTCTCCCCCTCCCCACCACGACATCTACTCCATTGAAGATCTGGCACAGGTAAAGGGTTGCTTCACTTCTGCTTCGATTTGCGTTAGCCAAGTAGTTGTTGAACGTCTAATGCTACTTTAATTGTTTGATAGAAAAATCCCACTTGCTTTCGTTTGTGTCAACCGGCAAGTTAAGAACCTTCCCCTTGTCCCACCCCCTTCCGCGTCTGCCCAAATGCAGATTGGCAACTCTGAGTGAGGCGGTTTAGTCATACACTTGCTGCTGCTCTGCACATACACTTGCTGGTGCACACACACCTGCTGGTGCACTGGTACACTTGCTGGTGCTGGTGCACATGCACATGCAGGTGCAAGCTAGACACACACTTACAATGGCAAATGCTTAACAGGCTGTCGTTTCCAGGCGCACGTGCATGCACGCTTGCCTGATACATACACACATACACAAGAACACCTTAGACGCGCACACACACACATACGCAAAGCGCACGTTCACACGCTCGTCCCGAGACACCTTTTCAAACACATAAAACGCTCACACACACATACACACTCACACACACACGCAGCTCATCTACGACCTCAAGTCCAGTAACCCTGCCGCTCGCGTGTCCGTCAAGCTGGTGTCAGAGAACGGTGTGGGCGTGGTTGCATCAGGTACGTGCACTCGGCCCTGACGAGGAAACGCCAAGCAGGCAAGGCTCATGAGTAGTGCGTGTGTGTTACGCGTATCGCTTGTACAAGAGTAATGTTTTGTTGCTTCATGAGTTGGCCCACACACTTGACTCAGCTGTCTATCGCTTGTGCCTCATGTGTAGGGCTGGCCATAACCATATGTAAACACCGTGTAGGACCGTATATTTGATGGTTTCCCTGCCAAAAATACCGTGTACACGCCGTATATGTATGGTTCTGGCCGACCCTACTCATGCGTCATGCCTCATGTGCTCATGTCTTGATTATGTGTTTGGACGTGCCTGACACACACAAATGCACATGCAAGCACTACACTCACACACACACATACTCACACACACAATAACACACACACACCCTAGCACAGACACACACAAACGCACACTAACACACGCACACGCGTACACACGCAGGTGTGGTGAAGGGCCATGCCGACCACGTGCTCATCAGCGGCCACGACGGTGGCACTGGCGCCGCAAAGTGGAGCAGCATCAAGCACGCAGGTAGCTTCATGCGTACGTAATATTGTACACCTCCAAGTACCTGATTTCGAGGATGAAATTAGAGTAGGCGAGAGCACTTGGGTGTGTGTCTCTTGCCCACACTGTAATATGGCACACAGTAATATGGTAATATGGTCTGGTGTATGTAAGCTTCCAGCCATGCTTTGCACGTCTCGCTTGAGTAAGGTGTACGTTGTTTCACGAACACAGGCCTGCCTTGGGAGCTGGGTCTGGCCGAGACTCACCAGACACTGGTGGCCAACGACTTGCGCGGCCGCTCCACCCTGCAGGTATGCGTGCTTGTGTGTGTGTGTGTGTGTGTGTGTGTGTGTGTGTGTGTGTGTGTGTGTGTGGATGTGGGTCTGAGGGAAGGGGGGTGTGGCTGCGGGTATGGCTGTGGGTATGAGTGTTGTTGTGGGTACGGGTGTGGGTGTGAATGTATGTGTGGATGCATTTGTAGGCGGGCAAGGGGTTTGTCGTGTGCATTTTTGCACATGCATGGTAACCTGCCAGATTGCCGATGTGTGCTGGCCCTTCAAGTGATTCAAAACTACGTATTCACACAATCTAATCTTCTAACCCTAAACCTAAACCCAAACCCTAAACCCACCAATACACGCACACGCACATACGCATACACACGTACACACACCAACACACACAGGTGGACGGGCAGCTGCGTACCGGTCGTGACGTGGCTATCGCCACCATGCTGGGAGCAGAGGAGTTTGGGTTCTCCACTGCCCCGCTGATCACCATGGGCTGCATCATGATGCGCAAGTGCCACACCAACACCTGCCCAGGTGCGTGAAACAGAAAAAAACGTCATGATGCGCAAGTGCCACACCAACACCTGCCCAGGTGCGTGAAAAGAAAAAAAACGTCATGATGCGTAAGTGCCACACCAACACCTGCCCAGGTGCGGAAAAAGAAAAAAAAACGTCATGATGCGCAAGTGCCACACCAACACCTGCCCCGGTGCAATAAAAGCATTTGAGCGTATGATACGAAGTGAGTGCCGCCACAATGAGTGAGCATTTGAGCGTATGATACAAAGTGAGTGCCGCCACAATGATGGCCTTGGTGTGTAATGTGTAATGAGGCTCTCGTGACGAGGACAGAGAAAGTAGAGGCGAGGAGTGGACCCTGACCTCAGACGCTGGTCTGGTTTAGGTCACACAGCATGTCTCTGATGATTTTAATGTGCAAGGAGAGCGAGTGTGGCACGTGCGCTGCCTGGGTGCATGAGCAGATAAGATGAGGGTACGTATATACAGCCAAGTGGGCTCTGAAATTTGAACTGGTTTGCAGGCTCCTGTCTGTCTCCCCTGATCGACTTTCATGCTGGACTGTAGGGCAAGTGTAAACTCACAATGCGAAGAGGAGGAATCGCAAGCTAAGTCAGGAATGTCAAAGAGTCAGGCCTGTAAGAGTAGCACAACTGTGTCCTGTTTTTTGTTTGAACCATCTGCCCTTGGTAGTTGTGTAATCTTGTTTAAAGTAGACGTGTTGTATATTAGCCTGTATGATGTGTGAGCCTGCGCACACATACACACACATGCACACGCCTTCGCATTCACACACACACACACAAACACACACACACACAATACACACACGCACACTCACACAAACACGCAGTGGGCATTGCCACCCAGGACCCTGTGCTTCGTGCAAAGTTTGCCGGCGAGCCAGAGAGCGTCATCAACTTCTTTTTTATGGTCGCTGAAGAGGTGCGTGTGTGCGTGTATGTATTTGTGTGCGTGTTGCTCTTGACAGCATTTGCGCTATGTAGATATGACCAGTTTCAGCAAAAGCCAACACATATAAAACTATAATATTTTTTTGTGTGCCGCGAATGTCGTGCTACAAGGCAGCGTACTTTGGATAAGGAGCGTTTAAAGTAACAAACCTGTTGCTCCCTACAACCCCCTCAGATGCGTGAGATCATGGCCTCCCTGGGTTTCAGCAAGCTGGATGACATGGTGGGACGTGCAGATATGCTGGAGATGGACACTGATGTGGTCAATGCCAGCCCCAAGGTGTGTGTGTGCGTGTGTGTGTGTGTGCTTGTGAAATATCTTCAATAAAATGTGTCAACCCCAACGTGTGTTAAGCAAGCTGCGTCTGTATGTCTTGCCTCAAAACCTGCTTTTAACCTGCGCAACTTCTCATGCAGTGCCTCTCATGCACACATACACACACATGCACACATACATGCACGCACACACACACGCACACACACACATACACATACATGCACACATACACGCACGCACACACATGCACACACACACGCGCACGCACACGCACGCGCACACACACACTTGCTGAGGCACTCGTGCACACGCTTCACCCTTTGCTGCAGTTGGCGGGCGTCAACCTCGACAAGCTGCTCCTGCCTGCCAGCAGCCTCCGCCCTGGTGCCGTACAGTACTGCGTGAGCAAGCAGGTGGGCAGCAGTTGTTGTAACAAGCATGAGGAGCAGCCGTGTAGAAAGCCGTGTCGCTGGGCCCTTGTGGGCTCTCCCCACTCATAAAAGCCATTTTTTTGCATGAAGTACCCTGCAGCCTCGGCCCTTGTTCAGTTCAGCTTTGTGTCAAGGCGTGTGATCAGCGTACTCACACGCTCTTATAACACACACACGCACACACACACACACGTACACAGGCACACGTGCTCGCAGACACACACATCACACACCTCACACGCATGCACGCTGACCCACATGCTCAAACACGTGCCCTCACACTTCCACACGCACATGTGCATATCACACACATACACACACATACAAACACACACATATACATACATACACACACACACTATTGCAGGACCACGGCCTGGAGACCGGCCTGGACGTGCACCTCATTCCTCAGTGCCAACCTGCTCTGGTCAACAAGCTGGAGGATGTGGAGCCGGTGTACCTAGAGATGGAGGTGCAGAACACACACAGGTGGGGGGTGGTATGCTGTCGTTCTGGGTGTGGGTATGGAGGTCAGGTTGGGGTTGGTGAACAGGCTGGGGGATGTGGAGCTGGTGTACCTAGAGGTGGAGGTGCAGAGCACACACACGTGGGGGGCGGTGTGGTTGGTTGCAGGTGGTGGGTGCAAAGATAAGTTTGGCAAAAGTTAGAGGAGTGAGTGGAAAGCCAGTGTTGAGGCGGAGTTTCAGGACGCGCACAAAAACATACACACACATACACATACACACACGTACGAGGGGTGGTGTTTGTTTTGATGAGTGGCAGGATTGTTATTAATGTAATCAGAGCATTCAACTTTCAGAGCTTGGGGTATAGGACATAAACTTCAAAAGGTCCACAAGGGTCTTGTGGGGTAACCATTCAGGGAGCAATGAAAATGGTGAGCTTGCTCTGTTGAGAACAGTGTTGGGATAAGCATAAGGGTAGGGTTGGCCAGAACCGTTTGTATGTGTTTACATACACCGTATACTTGGTAATTTCCCTGCCAAAAATACCGTACATACACCGTATATATATAATTCTGACCAACCCTACATCAGTGCCGAAACTCTGTTGAAAACAGTGCTGGGATAACGATCAGGTTCCACGCACGCACACACTCAAATGCAAACATTGTACACGCAAGCAACGCACGGGTACATACATACACACACATTCTACACACATGTACGAACACAGGGCTGTGGGCACTACTCTCAGCCACGAGGTGTCCAAGCGCTTCGGTGAGGCTGGCCTGCCGCGCAACACAATCCACGCCAAGGTGATTACTTTGTACTTTTTATGCTTGTGTCTGCCTCTGCGGCCGCCTCACCGGTGCCAAATGCTGAATGAAAGAACAGGGGTGTGTGTGTTCTGGAGATACTGGCATTACGCCCGTTCCTAGTCATTGGCGCTGAGTTTGTTTTGCTGTCAGGTCAAGCGAGCTGTCCAACCCCCAAAATACGTTGCTGCGTCAAAGCCGTATCATTATCAGAATTAATTAAAAAGTGACCCCCCCTTACCTGCCCGCTCACAGCTGTCAAGCCACGCAGGCCATCCCATTCCAAAGAAACGTTGCTGCGTCAAAGCCGTCCCCATTATCACAGTTAACCTAAACCTGACACCTTGCCCTGTCCCCTCACAGCTGTCAGGCCACGCGGGCCAGTCCCTGGGTGCATGGCTGTGCAAGGGCATCACCATTGAGCTGGAAGGTGATGCCAATGACTACGTGGGCAAGGGCCTCAGTGGTGGCATCATCTCTGCGTACCCTCCCAAGGTACGGATCACGGGGCACAAACGTAGCGTGTGTGTGTTCCTGATTTTGTAGTGTGTATGTTTTGTGTGTATGCCTGTATGTGCTGTGTGCTTTCGCTTGTGTGTGTGTGTTGTGTGTGTTTACGTGCACATATTTGATTTGTTGGCCAGGAACCTGCAATTTTCTGCTACGGGTATTTTGTGTACCTTCCCTCACATGTGTGTGCGTGAGTGTGTGTGTGATGTCCATGAATCTGTAAGCGTGTGTGCATGTGTGTGTGCAAGATACATGGCATCGACAATCTGATAATCTTGCGTGGAAGGCGGCCCTAAGCATTTGCCTTCTGCACAGATGCGCTGTAGCCCTTTTCACAATTTGGTGCGCCACCCCCATTGCAAAGCGTCAGCATCACACCTTTGGGAATCTACATCTGGGCAAGGGCATCTCTCCTAAAAAGTTTCATATCTGCAATTTTCTATAAAGTTTCATATCTGCAAGGGCCTCTCTCCCACAAAGTTTCATTGCCATACCCTCAAGAGTGTTTCCATAAGGTCCCCCATCCTGAAGCTTCAGCTTCACATTCCCAGCCCTCAACTCTAAACCTTCTGGAAAATTTTAAAACAAATTCTATATTTTACCTTTAGCATGTACTTGTTTAGATGGAAAACTGAGCTCGTTTTTTGGGCTTTCAAAAAAAAAGTAGACTTACCCTCAGAGCCCCCTCCCCCGTTTGCTCGCAGGTGTCCTCCTTTAAGGCTGAGGAGAACATCATCGTGGGTAACGTGTGCCTGTACGGTGCCACCAGTGGAGAGGTCTACTTCAGGGGCATGGTAGGTCCAGCAGTTCGTAGGTCGTCGTTCTGTTTTAAGTGTGCCGTCCTTGTCTTATTCAGGTGTGCTGTTTTTGTAGGCTATAATACTGTGGGGCTAAGACGTGCTTTTAGCAGGTTTCCCAAACGTAGACAATCTGTACTTTACGACGAGGTGTTGCTTTACAATAATACTGATACACGAATTGGTCGCAGCAAAGTGCGATTGTTTTCTCACATCAGGTCACATCGCACATCAGGTCACACATGCAGATAGTGTATACCCGTGTCGTGCCTTAAACAGCCGACACAGGTAACGCCACAAGAAAATGGCCTGCAGCTGGCATGCATGACAGACACACATGCACGTACACACACAAACACACACACAAGCACACGCACACACACAAGCACACGCACACCACACCTCTGCAGGCAGCTGAGCGCTTCTGTGTGAGGAACTCTGGCGCACGCGCAGTGGTCGAGGGCGTGGGAGATCACGCTTGCGAGTACATGACAGGTATGTGGTCACGTTTGTAACGAGGCCTGAATGCAAGTGTGCACTGTGAGGAGCAGTTTTGTGAGTGTGTCTTGAGCCTCACACATGTCATTGGCATGAGGAACAGAGTTGGTTTGAAGGAAACGTGATGCAGAGACATTCGACAAGTATTATTTTGTCATTCATTATAGATGTGGTGCTTGAACACAAGCATCACAGCATCCATGCAAGCGCCACAGAGTTTAACCACAAGCACCACAGCGTGGTGCAAACACAGAATGACAGCACCACATCGTCAGGACGTGCAATAGAGCTGATCTGAAGAGACTCCGAGTGCATCCACAGCATCAAATACAATATGAACAGATTCCAAGTGCACAGGGTATGATGCTTGAATACAAGCATCACATCATATATGACATGCAGCAGAGGTGATCTAAAGAGAATCCAAGTGTACAGGGTATACGAGCATCACATCATATATGACGTGCAGCAGAGGTGATCTGAAGAAAATCCAAGTGTACAGGGAATACGAGCATCACATCATATATGACGTGCAGCAGAGGTGATCTGAAGAGAATCCAAGTGTACAGGGTATACGAGCATCACATCATATATGACGTGCAGCAGAGGTGATCTGAAGAGAATCCAAGTGT
>Ga0307947_1003463_pt1 | contig 12670 bp, 12 predicted proteins | sample OrgLakmetagen232_FD_201840 | JGI IMG/M metagenome (GOLD analysis project Ga0307947, IMG submission 201840) | Saline water microbial communities from Organic Lake, Antarctica - #232 | ecosystem: Environmental > Aquatic > Non-marine Saline and Alkaline > Saline | place: Antarctica: Organic Lake...
TAAAAAAAAAAATCCATGTCACGTGTAAATTTTGGGCCCCCGGCCAAAAATGCCCCCCCCCCCCCAACCCCCCTTCCTGACCCCCCACACTAATGGAAAGGGTGTCGATCTGCTTAGATTCCAAGCAGCTATCTGCCTGCACAGTTTTCATGCCAAATAATGCAATACCTGACAAGCTACAGGGCAAAAACTGGTTTGCACACACTCTTGCACTGACCACCTGTTTAGTGCACAAATCCAGCCAAAACCTTTGCCAAAGCACTTGTTTACTTCAATCATGCAACTTATGCATAATGCAATGCGTAAACTGCAAGTTTGGAATCAATTGCTGGTTATTTGCCTGAACACACCCCCACGGCCTACTTGGTGACATTCCATGCATTTCTATGACCAGGCACCCAGACCCCCCCCCCCTTTTAACCAAATCACCCAACAAGGGTGCCAATTGACTGGGCTTGAGCTCAGGATTCCAAAAATATATTAGGGGCGGTGATATACTTTATGTACGGTATCCAATTTATTTAACTGGCACGTGACGTCAAAAAGTTATAATCCTTGACTCCTGGTTGGCCAGACCTGAATGTTACATATGTATGTACGCTGTACATACATTGTTTTTACCAGAGGAAGTAGAGTCATATACGGCGCACATTTACAGTTCTGGCCAACCCTATAAACAGGACAGCAGGCATGTTTTCGCGCGTTTTGATTACACATTTCTCAAAACTCCAGGTGCAGATCAAGATCTGGTTGGATGAAGGCACTATAAGAAGGATGCATGCGTTTGTGGTTGAGATGATCGTCACCACCATTGGCAGGCTCTTGGGCGATCAGCCTTCATAAGGGCCCCCAGGAACGATCAAAACTGTGCTTGCGAGCTCACTTCATCCTGACAATATGATGCCAATAAACTCCAAACCTGTGTGCGGAGAACACGTGGGTCTCCAGAGCCTCTGTCGTCTCAAATCCCTGGGCCTGCTGGCCAACGTTGGAAGTATTTGGGAGACGCACATCGTGGACAGGATGTTGATCGAGGGAAGGGGGATTCATTGAGCAGCCGGGAAAGGGGCAGCACACTAGACCCTCAGAGCCAGAGCAGGTTGAGGAAGCAGGGGACTGCTGCGAGGACGATTTGGAAGCGGGGGGGGGGACGTGGCGGTCAGGTTGGCGTGGCATTTGCTGCTGTTGTTGTTTTTGCCGTTGCTCCTGCGGCTGCTGCTGTCGTCCCTCCTGCTGCACTTTGCCTCGGTGCTTGCAGTAGTATGGACTGACTTCTTCACCACCCCTTATGACTGTGTAGCTCACATGACCCCCATGACCTGCACTCATGCCAGAGCGCTGCTGCTTGCCTACCCCTTTCCCAGGTGTGTTCCGCTTACATGCCATCCCTGCGAGGAAAGGTTGCCTCGCAGCTGCAGCGCCTGCCGAACCTGCAGCACTCAAGCTCTGGGCACGCACCACCAACAGGTGTGCAGTGTCGTTGTCTGGGTGCAGCGGTTTCTGTGTGTTGTGTAAAGGTGTTGTGTGTGTATTAGTTCATGGATACGTGCGTGCTTGGACTGTCAAAGTCACAAGCTAGCTCTTCAGGTGGAATAACTGGAGGAGTATGCCTGAAGTCTCAATTTGTCAATTAATTGATAGCACTTGCACGTGTCCTGTTTGCACTCACCAAATGGGAAACCAAGTGGCCTACGAGCTTGACGGGAGTGGGGGTGGAAGAGCCACATCCTGGCAAGTGTCAGGTGGCAAATTGAGCATGAAAGCGCTCTGAGGAACTATGACAGAAGAAGACACTCAAAGTCCCCTCCTATGCTGTTTTGACACTTCTAGCTAAAGAAAAAGCTTGCTGCTATCCGTACCTGGCAAGAGGCACTGCAGCCGAAGGAGGGACGAGGCTTGGGATGACGAGGTAGTAGCAGCCTCTAGAGTTTTCTCCGCTGAGGAAAGGTTTATGAAATAAAAATAAAAGATATAAATCAGAAATGCGAGAAAGCTAATACAAGTGCACAATAAGAAGGGTGTGTGTACGTCTAATTCTTAGAGATGTTTGTAGTGGGAGTGTGAGCAGCGTTGGCACTGCAGGGCAGGAACAACGTGAAGGAGGAGGGGGGGCAGGGAGCAAATTTGAGGTGTTGTGCAGCTCTGTGGCCAGATTGGCAAAAAAGTCCACTCATTCTAAACGCAGGGATCGCACCTCTGCGAAAGAGATGAAGCGTCGTGGCCAAGGCGTCGGTCAAGTGGACCGTGTGGAGGTGGTCCCACCAGTCCCCGTTCTTTGGGATCGACGCTCTGCAGACGATTGAAGACCTTGCTGGTAAGCCAAGGATGCGTATGCTCACCACTACGGGTCGTCCCCATGCATAACCTCCCCCCTTTCCTGGCCAAGCAGTGCCAATACAAGCTTCAATCAACCATGACTCTCCAATCACTTCACCATTATGGGACCTGACGGTTGAGTTGAATATCTGGATTTTTTCTTTATGTGTCTGCAAGGAAAGCAGGCTGAAATACCCGGTGAGTGGGCTTGGAATTTGGAATGAATATACATGTTGAATCACCTGTATCCTGAAGTAGAAGTCACCTGCTGCAAGTTTCAGAAAGCACATTTCTGTGCCAGAGGGTGCAAATTAGACACCGTGTCCCACATAGCTTCCCAGAGTGCCAAAATCTATAGCAAAGCTCAAATCTTTAGGTAAAAAGCAAGCTTTTGCATTCAGAGGAGAAGAAGTGTGCTTCAGATTGATTAAAAAGCCTATCGTGGGGACTGTTTGGGGGGACTTTAGCATGGAGACGACCTGCGGCTAAAGGTGCTCGTCAAATCACTGTCATTGTACTTTCATTAAGCGTTTGATGTAGGGAGCGGTTTCGCAGCACTAACCTGCAGGGCCCTGGTGATTCGGGCCCAGTCACTGTCGTACAATTTTTGTAAGGACCTGCGCATGTTAATACGGTCAATGAGAGCTCAACTTGGATGCGGAACATTCAACACACAATTCTAGTCTCCTGTGTGTCGTCTGTGTTAAGGCTGATACCTCCCATGTCTCAATGAAATACGTACTCACAATTGTTGTGTGTGTATGCTCGCAGCACCAGTGTGTCCAGCACCGCGGCAAGGGTCTGCAGTTCTGCCTGTGAGGATATTGGATGCACAGTTGGGAGGAGCTGTCTAATAAACATGGGAAAGCCTATAACAGTGGATAAGAGTCTGCCAGTTCTTAGAAAAGTGTCCATCGTTCTTTGCAATCAAACGACTTACGAGGTGAATCACCACGTGCGCCACGTAATCGCTGCCAGGGACGAGGTGCTCACAACCACATACAAATGGGCAGGACAAGGATGGGCTAAGCAGAGGGGCAGAGGGGTGGAGAGGGGGAGGCGTTGGTGGCACTGCGTTGCCTTCACCATTGGTATTAGGAGGTTTCCCTCCACCAGGAGCCTCACGCTCGGGAGGGAAAGAGCCTTGTTCTGTAGATGCTCCAGCCCCCTCTTTTCCCTCTCCTCCGCCTCCTACGGGCTGCTGCGTTGCTTTCAAATATACGCGCTTATCAGGTGCGATTCCCTCCCATTGCTGCAATGCTTCATGTTCCAAGTCCTCTACCTGTCGTATGTATAAGGGAGAGTGTGTGATGTGCTTGACACGCAAGTGCACGAAGTGATACGTGCTTGCTCAAACGTGTCAATCCTCCGTTTCTAAATTGGCACAACGATAAATTTCATGCCAAAGCAAAGCATACAAACTGGCATTTATACAGCAACTATTGGACACAGCAGCCTCACTGGTTGCACACCTACCAGGTTCAGCAGTGCACGTGTGTCCTCCAGGTGCACGGCTTGGATGTGGCTCCGCCATTCATACCGGAGCAGCTTTCGACCAAACGTCGCTGTGGTGGCCTTGCAGGCAAATTTATTGGACGCAGACGTCTAGTGTCAGACATGACAGGTGTACCAATCTGGAAGATGGGCATGCCACGGGAATACATTACAGACACGTGCTTAAACACAAGCTTGCGCTCACCTTGCAAGAGGGCTGCACGCACATGCACTTGTACAAGCCCAGAGGACACAGCTGCGTGTGTGTGTGGTGTGTGTGTGTGTGTGTGCGTATGTGGTTGTGCATCATGATGTGTGCGCCCAGGTGTGCTGTACGCTTGTGTAATCTTGTTTGTGTGTATGTGTGTAACTGTCAATGCTTGTGTGTGTGTGTGTGTGTGTATGTAAGTGTGTTACCAGCTCTGGCAGTCTCGCAATGCTTCCTTTGACCACCTCACGACCGCATGCTCTAGCCACAAGCTCGAGAAACTCCGGCTCCAACATTTTAAATGGCCTTATAATAAAACCAACGATATGGTTCTTTTGCGGGTGGTTTTTGCTGTCGCCCATTTTGCGTGTTCCAGACCTCATTAGTGACTTTTAAATTTATTTTCTTTGTTTTGCCTTGTCTTCCCTGAATCATGGCAGAACCTGAAGTCTTCGCCTTCCAAGCCGTGAGTCTCCTGGCTCTCTCTCTCCTGCTTGTGTGCATCAAGAGTACCTGCTTGTGTGCATGTGCATGTGCTCTTCAAACCTGCTCGTCCGCCGCGGCCTGCTCGTCTTAATTTTGAGTGCCTGCTCTTGGATCCCCCTCCAGGAAATCAACCAGCTGCTGTCCCTAATCATCAACACCTTCTACAGCAACAAGGAAATCTGGCTGCGGGTGAGTCGTTGTTTAGGGGCTCGTCGCACGAGCATGGACCTGAACTCACGCAAAGTTCTGCAAGGTTCCCGCGAAGTCTCCTTTCCCTTTCACCCCCCTCCCCTCCCCTTCTCCTGTTGTTTCGCAGGAGCTGATCAGCAACTCTTCCGATGCCCTGGACAAAATCAGGTACGTCCTCGGGTTAACGGTCCTCAGGCGGCCATGCTGGATCCTTCTGGAGCGAGCCGAGGAGGTTCTCATGCGTGGCCCTGCATGATCGTTAGCTTCCCTCCATGCACTTAACACGCACATGCTTACACGCCCTTAAAATGCTCGCGCTTTCCGAACCGGTCTTCGTTTTATATTTGGGGAGCGAGACACACACACACACACACACACACACACACACCACTCCACACACACACACACACACACACCACTCCACACACACACACACTCACACACAACACACAACACATGCACGCATGCACGCATGTACACACACACTTTCACGGAAACACGCGCACAAGCACACATCACACGCACTCAAAACAAAACACACACGCATGTACAGGTTCATGAGTCTGACAGACAAGAGCGTGCTCAACGACCAGCCTGAGCTGTTTATCAGGTAGGTTTGCTGGAGACATGTTTGACAGTGTTGTAATGGCTGTTTCGGCTCAGCAGCAGCAACTGACCCGAGAAGGTGCAAATACAGCGAGGCGTTGTTGAGTGTGAGGATGGTATTTAATGCAAGTACACGGAGCTGAACAGCTTTCTCCCCCCATGTGCATGGTGCAGGGTCATCCCCAGCAAGGCCAACAACACCGTCACCCTGATCGACTCAGGCATCGGTATGACCAAGGTGAGGCAGGGAACAGAAGACAAGGGAGAGAGGAGGAGGGGGGATTCAGTTGTCAAGTATTTAGGAAAGCAACTAGCTTCAGGACTATATCAGATTCCCTCCCTCTCCTCGCCTTGTAAGCCAAGCACATGTGCTTTTCGACTTAAAAAAAAGGTATAATTCCGCCAACCCCCACTCTTTTATTTACAGCAGCAAACAAATTATTGCCACTTACAAGACAAGGTTCAAAACATTTGCTGTACGCTGCATTAAGGAGAGTGGGTGTCTGGTTGGCCAGATACTGCTCCTCGCTAACCAAATTTCCACACAGCATTCAAAGAAAGCCATGCGATGGTGTAACCCCCCATGCAGTCTTCCTTCAATTTGTGTCATGCTGAAGCACTTTACTGCACATGTTGAGTTGCACATCGAAAGGACAGTTTTTTGTTTACTACCTGAACCCTGATGATGTTTGGTTATGTACCACAAACACACCTGTCGTCTTTTTCTGCACGCCTGCAGGCTGACCTTGTCAACAACCTGGGCACAATTGCCAGGTGAGCCTAAGCCCTGTGTCTTGTTGCTGATGTGCTCAGATGTCTCAAGTTAAAAGTGTCCTTGCTCTTCCGTTGAGGCTCTCCGCTTCAGAGCTTGAGAAAAATTTGGTCGGGGGTGCTGCTGTAACAGAGTTTAGATAGGAGGTGGGGTTATTGTAGTAGATAAGCCGCTGCAAGGTTTCTTTGGTGTGGGCACTCTCTCCATCCTCGCCTGCTCATCATTGCTCTCCAGGAGTGGCACCAAGTCCTTCATGGAGGCTCTCTCTGCTGGCGCTGATGTGTCCATGATTGGGCAGTTCGGTGTAGGGTTTTACTCCGCCTACCTCGTGGCTGACCGCGTGACTGTGACCACAAAGCACCCCGACGACGAGCAGTACATCTGGGAGTCTCAGGCCGGTGGATCCTTCACCGTCACACGTGATACTGAGGGCGAGTCTCTGGGCCGCGGCACAAAGATTGTGCTGCACCTCAAGGTAATAATTCTGTCCTGTGTATGTCTTTCTGTCTGGAAGTTTTGCCTGAAAATAATCCTTGGCCTGTTTTGCGCCTGCTTGCACAGTAACGCTCTGTGCTTCCACTAAACATCCTTGTCTAATTTCTCCCTTTTGATCACAAAACTTCTCTGTAAACAGGAGGACCAGCAGGAGTACCTGGAGGAGAAGCGCATTAAGGACCTAGTCAAGAAGCACTCCGAGTTCATCAGCTACCCTATTCAGCTGTGGACCGAGAAGACCGTCGAGAAGGAGGTGTCTGATGATGAGGCCGAGGAGAAGAAGGGTGAGGGTTCAAGGCACACCTGTCCATGCGAACTTCGCTTGCATAAGTAGCGCAATGGCTCATCTATGTTCGCCGTATCCTTGGGTATCAATTTTGTGCTTCGCTTGACTCGTTTGTTACTTGTCTTGTGTATTTGCCCATCAATTTAATCAGTTGCATTTGCGTGTTTGCCTGTCCCTGCAGAAGACGAGGAGGGCAAGGTTGAGGATGCCGAGGACAAGGACAAGAAGAAGACCAAGAAGGTCAAGGAGGTTGAGCACGAGTGGGATCTGCTGAATAAGCAAAAGCCCATCTGGTGAGTGCAGGATATTGGAGTCGCAGCTCACACTTAGCTTAAGCATTAAAGGAATCTAGTCATGTGCATAAGACATATGACTAGGGTTGGCCAGAACCGTACATGGGATTCCCATATACTGTATATACGCCGTATATGACCGTATATACGCCGTATTTCCGTACATACCGTATATAGGAGGAAATTGACTCACTCAGAATTAATTCATAGGGGGTCCATTTTGTAGCTTTTGAAGTGCTGAGCACGCATGAACCAATCATTGATACCCAAAAAGTGAATGGTTAGGGAGGTAGGCTTGCTTCAAGCCAAAAAGGCCGAAAAAGGCCCTTTTCAGTGCATAAGGGAGTTCAACTACCATAACCACCAATAAAACTAATTATTAATGCAAAACACATGCATCAATAGAAAAGGGAAGCAAAGGAAAAGCTCAGGAAGAAGAGGCGCGAGAAAAGAAAAGTGATCAAAAAGAGCAAAAAAGACTGCTGTTGCTGGGAATCGAACCCTGCACCACCTGCAAATAAGGGTCCATATACGGCGGTTTAGACCGTACATACGGCGTATATACGGTCGGCCAAAACGCATATACGGTCATTTGTTTACTGAACCGGTGGCTCAGTGTCATATACGGTACCGGATATACGGCGTACCGAGGATACGGCGTATATACGGTCATACGGTTAGGGCCAACCCTACATATGACCAATTGCCTGCTGTGCCGGCACCTCATTTGCTGTGCCATTTTTTGACAGACTCCTTACACTCTGCCATGAAAGTTTTCGCCGGTCATGTCTACAGGATGCGCGCTCCTGAGGAGGTCACCCAGGAGGAGTACTCATCTTTCTACAAGTCCCTCACCAACGATTGGGAGGACCACCTGGCTGTGAAGCACTTTGCTGTGGAGGGTCAGCTGGAGTTCAAGTGAGTACGGCACTAGAGCAGTGCAACACCTGCACACAATGTCGTAGCTTTGAATGTAAATTTCAAGGCTAGACAATTATCTCAATATAACTGAGAAGTTGCAGGAGAGCCCCAGTTGCATCCTGTCAACTCATAAAACATGGTCCCCCTTGTTTTTCTCTGTGACAGGTCCATCCTGTATGTGCCCAAGCGTGCTCCATTTGACATGTTCGACACCAGCAAGAAATTGAACAACATCAAGCTGTACGTGCGTCGTGTGTTCATCATGGACAACTGCGAGGACATTATTCCCGAGTACTTGAACTTCGTCAAGGTAAGCAAGCAGGAGATCAAAAACAGGGAGCTGCCAGGTCACTGTGATCCAATGGTTAAGTTTGACTTCGTAGGTAAGCCTGCTTGCCTAGTGTACCACTTGGCAAACTTAGTAAATCTTCTGGCCTCACACAAGCTTTGTAACCCGAGCCACTGACTTGCTGTGCGTCCCCGCATCCCAGGGTATTGTGGATAGCGAGGACCTGCCCCTCAACATCTCCCGCGAGACCCTGCAGCAAAACAAGATTCTGAAGGTGCGACCAGGCTGGTCCAAGCACAGTTATTCATACTTGCAGCTACCTTTCACTGCACACTTGCCAGAACAAATTATGCAAATACACTGCTAGTACAACTTGTAGAGAATTGCACAGTGTCCACATCAAAGGAACCACCTTTAAAATGAAACCTGCTGAACCTGGCCACTACGCACAGGTGATCAAGAAAAACATTGTCAAGAAGTGCATGGAGATGTTCTCTGAGATAGCCGAGAACAAGGACGACTACGCCAAGTTCTACGAAGCGTTCGGCAAGAACCTCAAGCTGGTGAGCAGACCCCGCAAAAGCCGCAGCTGCTACAGCTGCGACTTGTTTGCTCCACTGTACTCACAAAGAGCTGCACTGCTAAATGTAAGGGTGAACGTGTCAAAACAAACCCTTAACTCGTCATTCTCACCTTTCTTTAGGGTGTGCACAGCGATAGCCAAAACCGTGCCAAGCTGTCTGAGCTCCTGCGCTTCCACTCCACCAAGAGTGGCGAGGACATGACCAGCCTGCAAGACTACGTCACCCGGATGAAGGAGGGTCAGACCGACATCTATTACATTACAGGTACGTCAGGGGAGGAGGAGATGGGCGCCCAAAGGAGCCCAAAAGAGTGTTTCTTTTCCGATTCGTTTTTGTGTTGGCGGTATGAAAACGGACGGATGGCAAGAGGAACTGCCAGGTGTCATATGCTACATGCATGGCCCTGCATGCAGCATTATGACGCCGGCCGTTTCCTAAATGCATAACCCGCATGCATCATATGACATTGGACATTACTTCTTGCCATCCGTTTTTAATACCGCCAACCTACGTCTCTCCTGACTTTTAAAAAGCAAATAACAGCGCCGACATAAAGTGTCGATCATTGGCCCAATTGCATCTTGTACCTCAGCCAAAAACATCTCTCCTCTCTCCTCAACCGACATTATACAGGCTTGTGCAAGTATTACGAAAGCAGAAGCAAACACTCACTGTCTTCTTCACCATCTTCAATTGCAGGCGAGAGTCGAAAGGCGGTGGAGAACTCCCCCTTCCTGGAGAAGTTGAGACGCAAGGGCTACGAGGTGCTCTACATGGTTGACCCCATCGACGAGTACGCCGTGCAGCAGCTGAAGGAGTACGATGGTGGGTGTGGCTAGCAGACAGCATATGACAGCCTGCCAAGTCCAGGGCCTGCTGCACTGAACCGCAAGACCTGTCAACCCCCGAGGAGAGGGTGGCATATTATTATTGCTGTGGAATTGTATGTTGTTTTAGGGCTTCTGTGCTGAACTGCTTGCAGATGCCTGCACTTCCAACATGATGATATCTAGTGAATTAGGGAGTGCACCACCTCTTACAGGGCCAGGTAGCCTTTGCCGACGGCCAGGTAGCCTTCCTAAGTGCGTGATGGTTGTATTTGTTCCTGCTCATCACTACAAGTTAATGTTGCTTGTCCCTGCAGGCAAGAAGCTGGTGTGCTGCACCAAGGAGGGCCTGAAGTTTGAGGAGTCAGAAGAGGAGAAGAAGGAGCGTGAGGAAAAAGCCAGCAGCTTTGAGCCCCTGTGCCGTATTATCAAGGATATTTTGGGTGACAAGGTGGGCACAGAAAGGGTCATTCGTAGCAGCTCCAGGGCACACCATTGTCCTTTTGAACTACACACACACACACACACACACACACACACACACACACACACACACACAAGCAGGTGGAGAAGGTGCTGGTCAGTGACCGCATCGTCGACTCCCCATGTGTACTGGTGACGGGCGAATATGGGTGGAGCGCAAACATGGAGCGTATCATGAAGGCACAGGCACTGCGTGACAACAGCATGGCAGCCTACATGACCAGCAAAAAGACGCTGGAGATCAACCCTAACAATCCCATCATGGTGCGTAGGACTGTAGGTGCCTTACTCCTGGTGGATATCCTGGCATTTAATGTATTCTGTCATTTAGTGTACTTAGCAGAGGCCTCCAGGTCATTTAGTGTACTTAGCAGGCCTTGCTCCTGCTGGGTATCCTGTCATTTAGTGTCCTTAGCAGAGGCCTTTATGTCTTCCTGTGCAGGTGCCATTAAATGGGTTTGTAAACGTCTGCTCCTCTGGTAACAATGCACGTGACGTACGTTCAGCCTTGCAAACCTCGTTCAAATCGCTCTTGTTCCCCTCTTTCCGTGCAGGGCGAGCTCAAGAAGCGCAGCGACGGGGACAAGAGCGATAAGACCGTCAAGGTGCGTTTCAAAACATTTGGGCATCAGCGTTTGATTAAGGTGTTTGCAGAACGCCCCTGTACTGTGTTTGCTACCTGCCTATGTGCTGATGCTCACACCGTAGTTCATTGATTACCACACCCGCAGGATCTGGCCATGCTGCTGTTTGAGACAGCCCTGTTGTCGTCAGGCTTCTCATTAGACGACCCCAACACCTTTGCCGGCCGTATCCACCGAATGATCAAGGTAAGATTTTTTGTCTTAATTGCGGCTGTACGACATGCTTAAAAGAGCGTTAAATCTGTGAGAACGAGAGGCATGTTGTGCTTATGAAGCTCCGTTGGTGTGAAGGGCCCTAACACAAGCCACCAACCCCCACCCTTGCAGCTTGGCTTGTCAATTGACGACGACGGTGGTGATGATGACGACCTTCCTCCTTTGGAGGCTGATGTGCCAGGTCAAGATGAGGGCTCACGCATGGAGGTGGGTGGCAACTTGAGTGTGACTGAACTGTCTTAGTAGGCTGCTTAAACTTGACATTACAGCGTGTGTGCAAAACAAAACAGCAACATCCAAAACTTAGTTTGACGAATACAAAATGAGAGTTTCCACCCATGGTCAAAAACTACATGTTTTACCATCTCACTATCAATGTTCTTCAACTCATGCTGCAGGATGTCGATTAAATGGGAGAAACAAAGCGGGAAGCTTGTGATGCTGATATTTTCTTTTGTATTATGAGCTGTTGTGATGTACAGGCATGGGGTGAATTCAAGATTATTTTTACCTACGCTGCTTGAGACATTATTCTGTGAGAGTTCATTTCATTGTTTTGAATTTACGCTTTAATAACTCATGCAGCTGATCCACGCATCTAGGTAGTGCACTGCATTAGCAGTAATACAAAAATGGTAATTGGTTTGAATAACCTTCGAGGCCTGAGTGGTTGCTTCTGCTGTGGCAAAGGAATGTATAAAAAATTTTGGTTTTTCATTCAGCACTAGAAGGGTTCCCTTGCAGTCAGCCAGCCAAGCCCCACCCAAAAAGAGGAAATTATGCCACTTTCCTGAATTGCACATCTGAGGTCACCCAAGGGTTTCTATACCTAAGGGTAAGGGTAAGGGTTACACAGCTATATCCGCCAGCGAAGGCAGTTGAGCTATAGCATAAAAAGCCAGCTTCAAGAAGAGAAAGAGGCCAGACTGAACAAGACACCAGAAAAAGAAGCTAGAGGGAACATGAAACTGATGTATGTAGAAGAGAAAAATAGAGAAAGAGAACGTTTGTTTTGAAGAAGCGCGAAGAGAAAGCATCATGGAGAACGAGAAAAAAGCTGTTGGTATGTCTCAAAATGTGTGTGTATAAGAAGCCTCAGTCAGAAACAGGAAACAAGAGGCTGAGAGAGCCTCACAAAACCAGGAGTGCCAAGAGAACAAGTGTAGCGGAGCAGAAGAGAGAACAAAGGACGCATGCAGCCCCCAAAAAACAGCTCCTCTCTCTCCTCTCTAGCTACCCACCCCACCAGCTTACCCATCTACAGCAGATCAGTCCGATGCTGTCCTCCACAACTTGACAATTGAAACCGTGAGCCAGGGCAGCCTGACCGCAAAGGGAGCCGGTGCCTAACTCGGAAGCTTGGCAAATGTCTGAACAAAAAAAATTAGCTAGAGGAAAACATGAAACAGATGTAGAAAAGAAGGTGTATAGAGAAAGTTTAGTTTAGTTTAGTTTGGATTACAAAGGCCTCCAGCCTGGCATGGCTGCTCAACCTATAGGTCCCAACAAATAAATCAATCAAAAAGATCGACAGCTGCACTAATAAATTTGTAAACTTCTG
>Ga0307947_1003465_pt1 | contig 12668 bp, 16 predicted proteins | sample OrgLakmetagen232_FD_201840 | JGI IMG/M metagenome (GOLD analysis project Ga0307947, IMG submission 201840) | Saline water microbial communities from Organic Lake, Antarctica - #232 | ecosystem: Environmental > Aquatic > Non-marine Saline and Alkaline > Saline | place: Antarctica: Organic Lake...
TCTCTCTCTCTCTCTCTCTCTCTCTCTCTCTCTCTCTCTCTCTCTCTTACTCACATACACAAGTACAAACACAAACATGCGCAGATGCACGCGCAATCACACACTGTGACTGCGTGGAGCTGGACAGCATGAAGCAAACACAGACACACACACACACACTGACTGCGTGGGGCTAGACAGCATGAAGCAAACACAGACACACACACACAAACACACACACACACTGACGTGCGTGGGGCTAGACAGCGTAACACAAACACAGACACAGATACAAACACAGTTACATGCCCACACTGTGACTGCGTGGGGCTGGGCAGCACGACACAAACACAGACACACATATGCCCACACACCGTGACTGTGTGGGGCTAGACAGCTCGACACAAACAGACACAGATACACACACAAATACATGCACACACACTGTGACTGCGTGGGGCTGGACAGCACGACACAAACACAGATACACAAATACACACACAAATACATGCACACACACTGTGACTGCGTGGGGCTGGGCAGCACGACACAAACACAGACACAGATACACACACAAATACATGCACACACACTGTGACTGCGTGGGGCTGGACAGCACGACACAAACACAGATACACAAATACACACACAAATACATGCACACACACTGTGACTGCGTGGGGCTGGGCAGCACGACACAAACACAGACACACACCGTGACTGTGTGGGGCTAGACAGCGCGACACAAACACAGACACAGATACACACGTATACATGCACACACCGTGACTGCGTGGGGCTGGACAGCGCAACACGACATGCAGCTGCTAGTGCATCCTCTGCACGCTGACGCTCCCCCCTCTCATCCATTTGTGCTGCCTACAAATTCACAGCACATTCATATACATGAGTGTTGTGTGTGTGCACATGCTGTTGGTCGTGTGCGTGTGTGTGTTGTGTGTGTGTGTGTGCACATGCTGTTGGTCGTGTGCGTGCGTGTGTTGTGTGTGTGCACATGCTGTTGGTCGTGTGCGTGCGTGTGCTGTGTGTGTGCACATGCTGTTGGTCGTGTGCGTGCGTGTGTTGTGTGTTGTGTTGTGTGCGGTTGTGAGTGTACATGTGGGTGTTGTGTGTGTGTGTGTGTGTGTCTGCGCATTGCAAAGCGCGTGAAGTGCGTATGTGTGTACGTGTAGAATGAATGCATGTGACATGCCTTAAACAAAGGGGCCTATTGTTAAATGAGATTACAGTGGGATGACGATAATAACGAAGAGGCTTGCTTTGTGAATGCGTGCGTACATTGATCCTCCATGGAGGATTTAAGTATATGACGTTCGTCAATAGAGATAATGCAAAAAATACGGAAGAACAAGACATGATTTATTATGTGAATGCGTGCGTGGCTTGCCCTTTTTCATAGTAGTTCATACTGAGTGCTATACTTCAGAGGTTGGCCAAAGACAATGATGTACATCAAAAGTAGCAGTAAAACTCGCGACGATAGTAATTTATAAATACCGTCCGTTCACAATCACTTTGGGACCACACTTTCAAATAATTAAATAGTTTTCAATTTCAGTTCGTGAGGGGGTCTGGGGATTATTTTTGAGTTCGGGAGGGCCCTGTCGGGAATTTATTTTTGAGTTTGAAAGCCTCCTGTGAATGCTGCCTGTGCACTGCTACTGCTGTTTGTCATGGCTGAAGCTGTGGCTGAGGCTGAAGCTGTGGCTGAGGCTGTGACTGTGGCTGATGCTGCACAGTGCTCAGAAGCAGGAAAAGCCTTGCCTTTGCCTCTTCCTCTTGCAGTTCCTTGAGCTGCCTCTCCCTCTGCAACTTCTCACGGTCCCTATGCTGAGCAGCCAGCCTTTCAGCTGGGGACTGAAGCTTCAAGAACCCGGCCAGGGGGTTCACACCGGCGCGTTTGGAGCTCATTTCAATTTTCGATTTCGATTTTAAACCACTATAAATAATTAATTAATCACTTCGAATTCAGTTCGGAGAGGCCTCCAAGAATTAATAAAAATTCCGTTTTCTGGCCAAGTAATTATTCTAATTCAGAAGTGATCGTAAACGGGCGGTAATGCAACCCAGGCTTAGGGCACCCTTTTTTATGGGGGTTAAAAAGAGGAGCAAAAGTGTGCAAGCAAGGAGTGTGGTATCTTTGATAAAGAGGCTTTGAAGGAGAGGCGAGAGATGTGGGCAAGAAGCATTTTCTTGAAAGACGGGTTTGAGAGAGGGGCAAGAGTTGCAAGCAGGATGTGTGGTAACTTTGAGAAAAGGGGTATGAAGGAGAGGCGAGAGATGCGGGCAAGAACTGTGAATTTTTTTTCAAAGAGGGGTTTGAAAAAGGTTTGCATTCCAGACTCACCTGCAGAGGAGCAGATCCTTAAGATGGCACGCCAGCTATCGACTGGTTCCACATTTACGTAAGAGACAGCACATTATCAAGTACATAGAGACTGCACGCCAGCTACCCACTGATTCCACATTTACATAGAAACCGCACGCCAGCTATCCACTGATTCCACATTTACACACAGACTGCACATTATCATTTACATAGAGACTGCACACCAGCTATCCACTGATTCCACATATACATAGAGACTGCACAATATCATTTACATTGAGACTGCACGCCAGCCACCACTGATTCCACATTTACACACAGACTGCACATTATCAATTACATAGAGACTGCACGCCAGCTATCCACTGACTCCACATTTACATAGAGGCTTCCACTGATTCCACAGATACCTAGAGACTACCACTGATTCCACATTCACCTAGAGACTACCACTGATTCCACATTTGCATAGAGACTGATTCCACATTCGCATAGAGACTGATTCCACATTTGCATAGAGACTGATTCCACATTTGCATAGAGACTGATTCCACATTTGCATAGAGACTGATTCCACATTTACGTAAGAGACTGATTCCACATTTGCATAGAGACTGATTCCACATTTGCATAGAGACTGATTCCACATTTACGTAAGAGACTGATTCCACATTTGCATAGAGACTGATTCCACATTTGCATAGAGACTGATTCCACATTTGCATAGAGACTGATTCCACATTTACATAGCGACTTCCATTCATTTTTAGACGAGTGCGGCACCCTAACAACGAACCACTGTGGTAGCCCATAATCGACACGTCACATGTTGCAGTCACACTAACGCTACAAGGTTTGCACACACACATACACACACACCACTCACTCACTCACACACACTCCCTCACTCACACACACACTCACCCACACACACTTGCTCACTCAAACATTCACACACACCCTTCTATTTCTCCAGTATCAATGATCTGCCTGTTGGTGGTCACCAAGCGGTAACTCACAATCAGGCAATACATTAGTTTTTTATCTTTCAATGCTGCACGCCCCTCTCACCCCCCCAACACACACCCACGTGCACGCAAACACAGAAATACCCGCACTCACAGCCACAGATACTCACACTCACGCCCACACATATGCACACTCACACACATAATTACACACAGCAAAACGTGTGAGCCGCACCTGTGCGAGTGGCTCTACAGAGGGCGAGCCACTGTGGTAATGGTTGTCGGAGGTCTGTGACCCTGCTGGATGAAATCCTGAGCCACACTCACACACATATATGCATATACACAGCAACACGTGTGAGCCCCACCTGTGCGATTGGCTCTACAGAGGGCGAGCCACAGCGGTACTGGTTGTCAGAGGTCTGTGACCCTGCTGGATGAGAGCCTGAGCCACACACACACAGAAATGCATATACACAGCAACACGTGCGAGCCCCACCTGTGCGATTGGCTCTACAGACGGCGAGCCACAGCGGTACTGGTTGTCAGAGGTCTGTGATTCTGCTGGATGAGAGCCTGAGTCCAAGCCAGCTTGATGGGCCCGCGTACCAAGAGGAGAGAAAGAATGATGGTGGTGGTGTGTGTGGGAGGAGCGGGGCGTGTGCACGTTAAACACGTTCTGGGAGAGGGTCTGTGTGGAAGAAGAAGGGAGTGTGCGTGTGTGTAAGTTGTGTGTGTATTGTGTGTGTGTGTTGTGTGTGTTGTGTGTGTTGTGTGTGTTGTGTGTTGAGTGTGTGTGTTGTGTGTTGAGTGTGTTCGTGTGTGTGTGTGTGTGTGTGTGTGTGTGTGCGCGGGCGCTTCAGTGCACCATCTCAAAGTGTCTGAAGGTGTTGAAGTTTACCGCAAGGGCAGGTTTGCGCTCTCACACACACAAACACACACACACAAACACACACACACACAAACATACACACACACACACACACACACAACAAAGCGAGACTGGGACCCACATACAAAGCACGCCTTTCGCATGCGCCGTCACATCACATCACATCACATCACATCGCATCACATCACATCACATCACATCACATCACATCACATGCACAATGACCAGTAAAATGCAATTTGTGGATTTTAACAATGGTTTGCCATCACCGGCAGGGAGAGGGGATTACACAGAAACTGAAAATGACGACTTTGCCCAACGCTCTGCGTACCTGTGTCGGGGAAAAGCTGCCGAGCGGGAATCCTTGGTCAGCTGAACCTATGATTGGAGGCGTACATGAATGGAGGCGTACATGAACGGAGGCGTACATAAATGGAGGCGTACATGCATGGAGGCGTACATGCATGGAGGCGTACTTGAATGGAGGCGTACATGAATGGAGGCGTACATGCATGGAGGCGTACATAAACGGAGGCGTACATGAACGGAGGCGTACATAAATGGAGGCGTACATGAACGGAGGCGTACATGAATGGAGGCGTACGTGCATGGAGGCGTACGTGAATGGAGGCGTACGTGCATGGAGGCGTACATGAATGGAGGCGTACATGCATGGAGGCGCACGTGCATGGATGCGTACATGCATGGAGGCGTACGTGAATGGAGGCGTACATGAATGGGGGCGTAAATGAATGGAGGCGTACATGAATGGAGGCGTACATGCATGGAGGCGTACATGCATGGAGGTGTACATGCACGGAGGCGTACATGAATGGAGGCGTACATGAATGGAGGCATACATGCATGGAGGCGTACATGCATGGAGGCGCACATGCATGGAGGCGTACATGCATGGAGGCGTATATGCATGGAGGCGTACGTGAATGGAGGCGTACATGAATGGAGGCGTACATGAATGGAGGCGTACATGAATGGAGGCGTACATGAATGGAGGCGTACATGAATGGAGGCGTACATGCGAGCTTGTGTACATGCAAGCGTGTGTACATGCGAGCGTGTGAGGTCGTTTGTGTGAGGAGGAGTGTGGAAGTAGTAGGATGAATTTTCTTTTCAAGCTGCTGGGCGGAAATGCAAGATCGATTGAACATATGAATGGAGGCTGCACACGTGAGTTTTAGTGTGTTGAGTGGGGGTATGACACTTTGTCTGCATGCGCTGAAAACTGACAAGCAGAAATGCATGATCAACTGAACCTGTGTGTGGGGGTGCAAGTTCGGAATGAGAAGGACCCAATACATTAGGAACGATCTCAGCGCTTTAGTTTAGGCTCAGATCCGCATCAAACTTTATATGTATCACTCTTAAAGTTGGCCAGAACCGTATATACACACTGTAGATGACCGTATATTAGGTGATTTCCCTACCAAACAAATTGTATATACATTGCACAAATATGGTTCTGGCCAATCCTAATCACACTTGATATTTATGTGTATAAACATTCACACGAGGAATCCACGCACGTCTATGCTTCCCATGCATGCACGCCTACTGGGTCAACCTAGACTGCATTTCGACCACACGACAGGAAAAAAAAAATCATATTCATGCGCACAGCAAGTTTGCTGGACAGAGTGGCGTCACATGCATCCTACCCTATTGAAAAGCACAGAGCCATATCCTGACTAAACGTCATGCCTGGGGAGGCAGGCTTCAAGACAGGTAGTTAAAACACTACATGAAGCTGCACGCCTTAACAAAGTATGTGTATGCTCACACAGACGCGCTGAGCACGTGCACACACGCGCACACACACAACACACGCACACACATAGAGACACACACACACACACACGCAAACACACACACCACACACACACTACACACACACACACTTACACACACACACTCACCCTGGAGAAGATACACACAGCTGATGTGCCGTTTCTGGCGTAGGCTGGAGCTGGCGAGCTGAAAAGGCATTGCACTGGCATGGCTTCACACACAAACATACACATGCACACAAACGTGTACGCATATGCACACGACTCAAACACGCATACACACACACGCACACGCACGCACCTTGGAAGGGAGAGGCAAACTCCCTTGTGTGAGCGAGCTGGTGTGGGTTGGAGCCAGGGTACTGCATCTGCACAGCCGGAGTCTGACCGTGCTGGTTATAGAGGGGCGGGCTTGAGCAAGGCGGGGGAGCCCCTGAATCACTCCGGCCTCTTACTGCAGCGCTGTTAGATTTGTAGGGAGGCCTGTGACAGTCGTCTCCCCCACTCAAGTCCTCATTCGGTGCAGCGGAGGACCCGCTGTACACACGCCTGTGTGTGTGCGTGTATGCGTGTGTATGTGTGTGTGCGTGTGTGTACGTGTGTGTGCGTGTGTGTATCTGTGTGTGTGTGTGTGTGGGGGGGGGGGTTGCCCACGCCCTTGGCCGTTCTGTGTACTGCAGATATGGCTGTGTGCTTGCATTATAAGTAGGGTTGGCCAAAACCGTATATATACACCATATATTTGGTGATTTCCCTGCCAAAAACACCGTATATACACCGTATATATATGGTTCTGGCCAACCCTAAATATGTCTTACAACCATGAACTCAGGGTGTGCTTGCTGAAGTATTTAAGAAAGGGGCTGGATGTCTTGGTCAAGCGAACAAGAGGAATCAGCACCAGGCTGGCTGACATCAGGCTGGCTGACATCAGCGCACTGGTTGACATCAGCGCACTGGCTGACATCAGCGCACTGGCTAACATCAGGCTGGCTGACATCAGCGCACTGGTTGACATCAGCGCACTGGCTGACATCAGGCTGGCTGACATCAGCGCACTAGTTGACATGAGCGCACTGGCTAACATCAGGCTGGCTGACATCAGACTGGTTGACATGAGCGCACTGGCTAACATCAGGCTGGCTGACATCAGGCTGGCTGACATCAGCGCACTGGTTGACATGAGCGCACTGGCTGACATCAGCGCAGAGCGCACTGGCTGACATAAGGCTAACTGACACCAGCGCACTGGTTGACATCAGCGCACTGGCTGACATCAGGCTAACTGACATCAGCGCACTGGCTGACATCAGTGCACTGGTTGACATGAGCGCACTGGCTGATATCAGGCTGGCTGACATCAGGCCGGCTGACATCAGCGCACTGGTTGACATGAGGGCACTGGCTGACATCAGGCTGGCTGACATCAACACCAGGCTGCCTAGTGTGCGTGGAAATACCAAAATATGGGTCATTCCTGTACAAAGCTACAACCAAGACGCCCGCGTACACGTCTCTTTGCACAAGTGCTGTCGCATGGAAAATTTTCGCCTCAGGATGCAGGATTGATGTGTGTGTGTGTGTGTGCGTGTGTGTGTGTGTGTGTGTGTGTGTGAGGCTTGATTTTCAAATGTGTGTGTCACGCAAATACGCACAAGTTGCACATAGTTGTACGATGTTTAGATGTATGTTTGACTTTATTTTCAGGTGTGTGTGTTTTGTGTGTGTGTGTGTGTGTGTTTTGTGTGTGTGTGTGCGTGTGTCACACAAATACGCACACACAAGAGTAGTACATGCTCGTACGCTTTTCGAGAAACTCCACTGCACGTCCTCCACATGCAATACCTCAGAAGGACTCAAACCTACCACAAGGATTAGGTCTACCTAATGCCAGGTTTTATATAACCTCAGCAGACTGAACTCTTCCTCATTCTTCAGCTGGGTTCAGGTTACCATAATTATGATAGATCGGCTCTACGTCCCCAGGGTGACCAGTTAGCTAGCTGTAGGCCTCACCCCTATGCTGCAAACACACCTGTGAGTCCTGCCCTCGCTGCTACTCGGCGCCTCAGGATGAGTTCGGTGCACTCCTCCAGAGGGTGTGGGCAGGGATACCTATGTATATGTGTGTGCGTGTGTGTGTGTGCACGTGTGCGTGTGTGTGTATATATATATATGTGTGTGTGTGTGTGTTGCTTGAATGCAAGTATGGGTGCAAGAGAGGGTCAGATGAAGAGAAAGAGGGCGAGAAAGAGAGAGTGTGTGTGGGTATGCAAATGCATGCATAATGGCGCGTCTTCCAGCAAGGCTTCATGCAACCTCAAAACCTAAACCTATGCAACCCCACCACCACATCAAAACCCCACCCACCGACAAACCTCACCTGAGCAACCATACCACCACATCAAAACCACACTCCACCGACAAACCTCACCTGCGCAACCATACCACCACATCAAAATCCCACCCCACCGACAAACCTCACCTGAGCAAAATCACCACCACATCAAAATCCCACCCACCGACAACGCTCACCTGAGCAATCCCACCACCACATCATAACCCCACCCCACCGACAAACCTCACCTGAGCAATCATACCACCATCTGCAGTACTGCCTCCCTCAAGAGCAAAAGTAGTACTGTAGCTAGAGGGATGGCTGCCACCTATGTGCGCAAGTGTGTGTGGGTGTGCAAGTGAATACGCGTACGTGTGAGCATGCAAGTGTGTGATTGTGAGTGTGTGCGTGTCCGTATGCGCTTTGTGAGCTCTTTGTGTAGCCAGGCACGTGTGTGTATGTGAGTGTGTGAATTCTTGCGCGGATGTGTTAATCATTGTGCAAGTCCATACGCGCTTCTGTGAACTTTTTTTGTAGCCAGGCTTTGTGCGTGTGTGTGTATGTGTGCAACTTGCTGCCATCTGCCTGTGTGAGTGTACATGTTTCTTTCGTGCATATGCATGTGTGTGTGTGTGTGTGTGTGTGTGTGTGTGTGTGTGTGTGTGTGTGTGTGTGTGTGTGTGTGTGTGTGTGTGTGTGTGTGTGTGTGTGTCCTGTACAAACAGGCAGGCTGCGGCAGGCACTAAAGGAAAGCACACAAGAGCCCTGTCCAGAAAACTATGTTGGGTGCTTGTTAGCAATAGCACACTTCTCTATAATGGTCAGCACCCTAGCACCGATCACGTCAACAAAATCACCAAATCAGCAAGAGCCCCTTCCCACTGGCAGCACTGAACACGCTAACAGAACACGATAACATCAGCAGCACTTAACCACCACCCAGTCGGCACTGGCAGCACTGAACGCGCTAACAGAACACGATAACATCAGCAGCACTTGACCACTACCCAGTCGACACTGGCAGCACTGAAGACGCTAATAGAACACGATAACATCAGCAGCACTTAACCACCACCCAGTCGGCACTGGCAGCACTGAACGCGCTAACAGAACACGATGACATCAGCAGCTGTTACCACCACCTGGTTGGCACTGGCAGCACTAAACACGTCAACAGAAACACGATGACATCAGCAGCTCTTAACCATCACCAGGTTAGCACTGGCAGAACTGAACACGCTAACAGAACACGATAACATCAGCAGCACTTAACCACTACTCGGTCGGCATTGGCAGCACTGAACACGTCAACAGAAACACGATAACATCAGCAGCTTTTAACCACCACTCGGTCGGCATTGGCAGCACTGAACACGTCAAACTGATAACATGGCATTCCATGACCCGCATCCCGGTTGTCATTTCCAGAACTGTAAAAAACATCGGTCAACACAGCAACCTTACCCCTCTAATAAACAGCAACCCACAATCGTCATCTCGGTCGGCACTGCCAGCACTGTAAACCTAAACAATAAAACAAAGAATCACTGGCCATGAAAAATCACCGGCCATGACAGCAACCTTTTATGAACAGCAACCCACAATGGTCACCTCGGCACGTGCTGGCAACACCAGCAAGCTTCTCCCTCACACGATCATCTTGCTCTCTGCTTTCTCACACGATCATTTTGCTCTCTACTCTCTCACACGATCATTTTGCTCTCTGCTCTCTCACACGACCATTTTGCTCTCTGCTCTCTCACACGATCATTTTGCTCTCTGCTCTCTCACACGATCATTCTGCTCTCTGCTCTCTCACACGACCATTTTGCTCTACTCTCTCACACGATCATTTTGCTCTCTGCTCTCTCACACGACCATTTTGCTCTCTGCTCTCTCACACGACCATTTTGCTCTCTGCTCTCTCACACGATCATTTTGTGAACTCATATAGTATGCAGGCATTTGCGTGCTTGCGGTTGCCAACAGACCACTAAGGCGGAATTCTCACAAACACACATAAACAACCCCCTACCCCCCCCTCCTACACACACACCAATCTTACAAGGAAATACACATACGCACACAGACAAGCACAAGCACAATAGGAATGCATGCACACACCACACTACACACACAGATACGCACACACACAAAGCCATGCCGTACGTACCAGCAGAGTGTGCACTGCTCAACCTGTCTGCGTCTGGCTGACTTGCGGAGTGTAGCCCAGACACATTCCTTCCGGAAATGTGGGAGAGGGATCCAGCAGGCTCATGCAGCCCAAGGGCCCCACTGATCTGCGCGCCCCCCTGTGTGTGCGAGTGTGTGTGTGAGTGTGTGTGTGAGTGTGTGAGTGTGTGTGAGTGTGTGTGAGTGTGTGTAAGTGTGTGCTAGTGTGTGTGTGAGTGTGTGCAAGTGTGCGTGAGTGTGCGTGTGTGTGTGCGCTCTTGTGTGTGCGTGCGTGCATGTGTGTATGTGTGATATTACCTGTGTGCATGTAAACTCTCCAGATGCGCGTGACCTTGTGCGCACGCTGCTTGGGACTTGAAGTGTTGAGCTTCCTGTACTGTTCAGCCCCACAGAACCAGAGGCTTGTGATTGGCGGTTTGCGCGTGACGCAGAGAGGAGGCCTGGAGGGAGGCCAGTTACCTGTGTGCGTTTGTGTGTGTGCGTTTTTTTGTGTGTTCGTGTGTGTGTGTGTGCGTTTTTTTGTGTATAAGCTTGTGATTGGCGGTTTGCGCGTGACGCAGAGAGGAGGCCTGGAGGGAGGCCAGTTACCTGTGTGCGTTTGAGTGTGTGCGTTTTTTTGTGTCTGTGTGTGTGTGTGTGCGTTTTTTTGTGTATAAGCTTGTGATTGGCGGTTTACGCGTGACGCAGAGAGGAGGCCTGGAGGGAGGCCAGTTACCTGTGAACGTTTGTGTGTGTGCGTTTTTTTGTGTGTGCGTGTGTGTGCGTTTTTTTGTGTTTAACCGTGTGATATTTGCGCGAGACACAGAGAGGAGGGCTGGGGGAGGCCAGTTACCTGTGTGCGTTTGTGTGTGTGCGTTTTTGTGTGTGTTCGTGTGTGTGAGCGTTTTATTGTGTATAAGCCTTTGATTGGCGGTTTGCGCGTGACGCAGAGAGGAGGCCTGGAGGGAGGCCAGTTACCTGTGTGCGTTTGTGTGTGTGCGTTTTTTTGTGTGTCTGTGTGTGTGCGTTTTTTTGTGTATAAACTTGTGATTGGCGGTTTACGCGTGACGCAGAGAGGAGGCCTAGAGGGAGGCCAGTTACCTGTGAACGTTTGTGTGTGTGCGTTTTTTTGTGTGTTCGTGTGTGTGTGTGTGCGTGTGTGTGCGTTTTTTTGTGTTTAACCGTGTGATAGTTGCGCGAGACGCAGAGAGGAGGGCTGGGGGAGGCCAGTTACCTGCGTGCGTTTGTGTGTGTATGTGTATGTGTGCATGTGTTTATAAGCGTTTGCTTTTGGCGCGTAACGTGGAGAGGGGGGTAGGGGGAAGGCCTGTCCGATGTGTGTCTGTCTGTGTGGAGGAGGGCTGGGGGGCGGCCAGTTACCTGGTTGTGTGTGCGTGTGTGTTTGTGCGTTTTTGTCTGTGTGTGTAACACTCACCTGTGTATCATATCTAACATGTTTTGTGCAAGGTTGTATCATATCAAACATGTCTTTGTGCAAGGTTGTATCATATCAAACATGTCTTTGTGCAAGGTTGTATCATATCAAACATGTCTTTGTGCAAGGTTGTATCATATCAAACACGTCTTTGTGCAATATTGTATCATATCTAACATGTCTTTGTGCAAGGTTGTATCATGTCTAACATGTCTTTGTGCAAGGTTGGGACCAACCTAACCCTAAACCCTAACCCTAAAATGAGAGCCTACGTCATTTGTTGCCCGACTGCTTCTTACTTCCTCCCCAGTGATGGCACATAATACGCGTAAGCCTCGTGATCTCATGCGCTCCTGGTATAGTGTGTACGGACGACACACAGAGATGAGAGTTCATCCACCACACCTACAGGATGTTCACCATCACACACACATACCCACAAGCGCATCCATACCCACACCCAGACCCACAGCCACACCATACATGTTCACAATCACACACGCATACATACATATATTAACATCGGTATTTTCCAGGGATGGGTCATACGGACTTTTGAGACGTCCCATACGGATTAATACGCCATTAATACGACATACGCGTATAATACGCAAACGTATTTTTGCTATTTTGGGGGGTACCCTGGGCTTGCACCAACCACCCCCCAACCACCACCGAATTGTCCCCCCAGCCTCCAGAACATTATAATGCCTCCTGGTAAAGGCCCTG
>Ga0307947_1003467_pt1 | contig 12661 bp, 15 predicted proteins | sample OrgLakmetagen232_FD_201840 | JGI IMG/M metagenome (GOLD analysis project Ga0307947, IMG submission 201840) | Saline water microbial communities from Organic Lake, Antarctica - #232 | ecosystem: Environmental > Aquatic > Non-marine Saline and Alkaline > Saline | place: Antarctica: Organic Lake...
CCGCGGCCTGCACCCAAGCGCGTTTGCCTCTGACTTGTGGGCTTGTCCACAGACCCCCCATTTAGCCTGATTTCCTCAAAGAGGGTGCCAATAGACAATTCACGAGCTCAGGAATCTATTGATATATTTAAAACTTCGTGAAAGTGGCTCATTAAAATTCTGGAGGGGGGTCCCAAAAAGTCCAAACCCCCTCGAGGGACCACACACCCCCGCCCCCCTCGGATCGCACCCATTTATATATCAATCGATAGCTCTCAATCTCAGGATCCCGAGTATATAATTTTAAATGGGATTGACGTCCAAAAGTTATGCTCACTGGGGGCTCCTGTTGCCAGATTTTTTTTTGTAGATGCTACAAGTCTGGTGCTACAACAACAATTATCCCAGTTTTTATACGTGTTACATATGCAGCCTAGCAGTCGCACGTTTCGACTGATGGCTTTATCTGTAACTCTGTGCATGCCAGCTACGCCACTGAGGTGTCCCCACGACCTATCTTTGAGACCGTAGCAATCTTTATTGCACTTTTTGATAGATGGCTTTATCTGTATCAAGGTTTATCTGTAACCTTTGGTATGAACAATTACGTGTGCCAAGCCCAACTACATTTCTGACAATCCATACCCATTACCAAAATGTCCTTTTGCAGTTTCAAATTTCATATTCATTTCTCAAGAGTTCTGCCCCAAACATGTAAGTATTGTATCTCCTCTGCTTCAGCTGTGATTTTACACAAAACCAACGGTACAGCAGGTGGCTGCTACCAAAAAGGGATATATAAAAATTAAAAGGCTACACTACTGCTACAAACTGCATCACACTCTCTCCTGCACAACTCGCCCAACCAAATTGAAAATATTGTACTCTCGCTCTCTCTCTCATAAACCTGCCTCTCAATATGCCATCACACGGGCACATGCGCCTTCCTGCTACCTGCTAGAGGCTACCAACGTACCATTGGCAGCAAAAAAATAGATGGGAGTTCCTACACTGTGAGCAAAAATACAGGGCATTTGTTAAAAAGAATACTTCTGTCAAGGTAAAAATCATGCTGTCAAGAGATGGAATCGAGAGGGTGTGCGTCTGCACAACACATACAAACAGGCTGCTGGAATACTACAAAAGCCTTAAAAGTCGGCGTCCAAGCTGAACTTGTTCATGTCGCCCTGGAGACCGTTCATGACACCTGTGCGTAAAAGGAAGGACGGTTTTACAAAATTAGATCACGGATGCAGCAAGTAGAACCCTGCTGAAACAAGAATCATGTTGGAGCAGGGGAAATGCGGTCAGTGGTGGCACACTCCTTTGGGCTGGCCACAAAAGCAGCAGCAGCATAAGTGGACACAAATCACTAGGCCAGGTGCCACACACTCACCGTTCTTTTGGTACTCGCCAACACGCTTCTCGAAAAAGTTGGTCTTGCCCTGCAAGCTGATGATCTCCATCCAGTCAAAGGGGTTTGTGGCCAGCCAGTGCTTCTCGCAGCCCAGTGCCACAAGCAGCCTGTGACAAGGACAGGTTTCACAGCATTTAATCAGTCCAGTGCCAGCAGCACAAATTAATAAAAGTGCAGGATGCAGGGACTGACAAGCCGGTGTACTTTTGTGCTGGTTCACAGTCTAGCCACAAGGGTAGGACATGGCTGCCAGCAGGCACCTCCTGTCATGCAAGACCTACCTGTCAGCTACAAACTCGATGTATTGCGTCATCAGCTTGCTGTTCATGCCAATCAAGTCGCATGGGAGGGACTCAGACACAAACTCCTTCTCAATAGTGACGGCTTCAACGACGATGTCACGCACACGCTCTTGCGACACCTGGTTGTTCATCATACTGCAGGGCAGGAAAAGAAAGGTGTAAGCAGCCAGATGTTAACAGACCTCAATTGGTTTCTGGCAGAGCTGCAGTATGGCTATGCCGATGAAGGAGCAGCAACAGGAGAAAGCTGACAGGATTCCTCCTCCTGGACAGGCCAAGGAGAACACACTTACATTGCGCACGGCTGGCTACTAGTTTGAGGCAAATTAAAATTTAGCACTTTGATAGCGCGTTCTAGATGACTTAACAAAAAAACACTCCTTGACAAATGGCACTCACTTGTGTAACAGGCAAGCAAAATCACAGTGGAGGCCCTCATCACGAGAGATGAGCTCATTGGAGAAGGTCAGACCAGGCATGAGCCCACGCTTCTTCAGCCAGAAGATGGCACAGAAAGAGCCAGAGAAAAAGATGCCCTCCACACAGGCAAAAGCAATCAGGCGCTCATCAAAGTTCTCGGAGCTGCAAGGAAAACCAGGGGGGAGTGGAGCGCTGTGTTAAGTTGTATATCTAGAACTTGTATGAACTGGTTTGTCGGGAGATGTTCAATTAGAGAGTAGAGAGAGGTAAGGCAGAATTGGGTGACGTCTGGTGAAAAGACAAAGTTGAGAGCGTGCAGGCTTAAGCGACACCAAACACATGATGCATGCTTTGCAGCCCACCTCTCAATCCACTTGATAGCCCACTCAGCCTTCCTCTTCACGCAGGGCACGGTCTCAATGGCGTGGAACAGCTTGTCCTTCTCCACGGGGTCACGGATGTATTGCTCCAGCAACAGGGAGTACATCTCGCTGTGGATGTTCTCAATGGCAATCTGGAAACCGTAGAAGGCGCGCGCCTGCAGGGAGAGGAGACGGAGGGAGTAGTAAGTCGGTGCGGACATGCCCAGGTTGGGATTTCTGCAGGAATGGCGCCCAGAGAAGGCAGCGTGCTTAATAGAGGTAGACAAGAAGCAGTGGAGCCTCAGGCGGTGGGGAAAGTGAACACAAAGCAAAGACAGCTGAGACTTACCACTCGGTCAATCATCCCCCGAACTCCCCCATCTGCAGCAAATTACCTCTGGGATCTGGACCTCGTGCATGAAGCGACCAGCCAGGTTCTCATTCACGATGCCATCGGATGCCGCGAAGAAGGCCAGGACGTGGCTGATGAAGTGCTTCTCGTCGCCGCTCAATTTCTCCCAGTGCTTCATGTCGTCACCGAGGTCCACCTCCTCAGCTGCGCGTGGAAGACAGGGGCGGCACGCACATTGCCGTGTTGGACGCGTTGGGCGGGAGGAAGAGGGAGGTAATGCAATCACCGGGGAGTGGGCAAGTGAAGGGAAGACTAGCTCTGGAGGACATAACCATGGCCTCACCTGTCCAGAAGCTGGCCTCGGCCTTCTTGTACATCTCCCAGATGGATGGAAACTTGATGGGGAACATGCAGAACCTGCGCGTGGCGAGTCAACGGTGTGTGTGTTTATGTGGACCGGGCTGTCGTGGCTTTCACAGCCGCGGTTGGACCGTCTGTGCATTGCAGGTTACGAATGGTTGAGCGCGCGCAAGGAGTACGTAGGAAGAGGGAAGAAAGGGAAGGAAAGGGAGCATCTTCGGTCTCACCTGTCGCTGTTCTCGTCCAGCAGGGGCTCGGGCAGGGCGTTAGACTTCTTGGGGCTGTTGAACAGCTCGGCCTTGTGGTCGTTCTTCTTGGCGGGGGAGCTCATGTTGCTGGCCTGCTGCTTGATGCCGCTCTTCTGGGGGGAGGCCATGACCAGCTGGTTGCCGTTGACCTCGCCCAGAGGCTGCCTGGTGATGCCTTGCACGGACATTGTTGCTTATGAGGAGTAGGAAGGAAAAGAGTTGAAAGGGAGGAAAGCGAGAAGTTGAGATTTAATTAATTGTGCCGATTTTCCAACGACAGCCAGAATTCAAATGTTGCTACTTTTTTGACACACGCAGTACACGCATCACACGCACAAATAACACAAGATTACGATAAATACACACGCGTAGACTTATGGGGGCACTCCTGAGGATGAGTGTTCCCTATGCTTTGAACTGAACGGTGTGCCAATCTGAGTGTTGGGGAGCCCCACACCAATGTCATCAGTACAGAAGGGTGCTTGCATAATCTAGAGGCAGCAAGGATGGAAGCAGCTGAATGGGCAGGTGGCCCTCACACAAGGCCAGGGCCACAAGCACCTTGCCTTGACGAGCATGCACTGGAACCCTCCGAGGACACAGAGTCGCTGTCATTGATTGGGCAGGGTCTCACTAGTTGCACACAAGTCCCAGGCCTCCAAAACCGTGCCTTGACGAGCGTGTGCTTGCATGGTAATAATGTCACAGCAATCGAGGGGCTGGGCCATCTCACTCGCTTGCAGCACCTCAATATCTCCTCAAATGCCGTGGCTTCCCTGAAAGGCATCCAAGGCAAGTACCAGATTCTGAATTCAACCTCTGAAGGGTCGCTCGGATCTGTGCAGGTTGATCAATTTTATGAGCATCATTGGGACATGAATGAACCATGCGCATTGTGTCGTCATGCCCAGCACAACACGTGCAACTCTCCCCACGCAGGCCTGCCATCACTCACAAATCTCAACCTTTCCAGCAACCGACTCACGGGCGCACTGCCCCCTCTGGATGGCCTGTCCAGCCTAACGCATCTCAACCTGTCTTACAATGGCCTCACCAGTCTTCAAGGTCTCCACTCCCTGCTCCCAAGCTCCTCCCCCTCTGCCCCACCACACCCCCTGCGCAAGCTCAACCTCAAGCACAACCTCATCAGTACTGTCCAGGTACAGCACCCTCATACAGCAGAAACACACACATCCTCGTACAGCAAATACACACATACACACAAGTACACACACACACATGCACACACACACATGCACACACACATACACACACATACACACTGGCACCACGCAGGCGTTTGGGGCACTAGTGCACTTCCCGGCCCTCCAACAGCTCAGCCTTGGGGGCAACCCGGTGTGCCTGCAGCCCGACCATAGGCAGCAACTCCTCGCCCTCCTGCCCCAGCTTGCAACGCTCGACAGTGCCCCCAGCCACAACATCACCGCCTCGCCTGCTCCTGTGTCCCCCCACATGTCCCTGGGCGGTAACACTGCTGCCACTGCACTCCTCCCTCACCAACCACACCAGCAGCAGCAGCAGCAGCAGCAACAGCAGCAGCAGACCCCACACTTCGTCCTCCCTCCCCCTCCCCTCTCCTCACCCTCTGACCCACACCTGTTCCAGCAAGCACACCAACAGCACCAGCAACACCAACCTCAACAGATTCAGCACCAGCAGCAGCACCGGCAGCACCCTCAACAAGGCTTCTCTGGGCAGCAGCATCCCCTCCAGCAGTCGCAGTACCCCCACCTCCCCCAGCAGTCTCAACACCACCCTTATCCCCTCCCCTCGCAGCAATTCACACTAGCACCACACCAGCCGCAAGTGCAGCAGCAGCACTATCAGCAGCAGCACCAGCCACCACAGTATCCTGACGCCCCGCCCCCCCATGTGCTGGCAATCGGAAGCACGTTAGGACAGCAAGATGCACGAGTTGGGGCTTCGAATGCAGGTTAGAGTCTCAGGTGTTTGGTACAAACAACAAGCTTTACATTTGCGCACGGTTTGATGTAAGGTGATGACCACAAGTAGAAGGATAACGCAATAGCATATTTAGTGCGTAGGGACACACAAACACACATACACACACACTCACATACACAGAAATTTACAATTACACAAACACACACATACGCACACACACCTATTTCACAGGAGTGAGTATAGCAGGAGGCCCCACAGGAGGGAGAGGGCCTGACATGGTGGTCCTGCCCCCCCCTACAAACCGTGGCAGGGGCCCAAAGGCTCAGGCACTGAATCAAAACAACCAAGGCTTAACTACAAGCAATGCTGTCCAAGGTGTGTGTGTGTGTGTGCGTGCGTCTGTGTGTGGGTGTGTCTGAGTGCTTGTGCAAAAACACACCGTGTTTTTCTAAGACAATTGCAGAACTTTGACCGCCTCTCTCTCCACTTCTTCGCCCCTTCAAACATGTCCTATGGCCTATGTTATAAACTCGTTTGTCCAGTCCTTCCTCCGTCTCCCATTCTGATCTCCTCTCTTTCCTGGCACATCCCCCCACACATAGGGCCAGGCCAGCAGCCACACACAAAGCTAGGGCACCCTCCGCCACCCGCTGCGCGCAAGGTGGTGTACCTCGTAGATGCCGCAGTGCAAGCCAGGTAGGAGGGTGTTGCGTGTTGGTACGTTGCACACCAATAAGTATAGGGTTAAGCTGCCAGCCACACATCAAAATTACTCCACGTGCCTCCTGCAGCGCGTCAGGCAGTTAGCATAGTAGATGCTGCGGTGCAAGCCAGGTTGGAGGGTGTTGCGTGTCGGTACGTTGCATGTCTGAACACAGGCATGCAGAGTTGACGAAATTGGTTAAGTGGACCTTGTGTTTCTGGTGATTGGTAGCATGTAAACTGCTGCTGCTGCTGCTACCAGCTACTGAAGTGGTGATGTTCCTGTGTACGTAGGCTTTATTACGGAAGACACAATTGTGCGTGCACACACAGTCACACACACACATATATTTACATACACACACGCTCACGCACACACACCTCACACATACACACATACACACACAGTGATCGTGCTGCAATGCGTGTCCAGCGGGAGGTGGAGCAGCTCAAAGCACAGCTGGCTGAGATGACAGGTGGGTTTGTGTGTGTGCGCATGTACATAGAGTTTGTGTTTCCACCTGTGTGCGTGTACGCATGCAGGCTAATGCGCATGCTTGCCACACATTGATTGTGTCATGTGCGGGCCCCCAAAAAAGCACAGGCGATGTAAAAGCGCAGCAGCAGATTGGTTGCAATTTGTGTGCGTTTATTATGTGTGTGCGTGAATGCAGAGAAGCTGGGGCAGCACACACGTGTGGATCAAACACATGCTGATCCAGAAGCGCAGCAGCAGATTGGTTGCAATTTGTGTGTGTATGTTTCGTGTGTGTGCGTGAATGCAGAGGAGCTGGGGCAGCGCACACGTGTGGATCGAGAGGCGCAGCATCAGATGAGCAGCATCCTGCAAGCTGGGGAGGAAGACGCACAGCGGCGCATAGAGGACGGCTACAGGGAAGCCTCGCAGGCAGTGTCAACAGCGCTGTGAGTGCGTACTTTTTTTTGGCAGTGGTCGTTGCTCGTTTTTTGTTGTGTAAGTGGAGGCAGCAGCAGCGCATAGAGGAGGGCTACAGGGAAGCCTCGCAGGCAGTGTCAACAGCACTGTGAGTGCGTACTTTTTTTGGGCAGTGGTGGTTGCTCGTTTTTGTTGTGTAAGTGGAGGCAGCAGCAGCGCATAGAGGAGGGCTACAGGGAAGCCTCGCAGGCGGTGTCAACAGCACTGTGAGTGCGTACTTTTTTTTGGCAGTGGTGGTTGCTCGTTTTTTGTTGTGTAAGTGGAGGCAGCAGCAGCGCACAGAGGAGGGCTACAGGGAAGCCTCGCAGGCGGTGTCAACAGCGCTGTGAGTGCGTGCATTTTTTTGAGTATTGGTCATTGCTTGTCTTTTGCTGTGTAAGTGAAGGCGGCAGCAGCCCACAGAGGAATGCTACAGGCCAGCCTCCCAGCCGGTGTGAGTCACCAACGCTGTTAGGTTGGGACTGTGTCTGTCACTTTAGTTGGCCAATAGACATGTTAACAGAATAGAGTTGGCTAATAGACATGTTAACAGGATTAAGTTGGCTAATAGACATGTTAACAGAATTAAGTTGGCTAATAGACATGTTAACAGAATTAAGTTGGCTAATAGACATGTTAACAAGGAGCAGCGCACAGAGGAATGCTACAGGCAAGGTAAGGAAAGGTTATATCGCTATATATGCCTCTGGGGGGCATCTGAACGGGAGCTTTTCCCTTGGTTTTTTCTAGCGCCTTTTCGGTTTGGTTACAGGCTTTTTCCAAGCTACAGGCAAGCCTCGCAGCTGGTATGAGTCAACGGCGCTGTGAGATTGTGGCTGCATTTGTACTGGTATGTGGCTGCATTTGTACTGGTATGTGTCAACAGCACTGTGAGAATGTGGCTGTATTTGTACTGGTATGAGTCAACGGCGCTGTGAGACTGTGGCTGCATTTGTACTGGTATGTGGCTGCATTTGTACTGGTATGAGTCAACAGCGTATGTGGCTGCATTTGTACTGGTATGTGGCTGCATTTGTACTGGTATGAGTCAACAGCGCTGTGAGATTGTGGCTGCATTTGCCATTACTTGTCAGTGCTCAGCGTGATGCCTGAACATCACAGGAGGGAGGTGGAGGCGCCACGCAAAAGTGGCCACGAAGCGGAGGAACGTGCAAGATCTAAAAAGCCGTTTCTCATGCTTGCGCGCGTGATGCCTGATCATCACAGGAGGGAGGTGGAGGCGTCACGCAAAAGTGCCCACGAAGCAGAGGATCGTGCAAGATCTAAAAGCCGTTTCTCATGTTTGCGCGCGTGATGCCTGATCATTACAGGAGGGAGTTGGAGGCGTCACGCAAAAGTGCCCACGAAGCGGAGGATCGTGCCAGCAAAGCAAACCAAGAGCGACTGGCGGTGCAGACACGGTTGGAGGAGCTGCAGGAGCAGATCCATAGGTGTGACACTCACGCACACAGACGTAAACAGACACACGCACACACGCACAGACATACACACACACACAGACAGGTATGACACTCACACACAGACATACACTAAAGGGATAGGGAGGTGCCAAAGTGGCATCCAACCACTGGAACTGGTTTGGTCCTTTTGGCCTAGTGCTTCTGTAACACTACGTACACAGACACACACACACACACACACGTACAGACAGACACACAACACATATGCAAGGTTAGCAAGGTTGCTGAGTTACGATAGTGAAATGATGATTGTGTAGCCAGCTTGATCAGCAAGCGGGCTTAGACATTTTTCGAACTTGGAAACAAGCGCACACATGTTTACGCGTATGCACTTACACACACACGCACACACACACGCACACACATACACACTTTGTAGGCTGCAGCAGGATGCAAGCCGTGAAGCTGGGTCACGAGAAGCTGAAATTAGCCGTGTGGTGTCAAGTTTGCGCGAGGATCTGAGGAGAGCATGCGAAGCGGAGGCAGCATTGAAGATGGGCCTGCAGGAAGCTCAATTGCAGGTGGGTTTGGTGTGAGGCGTGGAATAGCTGGAAAGTGTAGGGGTGGGTGGGTGGTGTGGGTTGGGGGGGGGGGTGTTGGTGGGTGTGGGTGTGGGTGTGGGTGTGGCTGTACGGGTTTGTTTGTGTGGGGAAAGAGGGTGATTGTGTGTCTTAGTGTGGTTGTGCAGGGAGGAAGTTAAGTGTGTGTGTGTTTGCGTGCACGCCCTTCAGTGCTGCATGAAGGCAAGAGAAAGAAGTGTGAAATTTAGGTTTATTGCAAAGGCCAAACACGTGTTTGTACGTACCATACCTTCGTATCGTAGACGCCGTTGCGTTTCTACGTACCATGCCTTCGTATTGTAGATGCCGTTGCGTTAGTATGTACCACGCCCTTGAATTGTAGATGCCATTGTGTTACTGTGTACCACGCCCTTGAATCGTAGATGCCGTTATTATAGTATATGTACCACGCCCTTGAATCGTTGATGCCATTGTGTTAGTGTGTATTATGCCCTTGAATTGTAGGTGCCGTTGTTATAGAATGTACCACGCCCTTGAATCGAAGATGCCATTGTGTTAGTGTGTATTATGCCCTTAATTCGTAGAAACCGTTGTGTTAGTGTGTATTATGCCCTTAAATCGTAGATGCCGTTGTGTTAGTATGTACCATGTTCTTGATTGTAGATGCCGTTGTGTTAGGTGTGCCATGTTCAAAAAAAACCATGTTAGCGTTTACCATGTTAGTATGTACTATATACCGTGGACATATGACTTCTAGACTGCTCCGGCCATTACTTACCTATATGCTCGTTTTGACATGCGTATGCTTGATGGAGATGTGTGTGTGTGTGCAATTAGGAGGGAAGTAAGGTGTAATTGTGCTTGGGGAGATGTGTGAGCAATTAGGAGGGAAGTAGGGTATAAGTATGCTTGGGGTGTAGGGTTGGCCAGAACCGTGTACATACGGATATATAAACCTTGTTTTTGGTGATTTCCAAGCCAAAAATGCCGCACGTACAGGGTATATTTATGGTTCTGGCCAACTCTGGTTATTGTGAGCAACTAAGAGAGCACCAGGGTGTACTTTGATGGGGCAACTAAGAGAGCATCAGGGTGCAATATGATGGGGCAATTAAGAGAGCATCAGTGTGTACTTTGATGGGACAACTAAGAGAGTATCAGGGTGTACTTTGATGGGGCAATTAAGAGAGTATCAGGGTGTACTTTGATGGGGCAACTAAGGGAGCATCAGGGTGTACTTTGATGGGGCAACTAAGAGAGCATCAGGGTGTACTTTGATGGGGCTCTGGCAAGGGTGAACACAATCCAGCTGCAAGTCTTTCCTGCACTGCACTGCACACTGACCGTTATCAGCGTCGACTTTCACTAGACTTCTTGTGAGAATAAACAAAAAGGGCTCTGGCTAGCCCTCACAAGCATGCAACACAGGCAAAATGCAACAACAAGCCAGCATGTGTCGCTTTTGCAGCCGGCCATCCCGCACACCCACACAAAAAGCTGGGGCCTGTTGACACACACATACTCACACACACAAGCACATGCACGCACATACATATGCATACACATACAAACACACGTGCACATACACATACAAGCACTCACACATGCACGGACGCACACACACACACAAACACACACGTTCTAGCTGCAGCCCGCGACACGCTGTTGTGCATTGACCTTGCAGGCGTGCAACGCAGGAAAAGCGGAACTCAGAGCAGCCGGCGCTGCAGCTGCAGCTGAGCAGCGCATTGCGAACCTGGAGGTAGGAACAAGCACTTTCGCGGCGTTATTTTGCTAGTTTTTTTTTAACCACCGTGACGTGCGTTGGTGCAAAATCAGCATAACACTTTTCAGTGCATTCATCTGCTGTTTTATTTTTGCGCCGTGACGTGCGTTGGTGCAAAAGCAGCATAACACTTACAGTGCATTCATCTGCTGTTTTTTTTTGCAACGCCGTGACGTGCGTTGGTGCAAAATCGGCATAACACTTACAGTGCATTCATCTGCTGGGTTTTTCTTGCAACGCCGTGACGTGCGTTGGTGCAAAAGCAGCATAACACTTACAGTGCATTCATCTGCTGGGTTTTTCTTGCAACGCCGTGACGTGCGTTGGTGCAAAAGCAGCAGCACTGCCGTGACCCAAAAATGTAGACTTTTGATGCGGTCATTGTTAGTTTTGGTTGCAAAACCAACACAAGGAACCGCTCCAGCAGTGTATTCAGAAGTCAACCAACCCACAAAACTGGGTCCTCCACATCATGTTCAACGTTAAATCTTCTTTTTATGATATAACAGGCACCACTCCAGCAGTGCAGCAGCACTGCAAATCAAACACCTGTGCAGAGCCTTCAGCCTACTTACATCCACACGACTTACGTCAAATACCTGCGCAGTATCTTGTGCAATGGATTGCGCAATGGCAAGCACCACTCCAGCAGAGCAGCAGCACTGCAACTCAAACCCCTGTGCAGTCCCCTCAGCTTCCTCACAACCACATGACTTACGTCGAATACCTACCTACTTACGTCGAATACCTAACTGCAATAACAGGCATCACTCCAGCAGAGCAGCAGCACTGCTGTGACCCTAACGGCACGTATAGCGCAGACATCCTGTGACGCAGATGCGCAGGTGAGCAATTGTGCACGTGTGTGGGCTACAAAAGTGTGCGTGCGTGCATGCATGCATTGCACTTGCACATGCACATGCACATGCATGCACTCGCATATGCAAGCCAGCACGTGCCTTTGTAAATGTTTTGGTAAAGTAAAGCGGTCGAGAGTGTGAGGCATGCTCCTGACTAATTAAATGTGATGTCGTATGCATAACGTGAGGCATGCCCCTTCCATATCATACCAGCACTTCATGATCACAAGCAGCGGGAAGTGATGTATGCGTGTACGCACACACACATAAACATTCGCAATCATGCATGCAAACACATACATGCACGCGCGCACGCACGCACGCACGCACAAACACAACACCCTGCAGGTGAACGCCCTCAAGGCCAGGCTCGCAAGTGCAGAGCAGACGGCTCAGGGGGCTAGCAGTAGGGAGCACGAGCTGCTGGGAAGGGTGAAAGCTCTGACAGAAGCATCTGCTACAGCCGCTTCGCAGCACGCTAAGGTGCGTGGTTGGTTTCTTGTGTGTTTGCGGTGCTGCGCACGCGCACACATACACACACATGCACGCTCACACACACACACATGTGCACACACGTATGCATACACACATACACACACGTATGCATACACACATACACACATGTGCATACACACTTACACACACGTATGCATACACACTTACACACACGCACGCATACACACATAAACACACAGGAGCTTGAGCAAGCTCGGCAGCAGGCGGCGCAAGACATTGTCGCAGCACGGGCAGCAGAGAGCAAAGCCTCTGAGGAGCGAGGACGGTTGAGCATGGCTGCCCAGGTATGGCAGTGTAGATGTGGGTGTAAGTGTGGGTGTGGTTGTAGGTGTGGGTGTGGGTGTGGGTGTGGGTTTGGGTGTGGGTGTGGGTGTGTACAGGTGTAAGTACTATATACTATAGATATAGATAATATTTTGTACTATACCAGGAGGCGTCAAATAAAATTTCCTGACAGTCACGTGTAAATTTTTGGCTTCCGACCCAAAATGCCCC
>Ga0307947_1003471_pt1 | contig 12651 bp, 10 predicted proteins | sample OrgLakmetagen232_FD_201840 | JGI IMG/M metagenome (GOLD analysis project Ga0307947, IMG submission 201840) | Saline water microbial communities from Organic Lake, Antarctica - #232 | ecosystem: Environmental > Aquatic > Non-marine Saline and Alkaline > Saline | place: Antarctica: Organic Lake...
TGGAGTGGACCGTGGACCAAAACGAGCAGTACTGTAGGGAAAACCACAACGCATGCTTCCTTACCGTTACTAATAGGCCCTACTATGCTCTGCTGTCTTGCAAAAATATTGCCAAGGGAAAAACCATGCAGCCTTACTATGGCCCAGCTTCAGGTTTCCTTCTTGGACAGTACGTCAACAAAAAGTTTTTATGTTGAATTACTGAGTTTATTGAGGGGACCAGCAACATCAGTCCAAGTGTTTACTGTCAACTTTTGACTTAATCTTCATTTCTGATATTGACCTGTTCTAAGAACCAAACAAGCATTCTCATCATGTCTGCTCGCCTATCGATTCTTACGTTTGGAAGAAACTTTGAATCATATACTCTATTGGGTCAAGCTGTACCCATAGCAATCTTGGAGAAACATTGATGGCGTAGTAATAATAAGACAGCAGTGTAGAAATTGTGAGTAAGGAACAAGCTAGTACCGAGAAGGAGTGTCGATACGTGCGTTTGCATCATGACGATAATAAGCAAGAAGAAAGAAAAAGAAAGTTATTAGCCACCCCCAATTGCTTGTTGCCGCCCCCTGTCAAACATCATACATCATCCTCATTATGATCATAATCTAGGAACATCCTGTGGATACACAAAGCAGTTTCATCATGCATTTACACATACAAGGGTTGACAAGGCCAAAAATCAGTTGACTTGGATGATACACAGCTGAAACAACCACAAATCAACCACCCAGTTGAATCCAGCTGAGATCAACTGGTCAGATGGTTGAATCAATTAGCTGGTTGATTACACTGTTAAAACAACTGCATTTCAACCATCTGGTTGATTCAACCATTTTCCTAGTTGATCCTGGTTGAATCAGCTAGAATGGTTGTTTCAGTCTGCAATCAACCAGGCCTGGTTGAAACAATGCGGTTGAAATAACAGCCCACTCTTTTCCGACGAGAGACCTGAGGTGCACCACCAGGACAGTATCTGAGGTTATTGTTGTACCATTAATCTTAAGCTGTAGAGAAGAAAAAATTTTGGTCCTAAGCAAGAGGAATAAGGAAAGCAGAGAGATTCACGCCTACATCAATTAAAAGTTTAGTTTGGATTTAGGGGACTCAATTAAGGAAGCTCGTGAGCCACCACTTTGGTACCAAGTACCATTGAACTTCACCATAGTAGCTGCATCCTGTTATGCCCTTCACCATAGTAGCTGCGTCCTGTTATGCGTGCCGTCAACAACCTTGTGCTGTTTTTGCCTGGCTGCTGTTGCAGGACAGAAGGTGCCCACACAATAATCCTTGATATTTGTAATGAGAGAGAGAGTGATTATTCCGATAACTGTAATTAAGTGTCCTCCAACTTCCAATAAACACGCGGACTTGCAGACCATGCTAAACAAGTTGAGAGTATACGCCGAGAAGGAAGTCTCTCACTGTCAACACACAGAAGTCAGAGGTAATGTGCTTCAATTCCAACTCTGAAAACCTGCCCCCCCTGTACTTTGACGGTGTATGCTTCCTTACACGGACTCCTTCAAATATTTGGGCATGGTGTGCGACAAGCAGATCAATCTGATTACCGCGGCTGACGCAGCACTTCGCCTATTCACGGCAGGCACGTTCAGAGTCAAGAGTTTGTTCAGAAACATGACCTTTCTACCAGGCTACACGCGTACACATGGCTTCTCAAGACATACGCTATTCCTGCTGGTATGCGAGTCAGATTTGGGCTACTCCCTACTTACAACAAGGCAAAGAAATGGACAGTCCCCTTCCAGAGATACCACGCCTTCATGGTGTGTCATGCGAGAGTGGAACCCTCACAGTTCAATTGGTTTCGTGCAGCAATGCGGCTGTACAGTTCTTTTGACTAAATCCAACAGCTACACAAAAATGAAAAAGGTCTTACATGCTGACATGCAGCTGAGTACACGATCCAATGATCGCTGGTCAGCCCGTATTCTTTCTGCCAGGATGGTCTGACATAATTGTATATCTTCAAACAGAAGCTGCAACACTGTGCGCCCGTTGATCTCAGCCGTTTTGTGGTGGACCTCAGGAGAGACACTGGGAGTATTGGACACCTTTTTCTGAAACTTATCCAAGAGAACACAACAGCAAACGCTCTACGTATCACCACTGGTGTGCTCTTCCTACCAAAAGAGCTCTGGTCACTCATTTGCCTTACATCCTTCCCAAATACATGTTTCTCTACCTGCCTCGGGATGTCATCCGTAGTACAGCTCGTTTCAGACTTCGTGTCCACATCCTACGTTTTGGGACAGCGACATGGAATCAAATTAATTCCCCCACCTGTGACCTGTGTGATACTGATGATGTCCGAAATGAGCAGCATGTTCTTTTCCACTGCGTCAATCCCCACGTGATTTCTCTCCGCAGGATATATGCATCTCTGTTTCCCCCAGCAACAGGAGCTCACGATGTGCTTACTTTACCAGAACAATTACAAGCTTTATTTTTTCCTCCATGAACTAATTAATTGCGTTTTATGAGCAGGTTAGCAGTCTTGAGAAGGCCTTTTTTTGTAAACCTTGAGATTAAAAGCACAATTTATAAGCAAAGGGTGCCTTTTTTATTAGATTGAGTTGCCTTTGGGACATATGCTAGCAGATTATTACTAGATCGAGGCGCTGTCACTACTACCAGCACTTGTACTATGCTTAGGGGGATAACATGCCTGTCAGCAAGAACTTTACTTTGTCAGTATTTCCTTTATCAGCCGTGCAAATTGCAACCTACTGTCATAATCTTCAGGACAATTTTTTTCACAATCATTTTTTGCTTGGATTGTTTTTAGGTGTTCCTCACTCTCATGGGTTGAGCAGCCATACCAGGTTTGCATGTTTGTCATCCAGACTAAATAAGCTAGTTTAATAGAATGAGTCGCTGTCACCCTACGTATACGCTTACAAAAAACAATGCACACACACGCTCACGGCAGTGGTGAACTAGATCACTTGCTTTTGCTGATTCCTAGCTGGGCCCACAGTACAGAAATAGACGGCTGCATATGGACGGCCTTGGAGGCCAGAGCACGCAGTTGCCTCCTGTCTTGCTGGTCTTCTTGTTTTTGACCATGGGCAGGTGAAGGAGGAGGTACTGACGCCGCCAGACATAAGAACATGAGGTGCGTCAGATCAGCACTGCCCAGAGCCTGAACAGAAGAGTGTCATAAAAACTAAATTGAACGGGTTTGAAGGTCGCAAAGCATTGATTTCAATACGATGTCCCCTTTTCTTGGTAAGGCACTTGGTAGAGCTAGGCTAGTGTGGCAAAGGAAAAAAGAGGGAAAACTAAGCAGGCAGAGTGAAAGCCACCTCCCACGTTTATTAAGGAAAAGGAGCCACTCTGGTACTGATTATTGCTAAAATCCTTTAGAGGAAAAAGGAAAATATCAATGAGGATCTCGAGGTTTGCAGGCTTGGCCTGAAGCCGCGGCTGGTCAAGATACTGGAAAGGGCACGTCTGGTATGGGAGTTTAACAGCATGCAGATCGAGCTTGGAAGCAAATTTATAACCTTGAGATGGATCATACGTCTTTTCTGTATGAAACACGTTTCGTACATTACACACAATTTACTGTATTAAACAAATCCAATTAAATTATGCGATAGCAAACTGAGCCGATAGCGACCCTTTAGGCAACTTTTTACCCAGAGGCGAGATCTTGGCCGAGGTTGGTGCTGTCTGGAAAGGGTTGCTCTGCCGGTGGCTAGCAGCTGAGGTTAATAGCTTGGACGCAAACAATGTCCCTTCCTGTCCCGCAAAACTCACCTGTCCCACCGCCTCCACCACCCGCTCTCGCTTGCCAGCCGCCACCTCTGCACCCGCCAGAGCAGCTAAAGCAGCGGCCCTGGTGAAGCCCAGTCCCTCACGCCCTATAAGCCAGATCAAAGGCGGGTAGAAAATTCAATATCCAGAGGTTCAGTGCCAAAGTAGTCAACAGACAAGAAGGCAATTGAAGAGTTGGCTTTCGCACATTTTGGTACTTTGCTATACCGTACGTCCATAGATCCACCGCCCCCTTTGAATAAAACAAGTATTATTTGGTCAAAATGTGCAACCGCCCCCCTAAAACAATAAATTTCAGCTTTGTACTGCAACCGCCCCCCCCGCACTGCCCCACTCAAAATGGGGCGTCCTGTGGAACTTCCTGACGGGCGCAGGCGGAGCTGGGGCTGGGGTGCAGGGGCAGGCGGAGTTGGGGCTGGGGGGTCAGGGAGTGCTGGGAAGGATTTTTGACCACTCATCGCTTGCACTGCTCAAAATACTTATATTTCCGTTACTGCTCACAACCGCCCCCTTTAGAAATAATTATACCGTTATAGGAACCACCGCCCTTTCACCGCCCCCATCGAAAAGCAATAATCAGGGGGCGGTGATACACTTTTTTCCTGGTAAATATTTAAATGCAACGGCACAAAATTGAGCAGTGCCACGAATGCGGAGAACCCTGGAAAATGCCACTTTTAATAAGGGGCCTTCAATTCATGCAAGCACACGTCTACACAGAACTAAGAGCACCTGTCCTTCGACCTGAGTACATCATGGTTAAATAGGCTGACATCACAAAAGTTAAAAGACCTCATTACCCGGCCAGTTTGGGTCTGCCAGGGGTGTGTGTGCCACCGTATCACATAACCTTTGTAACATTGTTACTACAAGGAGTGAAAACCCCTCCCTGCTCGCTCTGCATAGTTACGTGCTAGTTTTCCTTCTGCCTAAACTGGCATTCAATCAGGTTACAACCCAAATGCCCAGGCTGCCTGTTTGAGTATGATTGTTCCCCACTTGACCTCTTTCAGGCTCTTCACCCGCCCTACTCACATGCCGGCTTCATCACTTCTGGGCGCGGGACCTTCTGGGCGCCAGAACGCTTCAAGATACGAGACGGGTCATGGGGAGGGAGCCTCACGTGCTTGGTGCTGCACTGCTCCAAGTGATTGAGGAGCTTCAGCGCAGTGGTGGATGCCCACCTACAAGGGGTTGGTGCAACACATCCAGGCAAGACCAGTCTGCAGTGGGCTCACGCACACACGCCATGCTAGCAGGGACACATGCATACCACACACACATACCTCACACTTACACACACTAATAAGGCGTGCCTGTCATGCTCGCAGCTCACAAGAGCTCTTGCCACTGCACGCCTCATTGGTTTGTCGATAATAAATAGGAGGAAATTAGGAAACCTAAGCGCTTGCAGAGCAAACTTTGCATGTATACTGAAGTCATGTCACCCTCTACCTCTACTACTTTACCACTGTGGCTTCATCCCAGCATCTAACACGCTAATTTGCCACCTCCTCCTTCCTTCTTCACACACCTGGCCTCCAGGGCAAGCTTTTTGAGCGAATGCTCAGCACTTTCGCCATCAGCGCTGCCTTCAGACGTAACACCGTCCACCCAAAGAGCTAGGGCAGTATTGGCTAGCAGAACGTGGGCAGCCGGCCTGGCTCTCAGGGGCAGCTGCGAGTGAAACAATTTTTTGTGTAGATGCACAGTGAAAATGATAAGAGGAAACCACATATTGCGCAACAGCCATAATAACTGTCTAGTTTGGAAGGCACACACAACCATGTGCATAGTTTACCAGTCTACATTGGGACAGATTCTTATGCATAAGGAAGACCAGCCATGCATGGATTCCACCAACATAAACAGACCTGGAGATGAAACAGAGAGGGCGCTGACAGTATGAGCATACCTGGAGACGAAACAGAGGGGGCACTGACGGTACAAGCATCCACAGTTTTGGATTCAGCTCACGTAACGAACGCAACCGAGAGGAGATCACACACAAGGTGCAGCATTGTCCTCACCTGAGCATCAACCAGGCTTTTGGCCATCGTGTGAGCATCCCTCTGCTTCCCTCGTTGGTGCAAGAGCAAAGGCACCTGCGGGGTGATGATGCAAGCACATAGAGCTCGTGCCTTCTTGCTGGCATGCTAAACATTTGCGAGCCAGTTGTGCGCAACAAGCTGGCTTATTCGTTGGTGTGCTGCACATATATTGAGTGTCAGGCACGTGAGCACACACAACAAACCTGCCTAACGAGGTAAATGCTAGCACACAGATGTCTGTGCTACACCAGGGTGCACACGGTGAAACCACGCGCTAGCCTGCCGTAAAAGGGACAGCTTGTAATACTCACACACACAAGCCTGTATATATCACGAGGGTGCACATGTCAGCATTCACACACACAAGTCAGTGCTACAAGAGACTGCACTGTCCACTCACACCTGTGCTAGCTGCGCTGAGGCTTGCAGTGCTTTTTCCCATGGCTGCGCACTGAAGTTCTTTGCCTGCGTTTTTGGTGTGCGGTACACAAGCGGATGCGTGTCAAGCATGCATGACGCAATGACCACAGATGCTGCCAATCCCGGCAGCGCATAAGACGTGAGATGTGGAGGACAGGTGCAAAGATGACTTAGCCATAGACTCTGACATACATGATGCTCCTCTTGCTACTATATGAACGTCATTGAAAGTATGGCTGCAGCCGTGAACTCAGACACACAAACTAAAGACACACAAAACATGCACAAGTGCTAACACAGAGACAGGTGGACACACGCTCATAAAAAAAACACAGGAAAACGCACATGCAGTGCCCCCGCCAGCCACTGAGCTGCAGAACTGCCTTGTTCTCGCACGGTTGCCACTCCCACTGCTGGTGGTGATGGCGGTGGTGGTGGCTGTGGTGCGTTGCTCGACTGCTGCTGTTGGTGCAGGTGCCAATGGTGGCGGTGATCAGCCTCAGTCCCTTGGGACTTGCTCAACAGGCGGGCGTACTCAAGCACGGAGGGAAGGTCACCTCCTCGTGCTGCCTGTGTATGTTTGTGTGTGTGAGTGCGTGTGTATTTGTGTGTGTGTGTGAGTGCGTTTGTACGTGTTTGTGTGTGTGTGTGTGCTTGTGTGCAGAGCACAATCAGGACCAGGAAAGCGTGCGCAGCATGAGGTCAGTTGACTGGAGGCAACTGCTGCTTGCAAGCATGATCGTCATATGGCATATGGCACAAGCTTCAGTCACGTCAGTCAATCAGGGCCATAGTGTTATCAAAGGACTGTTGCCCTTATACTGAGGAGAAAGGACATTGGAGTCTTCAGCTAGTGTATTGCCCATTCATAGGTGGTGGTAGTATAATGTTGCATTGACATGTCAGACTGAATCTGAAGCATTTAGTTCTTGTCGTGCACAACATCTATGACTCCTGTGCAGAGAAGCTCATGCCGTGTCTACGAGAGGCTTGCACGTGCAGGTTCTGCATCTCCAGCAGCACAGAGAGGCCTGCTGGGCACAAACACCTCAGTGCACAATGTTTTCAACAAGTAGGTGCATGCGCACACAGAATCCCCCTACCTCAGAGAGCGACACCTCTGCGTTTGGTATTTGCGACACTTTGGCATGACAGCGCCCCAGTTGGTGGTGAGCGACGGCCACGTGCGAGAGGCAGTGCTGAAGGCCCCAGCGTAGCCTAAGAAGACAGTTTGAGCGTTTGTATGGCACATGTGCGTGTGTGTTGGTGAGGTTGCATTTGCGTGTGTGTGTGTGTGCATACGTACAAGTGTGGGTGGGTGCGCACACTTTCTAGTACCATGGATAATTGAGTAGGTACATGCATTTAACCCTTACAAGCAACATGTAAGCACAGCAATTGAAAGTGTAACACGCGCACAGGCAGAACTATAACAGCAAAGAAAAGTGTACTCGGATGAAGGACGACACACACATGCCAAAGAAGAAAAGCAGCTTCGGCGTCAAGCGGTATGTTGGTAGAAGACGAGCATTACCCCGCCCCCCCCCCCCCATCAAAATTGAAAGTATGCACACTCACGCGTCTGTGGCCACGTCTTTTGCCCTGTTTTGGGCGTCAGAGTCCGGTAGCCTTGCATGCAGTAGGCTCTCACTTAAGGCAGTGAGGAGGCGCAGCACAACATGGGCCAAGCGATCCTTGTCGGCAGTCTTGGGCCCCTTCACACTTGCAGTACCCGTGTTACCGCCTACGTGTGTGTGCATGTGTGTGTGAGTGCTGTTTGCGTGTGCATGTGCATGTGCATGTGCAGAGATTGTCAGTGTTGCGTACTTGCAAGAGACTGATGACACACTGTTCCCCACGTCTGACGTGGACCACTCACTACATACATCAATCAGCTCCTCTTTGCTCCCATAGGTAAAGGCCCCTTCCCCTTCTCCTCCAGCCACACACACACACACATACCAGAAACATTTATAAACAAGTACTTGCACCCACCCACTTACACACACCTGGCCTCTGCTGGAACGCAGGGGACAGCATCTGGAATGCAGGAGTCAAGACCAAGGGAGTATTAGGGGGAGGTGGCGGAGCAGCAGATGCCAATGCCTCCTCTGCTGCAGCTGCCTTGGCTGCGTGTGCATGGTCGGTTTGAGCGTGCCCTAGGGCTACTCTAGACCTGCGTGGATATGTGTATGGGGCCGTGTGTGTGTTTATATGTGAGCGTGTGAGTAGAGATGGGGTAATCCGTACATGGATCTGCTTCATGGCTACTGTCCTGTGTGTCACCTGATTTGGACAGACAAGATGATGCGCAAACAGAGACAGGTGCAGTATAACAGTGAGCAAGCCATGCCATGCCCTCTACCGTCACTGTAACATATATAAGGAATACAATTCCTCATCCTTACATCTCGAGTATGCCTTTTACGCGCTGCTACAGTCACGTATAAACATGTGCAAACACTGGCGTCGTGCATCCTGCAAGAGAGCACTTGTTTCCAACCAGGTTTGCTCCGACAATTGGCCATGCATGCTGTCCTGTCAGAACGCAAGGTCGTAATTCCTTAGTAGACGGCACGCAAACACAGGCGCAGAAAGGAGCGCGCACAGACAATTTGGTCGCCTCAAGGATGGAAAGCACAACAACACGTCTCACCTTGCCAGAGCCTGGCGGTAGAGGTGGCACTGGCCCCCGCTGCTATCGGCTTGATGCAGGGAGAGCATGGCCAGCAGGTACCAGTAGCCTGCACAACACACACACACACAAACACACACATGAATGATGGATGCATGCGCAGTTTGTACAGGAAACACTTAAGCAACGCCACAAATAAATGTGTTGGTAAAAGAGAGCAGCCAGGCAGAGTGCTGAAGGACATTCACAAGTGAACAACAGGGTTGCACCACACCACCACCACCACCACCACCACCACCACCATCACCATCACCATCACCATCACCATCACCATCACCATCACCACCACAATCACCATCATCATCACCATCACCAACACCATCACCACCACAATGTCAAGCACAAGTACAAGTATAAACATGTGCCCACACACCTGTTTCTGAAGGGTGTGAGTGTGCTAGGCGTCCCAAGCGGTGAACCTCCTCCTTTAGTGCATGGCACAGCTGAGATGAGTCGCCTGCCGCCTAGACGCATGCAACCAGATTCAAACACAACCTTTTGTGTACTTTGGAATGAGTTGATGTCATTGGATGAATGCAAGCAGACCCAAACACGATTATTTGTGTACTTTGGAATGAGTTGATGTCATTGGATGATTGACACAAAGCCCTGGCTATTTGCAACAGTGTAAATAATTACTCTGGGCAGCAGCCGTTGCTGAGCTACCTGCACCGAAATACACACATGCTGTACAAAAAAGGCACGCATACACACACGTACACACGTACGTGCACATACACACGCACTTGCATACACACAGGGATGAGCATGCACATACACATTCACACACGCACCTGAGCGAGCAAGCTTGAGGCACGCACGACATCAGGGTGGTGTGCAGCTAGGGGGCTGTCAAGCTGGGGGGCGCCATCCACCTATGTATGATGAGTGACGTAAATCAAAATGGAGGGTCTCTTAAAGCAGGGCCAACAAATGCCAAGGTTCTTCCAGAGTCTGTTGCGGGTGATATACAATTATAGTGGGGCAAGATAATTCAGGCAGACTGCAAGAGCTCTCTTTTTCTCTCTCTCCTTCTCTCTCTCTCTCTCACTCTCTCTCTCTCTCTCTCTCTCTCTCTCTCTCTCTCTCTTTCTCTCTCTCTCTGTGTGTCTCTCTCTCTCTCTCTCTCACTCTCTCTCTCTCTCTCTCTCTCTCTCTCTCTCTCTCTCTCTCTCTCTCTCACTCTCTCTCTCTCTCTCTCTCTCTCTCTCTCTCTCTCTCTCTCTCACTCTCTCTCTCTCTCTCTCTCTGTCTCTCTGTCTCTCTCTCTCTCTCTCTCTCTCTCTCTCTCTCTCTCTCTCTCCCTCTCTCTCCCTCTCTCCCTCTCAAAAGGATCCCACATTTGGCACCAGCATGTGATTGTGGATGAGTAAGCTGCAGCGCAAAACGATCCATTTGCACATGTAACTGAGCACACGTACTTCCATGCATTAGGAACCCAGCACATCAGCACAGACCTGCTGCACGTCCTGCACGCCAGGTAACGAGGAGAGAGGCGGAGCATTGACAAGGTCCAGCAGCAGACCCCCACCCAGGCCCAAACTTGTAGGCACAAGATGGCGTTGATGCTGCTGCACATGTGCACCTGTGTGTGCGTGTGTGCGTTTGCATGTGTGCGTCAGTGTTTTTTAAGGATTTGGGAAAACCTTGGTTCATGTCTCCTCCAAATCTGGCAATTTGAGAAATTGGGTTCTCATGTCGATTTTCTTTTGCTGCCCCAGCCCGCCGGGAGGCCTTTGGCTTCCCGGCCAATGGTGTATGCAATTTGCTGGGAATGCCGGGAATGCCGGGAATTAGGTGATCTGGAAGCAATTGCTTTAAAACAGACAAGTTAGTCTGAATTTGCAAGGTAGGGCTTGAAAACTTCATTCTAACTGTATTAATGCGTCTATTTAATTTCACGGCGCTTCTTAGCCTGAGCCAGCCTCTGTGTGAGCCAGCCTCTTCTATGGGAAGGACACCACGCCAAATGCTGAGCTCTTAAAACCCCGTGCGCAACATGTCAGGTGCGCATTTAGCCTATTACGCTGGGGATCAGGTATGAACTTGAGCCTGCTGAACATACGTTCATACTCCACTGACCTAGGCACCATTACCATCACCAACTCTACTAACTTGACCCACTCCCCAAACGGATAGTGCGCCCTTAAGCGTGTGGCTTTTCCAAAAGCTCCTTGGCTGAGAGAGGGGTTGGGGGAGGGGGTTGTGCAGGTTCTGGCTCGTTTTCAAACTCATTGCTGCTGCAGTAGGGTTAACATCCTCACCTCCTGCTGCTGCTGCCGCTGCTGCTTGCCTTGTAGCCCGAGCAGCCAGTCCTTGCGCTGGGGCTGTCCCTCAGAGACTGGATGCTCAAGCCATCGAGTTTGGAACTTGTTTGTGGGCCCACGGGCCCTTAAGTACTCCCCATCACTTTTCCCCTGGCAACTTTGGGCTTTTCTGACGAGGTTTGTCGCTCATTTCGACATGATAATAAAATGTTTGGAATTTTTTTGTTATTCGTGGTGCATGAGGGTCTTCGAAGGCCTTCTAACCATATCTGTCGTTGTACACAGGGGCTCGTTGGCACCCCCCAAATCTTGGTACATGTCGGTTTCAAAAGTCGGAAATCCATGTTTTCCATGTCGATCAACATGGTTTGTCGGCTAAAAAAAACACTGGCGTGCGTGCGTGCATGCGTGCGTGCGTGCGTGTGTGTGTATGTGTGTGTGTGTGTGTGTGTGTGTTGTGTGTGTGTGTGCGCGTGCGTGCGTACCTGTGCGATTGTACAGGCGTGTGTCCCATTTTCTCTGATTTGTCTTAGAAAGAGGCATGGCAATGTTGGCAAACAGTCAAAACGACACACAGAAAAACGACTGTACATAATGTATGCCACTGCAAGATATGGTGCCGAGTGCACTGCTGACACGCCTGCACCATGACAGCTACATGCCTTGCACCATAGCCCACAAATCATGCTTTCACAACTGCTGAACAAAAGTTGCAAACCAGCATGTGGACATCCCGCACTCCAAGCCTCAAACATGCTTTAATGGATCCCCACATTCTCCCCCTCAACACCCCAGAATGAGTGATAATTGTTTGGCTGCTCTGCATCTTAGTTGCACCCATGATGTTATGGGTTCTAAGTAGGTAAAGTATTCCTTGTTTCTCTATCCATTTTAGTGCTGCAGAATCCAAACCAAAACATCCCGCAGCTGAATATATGACGTTAATGTAACAAATCAGTACAGAATCCAAACCAAAACATCCCACAGCTGAATATATGGCGTAATGTAACAAATCAGTACAGAATCCAAACCAAAACATCCCACAGCTGAATAAATTACGTAATGTAACAAATCAATAACATACTTAAGCATCTCTACACCATCCCCACACCCAGGAAAGAGATATATGCATTGAAAATTACCGCACCCTGCAGGGCAAAATGTCATACTTACGCAAGACGAATACGTGCAGGAGCGCATTCACTGAGAAAAAGGAAATGCAGCTGCAACTGTACATTAGACATATGTGCTTCATCTGCAAGCCTTACCTAGATGTGTGAGGGAGGAGGCCGCTGGGGGGACGGAGGTCTGTGCGTTCGGGGCAAAGGGAGGAGGGGCAGTGTTGCGGAAAGCGGCAGATGCGTTGGCAGGGCTGGCGGCTAGTGCGGCAGTGGCCAAACGAGCCCTGAGA
>Ga0307947_1003473_pt1 | contig 12651 bp, 6 predicted proteins | sample OrgLakmetagen232_FD_201840 | JGI IMG/M metagenome (GOLD analysis project Ga0307947, IMG submission 201840) | Saline water microbial communities from Organic Lake, Antarctica - #232 | ecosystem: Environmental > Aquatic > Non-marine Saline and Alkaline > Saline | place: Antarctica: Organic Lake...
AAAAAAAAAAGACTCTACGTCGTGTGCTGAAGGCAGATTTGCATCTTGCTTCTTTTGATAGTTCTTGCTGGTTTGCTCAAGTCTCAAATGTGTTCAATGGATTGCAAAGTAGTGCAATGTTCAAACAGATATTACTGAGAGCCACACAGGTTCCCATGCAAGAGTTCATTTGCGATCTGCGTTTCAGACATTTGAAGGTATGGAGGGAAGCTGATTTTTCATGTCCTCGTGCAGTAAACAAGAAAGCAGTCACGTATCACAAGTGGTGTGGGAGTTCTGAGAGTGGTCCTAGACTCTAGGCCTTTTTGAAAGAATGTTTAAGACTCTGCGGGTGTTTGCTCCTTTAAGCTCTGAATTTATTCCTTCCTTAACTTGTCATCACAGTATCACTGATTTTGAGATCAATGCATTCCTGAATCAAGACTCATACAGACTCCTCAAGTTTGTGTCAGATTTTGTTTCAATTTTCGACACTGGTTGATTTTGTTTCACCAGCCAATTGCCATCAGCCAGAGACTCGGGCTGTAGGCCATCCTTGTAACCCTTGTAAGGGCAGCTACCCTTGCGTTTGTGGCGGATCTAGTTTGGTGCGTATTACTTAGGTTTCTGGGGGGCGTTAATGAAATGAAAAGGCAGTCTGACCAAGAAACAGTTCTTTAGATCGTATCAATGAAGGAGACCACACTGAGACATGAAAACAATGACTTTCAGCGACCAAACAGGGCGCCACGCACGAGTACACCAAAGTAATTGCGTAAAGAAAACCAGTCTGGTTCTAGGCAGACAGGCAGCTTCAGTTAGTAAGTAAACAGGCAGCTCCTGTTAGTGCCTAGCTCCGGGCCTTGCCTACTTGACAAATTAAAACTTAAACACATGCTGAGCAAGCTCTAAAACCCAAAACACAAAAGCCCTTTCCGAGCTTTAACCTGCTTCCAATAAAACTCCTCCCAGCTTCTAACTCACACACACACCTACTAGGTAGCACTTCCTGCAGATAACCTTAGCATCTGAAGATCAACTAGTAAAAGTAGCCAAAGGTGAAGAGTAGGCGGCCACTCATTCCAGCGAAGACGCGTATCCCCCTTTTCCGACTTTCAATACCAAAATTAATTCCTGCAGGTCTAAGCCACACAAGGCCTGACCCTCAACCCTCCAGAAAAAACGACACTCTGTTGGCAGCATCGACGAAGCCAGCATGGTCAGTGACAGGAGGCCGCACAAGGGTACCAGCAGCAACCTTCCATCACTAAATGGTTTATACTAAACAGTGGTGAATAACAACGTACGGAGGGGAGTTATTTATGGGGGGCCTCTTTTTCTCAAAAAAGGGTGCCTCACTCCGGAATGGCGGGGGCGTCACCCCCAGATTTTTCAGGGTCTCCCTCATTACCACCCTCTTCTTCTGGTGGTGCGTCAGGCTCAGCGGGCTCTCCAGGCTTCTGCTCTGGGTCAGGGTCACCAGGCTCCTGCAATTACACACATTTGAGATACGGGAAATGTGTCAGGGTCTGCCAAATACGTTGGCGCTTTGTGGAGGCCCCTACTGGGATCTTGTGCATACATACGCACACACAAGCAGAGGACGAATCGAGGGCTGCCATCAACTAAGTGGCTTCAGTAAAAGGGGGGCGAGGGCTGCCGTGAAATGAGCGGCTCCAGGAATTGTCAAACAAGTGGCTCCAGGAAAATAAGAGGAAGCACTCGTCTACTACGTGGGCAGTGAAGACCAATTCTCAAATTGAGTAAGAAAAACGATGCATGTGATTTTCACCACGGCATTATGTGTGCACACTTTCTTCACAGTGCATGACACTGACCTGCCTCACGCTAGCACATGACCGTTGGTTACAAGATAAATTAGCGCAGGTCACTTATCTAGCAGTAAACCTCTGCTTCGAACGCAATTCTAACCGGGCTATTGCGAGCCAAAGAGGGCTTAACATCGCCTGCATTCAGGAAATGATGATCCTGGCAAGCAAAATGAAAACAATGCCCTGTTCTAAATGCAGTACCCTCACCATTATCCAAAATGCACAAAGACGTACTTCCTTGCACAACACATGCAGACGCGCACCGTTCGTTTCTTGGCCTCTTCTGCCTCCTCATCCGGCATCTCTGGGTCCCCGGGCAACGGCTTAGGTAAAAACACACGCTCCATCTTCTCAAATTCTGGAAAAATGTCCGGTCGGCGGCTTGGTGCAGGTGTCTCCCATTCCTGTAATGTGTATGTGTGTACGTGTGTATGTGTGTGTGTGTGCGTGTGTGTTTGTGTGTGTGTGTGTGTGTGTTGAATAGTGTGTTGGAGAGTGTGTGTGAGCATGTGCGTGTCTGTCTGTCTGTGTGTGTTAGTGTGTATGTGTGTGTTTGTGAGCGTGCGTGTGCACGTGCGCGATTGCGTGTGTGTGTGTTTGTGTGTTCGTGCGCTCGTGTGTGCGTGTATGTTCATGTATGTGTTTGTATTTGTGTTTACGCGCCTGAATGTGTGTGTATGTGTTCATGTGTGTGTGTGTGTGTGAGTGTGTGTGTGTGTGTGTGTGTGAGAGAGAGAGAGTGTGTGTTGTGTGTGTGAGTGTGTGTGTGTGTGTGTGTGAGAGAGAGAGAGAGACACACAGAGAGAGAGAGAGAGAGAGAGAGAGAGAGAGAGAGAGGGTGTGTGTGTTGTGTGTGTGTGTGTGTGTGTGTGTGTGTGTGTGTGTGTGTGTGTGTGTGTCGTCACGAAGTCCTCTTCCGCCGAGAGGAAGAACCCTTACCTGGGGTGCATCCGCGGGTGAGCGCTGCTCCTCCGTTCCTAAAGGGAGAAAAGAGGGAGCATGCTGGTTTAGTGAACCTGCCATGCTCCATTCAACAGTGTTACATGCAGCATAATTTCCAAACACTGCTTGCAATACACACACAAATGTACCTGGAGACACAGAGTGGCGCTGCATCTCTCTCCGCCTCCTCCTACACAATTGCAACGCCGGGGCAGCATGGCAAATTCTCCCATTAAAACTCAAGGCATGCTGCGAGGAGGGCGGGTGCGGCAAGGACGCTGCCCGCCGCATGCTCAAAGCACCCTGCATGTGTTTACTGCCTCTCTATATTTCTGCAAGTTAGCTGAACTAAATCGTAATTGATTTATAAGTGCGATCACCGAGGGTCTCAAAATTTTGCGCAAACGTTACATTTGTATATATTAATTTTATCTACCTACATGAATAAAAGGAACATGTGCGCGCCTGAGCTGATGTTGTAGGTGGTGGGCCTCACACACAGGAAAGGTGCGTGCCCTAGGATTGCTTGCTTGCTTTGTAAATCGTGACACGCAGAAAGAGAGGCCCATTCAGCGTGCCTAAGCTTTGGAGGAACATGCAACCCATATAAGAGCTCATCAGCTTAAATGCCTAATGGCAACTCATCCTGGATGGAGAGCAGCACGTTTTAATCTTTTGATTGAATGTGTGAAAGGGGCAGGGCCTTGCAGACCCTGCAGGAAATCCTCCCCCCACTCCTCCGCAGGGTCCCCATCAGATGGCATTCAATGGAAGCACGTGTCCACACATGCACACGCACAAACTCACCTCCACAGGCACTTACGTTATATACATTACCATCATGACTGCACAAAGCTTAATCATATTGGAACTCACCAGCCAACACGCTCGACCTCCTTTTTTTTTTCTCGCCCATACAACCCACACCACGCTCTGTGCTCGCAGCTCATGTCAAGCTTCACATTCAGCCCCTCTCCTTCTTCCAGTCCCAAGCTGAATGGGGGGGGGGCAAATGACAGCCCGCCGGAGTGCCATCCTTACGGGCTAAGAGGCCTCCTGCCGGACTCCCCTCAGAGCACTGCAAACGGCAATACCAGCTCGTACTCAACCCCCATCATGCCTGGTTCTAGCGCCCACGGCCACCGAAACTACCACGAACCCCTCCCCTCCCTCTCAAACCTCCAGCCCTCCGTCCTCAACTTAAACCATGCCTCCCGACCTCCTAGCCCCCTCCGCTTCTCCTCCTCTGTAGCCCCTCAACCTGAAAATGAGGAGGGTGAGGCACTGCAGCTAGATTCACCTGACACTGCCTATGATTGTCTGCTGCGAGAGGTGGCACAAGCAGCGCGTGACGCGGCCAATGACACGCACGCACCCACGGAACATCCAACAGCCACAGCAACAGCACTTTTCTCTCCTCCACAGCTAGGGCGAGGCGCTGCCAAGGCTGAAGGCGCTGACAGTGATGCAGTGCGCAAGGCCCTTCTGCGCATGGAGCAAGCTACCCGGATTGAGGAGTTGCGTGGCAGCAGGCCGCGGCCAGCTCAGTACGCAGGCCTGCAGCAGCAGCAGCAGCAGCAGCAAAAGCAGGAGACACAACAGCAACAGCAACAGCAAAAACAGGAGACACAACAGCAGCAGCAGCAGCAGCAGCAGCAAAAACAGGAGACACAACAGCAGCAGCCGGAGCAGCAACACGAGCTTCAAACACCGTCACAAAAGCCACGAAAAGAAACCCTTCCAGACGTTATGTCCTCCTCCCCCATAGCTCGCAAGCGCCCAGCACTGGAGACATCACCGTCCTCATTATGCCAGCTGTTTGCTGCTGTGGCGGGCCAAGGCCAAGACGCAGCAGCAGCAGCAGCAGCAGCAGAGAAGGCCGCGGCTGTACAGGCTGCACAGCAAGCAGACAGTCAGCAAAAACGGCAGAAGCAGCAGCAAACTGAGCAAGAGCAAGCTGAGCAGCAGCAGCAAATAAAGCAAGAGCAAGCTGAGAAGCTGCAGCAAATAGAGCAAGAGCAAGCTGAGCAGCAGCAGCAGCAACAGCAGCAAAAAGAGCAGCAGGAGCAAGCACAGCAGGCACGTCAGCAGCGAAGCAATCGGCAGGAAGAAGAGCAGCAAACAGATCAGCAAGAGCAATATCAGCAGCGAGCAGAGCAGCAGGAGCAAGAGCAGCAGCAAGCAGAGCAGCAGCAAGCAGAGCAGCAGCAAGCAGAGCAGCAGCAAGCAGAGCAGCAGCAAGCAGAGCAGCAGCAAGCAGAGCAGCAGCACGCAGAGCAGCAGCACGCAGAGCAGCAGCAAGCAGAGCAGCAGCAAGCAGAGCAGCAGCAAGCAGAGCAGCAGCAAGCAGAGCAGCAGCAAGCAGAGCAGCAGCGAGCAGAGCAGCAGCAAGTAGAGCAGCAAGAGCAACAGGGTGAGCAGCAGGAAGCAGAGGAGCAGCATCAGCAGGAAACAGTGAGCAATTGTGACAAAGCGGTGGATGCGGAGGAAAATGGCACCTCTGCCCGGACAGCCAGCGCCAGGAAGAAGAAAAAGAAGGGCAGCAAGAAGAAGGGCAAGGGCAAGGATGTGGTGCAACAGCCGGCAGGAGAGGGGGAGGGGGAGACAGCAGCGCCTTGCAATGATATAGCAGCAGCCCCACCCGCAACCGCAAAGGCAGTACCAGCAGCAGCGGCGCCGGCAGCAGCACCCCCCCTTTCACCATCCTCTACACCTGCTAGCCCTTACGCAGCCCTAGCTGCTGCAGCCATGAAGGCTGCAAAATTGGCCAACAGCTTCGACGGCAGTAGCAGCGGGCTGTGTGGTGGTGGGGGTGTGAGCGGCGGAGGGTGCGGCAGTGGGAATGGGTTGAGGGAGAATCATGGTCATGGAGAGGGCGAAGGTGAGTTGTTGGAATGCTCGGACGACTCGCTTTGCACCTCGCCCCCCCCCCCACATGCGATACAGGAGCTAGGTGGAGAGGGCCGAGAGGGGCGTGGCGGTGCCCTGTCACCCTCCTCTCTCTCCCCTTTGCCCCCCCTTTCCCCCTTCCCCCCTCTCCCCCCCATCCATTACAACGCTGACGGGAAGGAGCAGGCAGCAGCAGCAGCAGCAGCAGCAGCAGCAGCAGCAGGGTTTGATGCAAACACACCGCCCGTGGGTGCTACCTCTGCATCAGCAAAGAAAAAGAAGCAGAAGAAGAAGGAGAAAAAGCTGGCGGCAGCCGCGGCGGCCGTCTCTGTTGCTAATATGGAGAAGGGGGCGCGGCAAGGGGTACGTGAGGACGGAGGGGATGGAGCTGATGGTGGTGGTTGTAATGATGAAGGTGATGGTGGTGGTTATAATGATGGAGGCGGTGGCAGTGGCGGCTGCCAAGGACACTACCTACCACCGTTGCATGACAGCGTGAGTGATAGGGGTAGTGGCAATGGCAGCAGCAGCGGAGGTGGTGGTGGTGCAGCAGGCAGGGGAGATGGCAGCACTGTCGAGGGCTTGCTTCCCCCCTCCGGTTTGCCTCCTACTGCTGGTAGCAGGGGTGGGGGGGTGGCCTCTTCCATGCAACAGCTGCATTTGAGCGGTGTGGCTGGCGCTCCTGACCTGACCTCCCAAATCTGTACCGGCGGCACGCTGCGAGGGCGGTTCAGTGCAGGCAGCAGCAGGCGGGTGTCGCCCGCACAGGGACGAGAGGGCACTGCTGGGCCTGACCACACAGCAGGAGCAACAGCAGCAGCAGCAGCAGCATCACCACAACTACCACACACAGCAGCACCAGCTCCAGCTGCATCTGAGGATGGCCGCCCTGCATCTGCCTCCTCTTTTCCTCCTCCCTCCCTCACCAACGGCGCCAGCAGCTCAAACAGCAGCTGCAGCAGCAAGCTAGCAGCGCATGGCCTCCCCATCCCCGTATCTCCCTCTTCCTCCACCCCCCAAGAGGGGAGTGTAGCCAGCAGCAGCAACGCCACAGCACAGACGAAGCAGCAGGCCGCTCCGTCGTCCACTGCGGGCAGCAAAGTCAGCAGCAGCAGCGGCAGCTGCGCAGTGCCGTACCCGGTTCGTAATCAAAGAGGCCTGAGTCCGGGCCCAGGTCCTATACGGAGGGCCAGTCCGGGGCCACCGGTGGCGGGCAGGCTCAGCCCAGGGCCAAACGGCAGGTGTGTGCGTGTTTGTGTTAGTTTGTGTGTGTGCGTTTGTGTGTCTGTTTGTGTGTTTGTGTATGTTTGTGTGTGTTTGAGTGTGTGTGTGCGTGTGTGTGTGTGTGCACGTGCATGCCTGTTCTGGAGCACATATACCTTGTTGTTAGCAGGAATTTACCGTACGTATGTAAGGCTGGCTAGGATCGTATATATTCACCGTACATGACCGCATATTTGGTAGTTTCCCTGCCAAAATTACCGTGTATGAACCGTTTGTATAGGGTTCTGGCCAACCTATACAAACGGTCTTACACAATGTGTATACATGGTTTTGGCAAGTTTTAGACACAACAGAACGATGAGCACTGCATACCATTTGCACGGGCATATGTACAGGCACTGTACGCATGCTCATAGCTGCTTTGTGTATGTGCTCAATTCCGATCAACTAAACCTTTAGGGTAAGGGTTAGGGTTAGGATTAGGGTTCGGGTTGTAAGTACCGTACAGGCTTGGGTTCAGTCCGCAGCCCCAAAAAAATATTTTAGTTTCACACTCCCGCATCAACCCCGCACCCTGGAAATATTTAGTTTACACCAACCCCGCACAGGGATTTTTGCCTGACAGGCTCCAAAATACGCCAAAAATCCCCGTTTTTAATCCCGCACCCCCAAAATAAATAGATATTTTTTGTGCGCGCAGTCACCCCGCAGGGCAAAAAACGATATTTTTGCGCGGTGATATAAAGTCTGTACGGTACACAAACGTATGCTTCAGACCACCATGCTGACAGTCATCTCTCTGTGTACGCAAAACAGGTTGAGTGGCCCACCCCCAAGAGGTGGGGGTGCGTACGACCGGCACGTGCACCGACTTAAGAGCCCTGCTGCCCCCGTCGGTTCGTTTGGGGGTACCGCCATGGGACCACCCCCTCTTGTGCCGCATGCAGCAGGTGTGGTGTGTGTGTATGCGTGCGTGCGTGCGTGCGTGTGTGTGTGTATGTGTGTGTACGTGTGTGTGTGTGTGTGGGTGTACGTGTGCGTGTGCGTGTGTGTGCGTCTGTGTGCGTGTTAACATCAGGGTTGTGCAAATACGGTAGTCGGTACGGTATGGTACGAAAATGCGGTGTTCAACAGTACTCCTACAGTTTCAGGCCAAATACATTATAATGTTATCCATGGTATAATTTAGTATAAGTTGCAAAAGAAATTGGCATTCTTGGCATCAAAGGGCAATTTCGGCTTCTATTTCCACAAAGCAATTGTTGTGTTTTACGTATTCATTGTAAAACTGGAATGCACTGCTTAAAAGTTCACTTAAAAAGGGTCAAGAAAGGGAAAACGCAGTTTTGACTGGGGAATTAATCCTAAACCTCCTTTTCCCTTGCGAAAAGGCAAAATTTGGTCGACCATATGGGTATGGTTTTTTCCTTCAATCGTATAATATGGTTATGACCATGTCATTTTGTAACTGTACTATGTATATAGGGTAGTTGGTAGTTGGCCATATATAAACATTGTATGTACGGTAGCTTGGGCAGGGAAATTACAAATATATCGTTATATACGGTGTATATGTAAGGTTTTGGCCAACCCTACATATGTACGTCCCAGAATGGAAATACGGCGTATCTGCGCGACCTGGTTAACATACATGTCTTGGCTTTCTATGCCTGCCAATGCTCGAGCGATCTTAAGGGTCCAGTCCACCCTTCAGTACATCAGAGCAGCAGTTAAGTGAAATAACGATAAACAAATGAGGAAACATTTTGACACTTTTACCTGGCAATTCAAATGTATTCCCTCTTCCCTGGCTCGATGACCTCCTTTCTTCTAAACAGTGTCCCCCCAAACCCAAAACTGCTTTTCGTAAGGGCAAGTGATGTTGAGGTACGTATTGAAGGTCTTACACACCATTGGCAAGCCAACGCGCTTGCTTGCCAATGGTGTAAGACCTCCGATATGTACCTCAACAAGTGAGAGTGGTAGGTTTCACTTGTCACGGAGCACACACACACTCTCATTTGGGGATTCTGTCACTGAACGGATTGAGGGGCAATTGTGTAATCTTGCATACATTTTCCCACTCTGACACGCCTGGTACACGCGCAGGGTTGGCATGTAAATATATGTGCCGTATATGACCGTATATTTGATGAAGTCCCTGCAAAATTTATCGTACATAATACATACACCGTAAATTGATGGTTCTGGCCGACCCTATATATGCGGTTTGGACCAGCTTGTAATTGAGTGGCCATTACCAAATATGTACGCAAAGTTTGGTCGTCTATGCAGACTCTGCACAACACATTCATTTCGTTCTCGAATAAACATGGCTATAAGTAACCCTGCATGCCTGCGGTACGTGTTGATAATTATGTCCCCACCTTTGCCTGTGTTGCACAACTACAGGCCAACGCACAACCTGCCCAGGATCCTCATTTCACCCCTCGTACACGCAAGCAAGAACACATAACCCAACTTTGCTCTGCAATACTGTCAATACAACAGGCCAACACACCACCTGCCCAGGATCCTCAATTCACCCCTCGTACACGCAAGCGAGAACACATGACCCACCTTTGCTCTGCATTGCTGTCAATACAACAGGCCAACACGCCACCTGCCCAGGACCCTCAATTCTCCCCTCGTACACGCAAGTGAAAACGCATGACCCACCACTCTTCTTTGTTCTCTTATTAACACCATAGGCCGGCGCACGATCTCCCCAGGACCCCCACTCCACCCTGCCTCCGCCCCTGGACAACCCCACCTTCGTGACCGCCACCCCGCCCACCACCGTGCCCCCTCTCCCACCACAAATAAATCCTCCGCTGCTACCCCTAAAGGGGGTCCTACATACGCACAGAGCACGGGGGGAGCGGGGCGCTTGCTGCGTATGGTGTCGCCCTCTCCAGGTGCGCGCGCTCGTGCCACTTCGGCAGGGGGTCAAGCTGTTGCAGCCCCCGCTGCAGTTTCAGCATCAGTAGATGGAGTGGCACCACCACCACCACCACCACCAACAGCGGCAGGAGCAGCTGCAGGAGCTCATATGGGAGCAGGAGCAGTGGAAGCTGCAGTCGGAAACACAGCAGCAGCAGCAGCACCACCACCTCCTCCACTACCACCTCCTCCACTCGCAATAACATCAACAGCAGCTGCACCACAATCCACGCAACCCTCATCAGCAGAAGCGTCTGGCCTTGTGGGTGGCGCCACCACCAAGCCCAGCACCGCCTCCAGGCTCTTCCTGAAAGCGCCACTCCCCTTTTCAGGCGGACTGTCACACTCTCTCAGTCACAGCCAGCAACAAGGCGTCAAGGCCGATGGCCCTGCTGTCCCACAAGCCACACCACCACCACAAGCTCCAGTGGCTCCATTATTGTCAGCATCAGCAGCAGCCGCACCACCACCACCACCACAAGCTCCAGTGGCTCCATTATCGTCAGCAGCAGCAGCAGCAGCAGCAGCGGCGGCAGCAGCGGCAGCAACAACAGCTCCATTGCAGTCAGTTGCAGCAGGTGTAGCAGGAGGAAACGAGAGAGGGGGACCAGCAGCCGCAGCAGCAGCAGGAAAAGGAGAAGGGGGAGGAGAGGGAGGAAGGGGTGCCCCAGATGCGAGTTTGACCGCAAGGCCACGGTCGACATCTCCTGGGGCTCAGTTGCACACAGCGGACCTGGTTCGCTTGTCTCTGCCTAATCCCTACAGCACCGCACCGGCAGCACACCAGCCCTCCTACGGTGGTGCTCGCTCTACAGCGGCAGGTACACACACGCGCACATGTTGTCATCCTACTTTATGGCAGGGGTACCTCATTTTATCCTCCTGGCTCTGGTGGCACACACATGCAGGCGCACACACACACACACACATGTTGTCATCCTACTTTGTGGCAGGGGTACCTCAATTAATTCCTCCTTCTGGCTCTGCACGGTGGCACACACATGCAAGTGCACACACACACACCCCTACACACACACACACTCTCACACACGCACGTACACACAACACACACAAACCTATGCATTCTCCTGCAGTGGCCATGCCTCTCACGTACGCAACACAGCCCCCCGGCCTCAGCCTCATCACCCGAAGCAGAGAGGTGCTGCCTGCAGGGAGAGGCACCAAAGTGCCTGTACCGACAGACGTAGCAGTGCCAAACGCATCCGGTCCTTCAGCAGCCCCGGCAAGCACAGTCGTCCCAACCTCATCAGCGGCCTCTTCTTCGCACACGACAGCCTATCTGCCCTTCAGGGATTATACGAGCAGCAGCACAGGTGTGCGTGTGGACCCTGCAGGACTGCGCACAGAGGAAGCCCCGTTCGAATTTCGGCTGGGCAGCCCGACAGGTGCCGACAGCTGGGTAGGCCCAAGACAGGCAGCGACAGCTGGAGGGAAGGGCGTTGTCCCTGGGGCTTTGGCTTCTGCTGATACTGCCTTGCCAGGATGGTTGGGTGGTGGTGATGCTGGTGCTGGTGCTGGGGGTGCTGTTAATGAAGGTGCAAACACAAAGGCACAAGCAATAGCAGCAGCAGCAGGAGCAGGTGTCGATACTGCATCACCTGATGGCTATGACCCCTCTCAAGTGGAGGACATGCTGCGCAGATGCCGGGAACTCACGCCTCTGGTGAGTGCATGCGTGTGCGTGTGCTTGTGCATGCGTGTGTGTGGGCATGTGTGTGTGTGTGTGCCTGTGCGTGTGCTTGTGCATGTGTGAGCGTGCGTATATGCATGATTGCATGCATGTGTGCTCAAATGTGTTTGGACACACCCTCATCAAACAATGCACACGTTACAACGGTAGGTTGCACACGAACACACGCACATGCACACACACATATATCCTCACACAAAACACATACACACTGTCACGCAGCAAACACACACGGCAGACGAAAAGCCAGACAATATCAGGCAAGACCAGTGTGACTCCCCTCCTGCATCCTCCACCCCGATCATTGTGTCCCCTCATCGAAGCCCCAACGCGGATTTCATGAGGTGTGGGTTTGGTGTGTGTGTGTGTGTGTATGTGTGTGTGTCTGTGTGTGTGTGTGTAGGGGTGGGTTCAATCCCTGTGCTTGTGTGTGTGTGTGTGCGTGTGTGTGTGTGTGTTGCTGTGTGTGTGCGCGTGCGTGTGCCTGTGCCTGTGTGTCTTTGTATGTGTGTGTATGTAAGGAGCCCCAACGCGCACTTGTCATGGCTTGGCACACCGTGATTGTGTAAAGCTAAAAGTGTGATGATTCACCTGTAGGGCTGGCCAGAACTGTGTATGCACACCGAATATGACCGTATATTTGGTGATTTCCCTGCCAACATTACCGTATATACAACGTATATATATGGTTCTGGCCACCCTATTTACCTGTATATCTCTGCAGCAGTAGCCGTGCACGGATACCATAAACAGACATTTACAGGTATACTTGATGGCATGCGCAGAGAATCCTTGCCCGCCTGCGCCACACTCCCAGCAGCAACCGCTGCAGTAAATGTGCAGAGATGCCACACAAATGTTAATCAAACCTACATGCTCGCATGTGCATGGATGCTCGCAGGATCTTGACCGCCTGCGCCACACCCCCGGCAGCCACCGCAGCAGTAATTGTGCAGGGATGCCACACAAATGTTAATCAAACCTGCATGCTCGCATGCACCTGGCTGCTTGCAGGATTCTGACCCGCCTGCACCACACCCCCGGCAGCAGCCGCAGCAGTAACTGTGCAGGGATGCCACACAAATGTTGCTCAAACCTGCATGCTTGCACGCACCTGACTGCTTGCAGGAT
>Ga0307947_1003474_pt1:5000-12649 | contig 12649 bp, 20 predicted proteins | sample OrgLakmetagen232_FD_201840 | JGI IMG/M metagenome (GOLD analysis project Ga0307947, IMG submission 201840) | Saline water microbial communities from Organic Lake, Antarctica - #232 | ecosystem: Environmental > Aquatic > Non-marine Saline and Alkaline > Saline | place: Antarctica...
TGGGTTAAATGCATGTCCTAGTCTGGTAAGGCACAGAAGAGTAGGGTTGTTGGATACGCAAGCGAGCAATGTATGACTGTGTGCTTTCGTTCCTCAAAGAACACAGGGTGCATTAACAATTAACATCCAGGCTTGAATTATTTACTGCACAAGGAAACTGATATCAAACATGATAGCAAGCTCACGCCAGAAAGATTAGGTAGTGCTCATTCCCTTCCCTCGACCCCCCTAGCGATTCTTGTCATTCATGTCAGCAATGTTCATGCGCGCACACACACATACACATGAACACATACACATACGCAGGGAGTGCTCCGCTGCTGCGTCCATGGAGTTGTTAGAACCCAGCAGCGGTAGCCAAAGTCAAGCTACAGAAGACGGAGAGCGCAATAAGCGAAAGCCTGGCCTGCATCTCGTAGTCCTTGGGCATGTAGATGCAGGGAAGTCCACGCTCATGGGGCGGCTGCTATTTGAGTTAGGCCACGTCACCCAGAAGGACGTGCACAGGAACCAGCGAGATGCAGCGGTGGCGGGGAAGGTGCGTGTGTACGTGGTGGCCTTTTTGTTGAATTGTGTTTTAATAATAGAGTTGCTGAGTGGCGGCAATCATGTCCTTGCTGTCAATGCAAAGGATTGTCATATGCAGTGTTGACGATTGAGTTGTAAGGAGGGACATGACGGTACAAATGTTGAGGTCATGAGCAGTCTAGCATAAGAAAATCAAGTAAAAAACGGAATCCTTCGTAATTAGCACTGGCGGTTAGGTGTTGAGCAATTTAGTTGTGAAAGCAGATTTAAAGCACTTCTAGCACGCAAATGCAGGCGTCCTTTTCTTGGGCTTGGGTCCTAGACGAGCGACCAGAGGAGCGTGCACGAGGAGTGACCGTTGATGTCGCAACCACACGCTTCCAGACTCCCAAACTTGCGGTGCGTTGCGTCAGGTTTTGCCACTGTTGAGCATTGGCCTCTCCATTACCAGCTGTTCTGTAACAGATGAGGCTTCAGTCCACATTAGCTAGCTCTTTGTTCATGCCACCAGAACGTTTGTCCTTACTATCTCTGCTGATATAGCTCTGTTTGAAAGCACGTGCTCCTAGCCAAAGACATGCGCATCTACATACTCCTGCAGCAAGCAGCTCCTATGAGCAACGAGTTCTTGTGCTTCCCTGCAATGCAGGTCACGCTGTTAGACGCTCCAGGTCATAGAGATTTTGTACCTAACATGATTGGAGGTGCAGCAGCTGCTGATGCAGCCTTGCTGCTAGTTGATGGTTCCTCAGGCGGGTTTGAGGCCGGCTTTGAGGTGCGCAGCTGCGCTCTCTTTTGGAACTGATTTGCTCCTTGCAGCGTCCCCCTTGATTCGTGCCCAGCATGGCAAGGTGTCGCTGGGTCCTTAGAAACAGTTTCCGGAGGCTTGACTGACATTACAATGTGTAGAGCTCGCAGAAACCCAATCCTTAAACTGCATCTTGCAAGCTTACATTCACAGGTGATTGAAGGTAGTGGAGGCGGGGGTCAAACACGGGAGCATGCGCAGCTTGCACGCAGCCTGGGTGTGGAGCAGGTGGCTGTGGTGGTTAGTAAGCTTGACATGGTCGATCATCCGAAGGTGCGTATTTCAAGAGTGCCTGTTTGCTGCTTCTTGTGTGGCGTTACCAGCTCTAGGTAAGAGTGGTGGCCAGATGTTTCATGCTTTTTGTACGCCATTTTACGTCCTGGTGATCTGATCATTTGACAACTTGCACCATATTTAGTTTCCTCTCAAGCAAAATGCTGCTGCGAGAGGAAAAATCAAATAAAACCGGCTCCTGTTATCCCACTCACAAACCCGCATGTGTGGACGACCCCATGCAGGAACGATTTGAGCACATCCGCTCCGTGCTGGGTCCTTTCCTGCAAAGCACCTGTGGCTTCCGCCCCCCCAGCGTGCAGTGGTTGCCCGCTGTGGGTCCCTCTGGCCAGAATCTGGTGGCTCCCCCTACAGATGCTGCCCTGAAGGCATGGTGGGGAGGGTCGACCCTGACACAGGCCATCGATGAGTTCAAGCCTAGAGAGCGCCTCACTGGTGGGTGATTCAGGCTTGTTTTCATTTCATTGTGACTGTTGCGTTGATGAGCTCATAAGTTTTGGGAACCCTTACAATTTCTCGTCTTGGAAGGAGGCAGGGGTCAAAAGATTACTAAGACTGAGTAATGATTAGTAAGAAGTGGGAACGTAGTTTGTAGGAGGGAGAGATGCGTTGAGCATTTGATTGTGCTGACTCATACTAGTCACTCAACATCGAGCAACTATTACAGGAGTGTGCGGGGTTCTGTGCACATTTTTAGCTGATCGGTTGGATGGCAGGCAAGGGCAGGCAAGGTGATATTTGAATATTTGTGCACCAGAACACCACAATTAGGATGAGCTCCAATATCAAGCTTACAACGACACTAATCCATTTGCAACATTTTCAGGCAAGCCTATCCGTGTGCCAGTCAGTGACGTGTTCAAGAACAAGGCAGGGGCCCTCATGGTGGGGGGGAAGGTGGAGGCAGGTGCTTTGAGGCCAGGGTCGAAGGTCCTGGTCATTCCTGGCCAGGCAGCGGGCACTGTACGCTCCATTGAGGTTGGGGGGCAGGTGAGGAGGCTATTTGTGTAAACTTTTTCTCTGTGCCTGATATGTGATTCCTGCACTTCATCCACACAGTCGGAAGTTGTGCAACTGTGTGTGGGCACAGGCGTTGCCTGCTAACTTTTGTTTTTACTTTGCGACCTCTCTAGGGTCGATGGTTATTGTGGGGTCTGCTTAGTAACATCACAGCTTTGTAACTGGTCAAGATACCTCTTTGAAGACGGGCCTGTTTGCTGCCCTGAATGTGTCTCGAGTAATGTGCAGAGACCAAACTCAGGGAAACCACGTGACGGAGTCCGGTTACAAATGGTTGACTCTGAGCCGGAGACATGTTTCCTTGCCACTTGTAAAAAATTAGAGTGAGGAGTTGTGTCAATGTGTACCTTCTTTAACGTGTTTCACAAGGCAAGCACACTGCGTATGATGGTGAGCTAGTTAGGTTTTGATATCCTGTGGCGAAGGGTTTGTACCTTTAGACCTGCTTGTTTCGGAAAAAAGAGAGGCACAACGCACAAACCATTGCATACAGTGGTGAAACCATTTGTTTTCACCCTCCAGAGACATTATTTGTCGCTCACTCCTTTGTGCTCCCTCCTCCTCTGCTGCAGCCTACTCAGCTGGCACGTGCCGGTGACGCGGCAGAGCTTGGTCTCATGGGTCTGGACGTGAGCAGCCTGCCCACCGGTGCCGTGCTGTGCCACCCAGACTTTCCTGTGCCCCTCGTCACAAAGGTGCGGCTGTGTCCTGAAACCTGAGACCTGCCAATTGTTTTTGCTGGTCAGCATGCTGGACGAGGCATGAAAAACGAACAAGCTTCACGTGGAAGCTTTGTGTATTTCCTTCACCTTGCAGTTTGAGATGCAAGTGGTGGTGCTTGAGGTGGCGGTGCCTGTGTTGAAGGGCCAGTCTGCCACGCTGCATGCCCACGTTGCACGTGAGGTCGGGCACATCAGTGCGCTCCTGTCCATTTTGAGCCCTCGTAGTGGAGAAATTACCAAATTGAAACCCAGGTGCGTGATTTGCTTGTACAAGTACTTGTTGCATCTATGAAATAGATTGATAGCAAAAAGCACTTGTGCATGCTCAATATTATTCACCTGCTGCCCTCCGTCTTGTATGGTGCTCTGTGTGCTGGAGCAAGACCGTTTGCCCGTTGACATAGGACGGCTAGGCTAGAAAGGCCGTGCTCTGTGTGCTGAAGCAAGACCGTTTCCCCGTAATTAGCCTGATGTTTGGCCAACGCCTTTCCAAGTTACATTTTACTTACTTACCACGTCCTAACTGCGCAGGTGTTTGCTGAAAGGTCAGACCGCCATGATTGAAGTTACATGCCCACGTGGGATGTGTTTAGAAGAATACTCAGATCTAAAACCTTTAGGACGGGTAGCACTTAGAGATGGTGGCAGGACTCTTGCGGTTGGAGTTGTGACACGGCTGCTTGCTTAATTTTTTGTTCTGCTTGTCCTTGATCGGTTGGTAGGTGTTTTTAATGTTCGTGTCTTTTAGAGCTAGGCCTCGTCAAAGGAATTACTAAGGAATTACAGGCAGTAATTTTCAATACCCCAGTTAGTACGATATTGATGACCAGCAACTAAGAATAAAACTGCAATAGCTAAGTGATGATGTGCAGTATCAGATAACCATAAACCACCTGTTACTGGGTTTAGACCACCTTTAAAAGTTAAAAGTCTACGTCATCTGTAAGCCCACAAAATTATCCAGCAGAGCTGTGACTAAGAAAAGTTGGGATTAAAGCGTCATTATCAGTGATTTTTGAAGTAAGAAGGAGACTCCATCTTTATGGCAGAACGACTACGATTGAAACCGCGAAAGTGGATTTTCGTATTGCTGAAGTCTTAAACAAAAAATTTGGTAGAATTTAATAAGATTTCAAAGGACGACAGTTGTAATTTTTTTACGAACCTATTAGAAGCAGTTACAATGGCAATGTACATAAACGGCGAGCTGCTGGCACCAGCCTTAGGCAATATAGAGGAGATCATCAACCCATCCACAGAACAGGTGGGGCGCGTGCTTGAACAGCTCAGATCAGAAAGAAAGTGAAGCGCGACAAGCAGTTACATTGTAATCATGTGCTCCCGTCTGTGTTGAGTGGCTGCCAACTAAACAGAGCAGGACAGCATCATCTTGCCATGTTGTGTGCACTATCTATTCTGCAGGTTATTGGCACCCTAGGGCTCGGTTCGGAGGAGGATCTTTCTCTGGCTGTTGCGGCCGCTCAAGAAGCGTTGCCCTCGTGGAAGCACGCCTCCGGAGTGTATAGGGCAGGCTTCCTTCGCGCATTAAGTGGCAAGGTATGATACAAATACCCCTGGATTGTGCGTCGGCTTTGCTGTGGAACAACTGCTATCGCCCTGCAAGAGGAAGCGAGCATCATTGAAGAACGTGCTGCGCAGAGGCGCGTAATGCTCAGATCTTTATGAGCTCCAGATGCAGTGACCTGCACCATTCTGAAAACACAGATCCGAGAGCGAAAAGCAGAGCTTGCCAGCCTGGAGAGCCAAGATTGTGGTGCGTGAGTTACAAACAGAAATACAATTGGAAGAGTGAAAAGCAAACTAGAAGCGCGCAATATTGCGAATTGGAACAGTGGAGGGTTTGGTGGTAGAGGGTTCAATGGTGTTACACTTTTGCAGAGTAATAGCTTGCGTTCCATGTGTTTAACACTGCTCTATTAACTGGAGCTTGTACAGGAAAAGTGATAGCTGAAACTGAGGAGGACATGCAAGATGCGAGCACGGTCTTAGACTTCTACGCTGCCCAAGCTGAAGGGCTGGACGCGCAGCAGCACAAACGCATCGATGTGGGGAACGAAGATTTTCAAGTTGAGGTGCGCCATTATTGTGGTTTGGTGGGAACAGGAAAGCCGATCTATCCTTGTGTTGCACAACATATTTGTTTAACCATTCTAAAGATATTTAAAGTATGGATGCAAGCACAACTCCGCCAACATGTTTGAGCAGAATATAAGCAGGTAAATGAACCTCCCATTCATATTCAAACTCGTGCATCCTATTACTACTTATGCTCAGGTGCGCAAGGAGGCTTACGGAGTTGTGGCGTGCCTGACGCCTTGGAACTACCCTCTGCTTATAGCCCTGGTCAGTAGATCAGGTTGTTTTGAGTTTAGTGGAATATGGGCGTAATAAATGGGCACATTGTGTGTAGTGCTGTCGTGCTGGAAGGCATTAAGAAATACAGAGAGAGGTAGCAACTGCAGTAGTGGCAGGGAATCGACACTGTGCATACAGTCTTTGACCAGGATGGATCCCAAACACCAAGCGTAATAACACGTTTCTTATGTACTTTCTTCTGCTGTTATGCAGTGGAAGATCAGCCCTGCTCTCGCGGCCGGGAACACGGTCGTGCTGAAGCCGAGCGAGCATGCAAGCCTTACCTGCCTGGAGCTTGGAAAGTGTGCAATTGAAGGTAGGCCACACAAACATATTGCATCAATTATCTAATGCGATGCCTGCCTTTAGGAAACAAAGCCTCACAGCATACATTTCCCGACTGCTTGTTACAGTAAGGGGGAGGCCAATCTCTCAGGGACGGACGACACCTCACCGCCTGCAACACGCCCAATTTTGTGACAAATCCCCCTTGTGCACTAGGCAAAGACAGGCTAAAATACAGAATGGGGTTGCACTGCTGACTCGGTTGGTCTCAGTGCTGTTGTGGCTTTCTTATCTGGCAGGGGTATTTCAGATTTGGCCCCAGCAAGCCCCAACCAGGGCATCTTCCCACCTCGAACGGCAATCAATGTGTGCTTGGAAGTCAAAAACTCAGGCGTGCCTGCGCCATACAGTTGTACAGCACCCCTCTTCTTGGTTGCATTTTGTCTCCCCCTCCGCCTGCTTTCAGCAAATATTCTGTATGCCAATTTAAAGAAAGAGTTTTGTGGCCTGAATGTGGCTAATGGCATCACGGCAGCTTCCTGATCAATTCAAATGCAGTCGGGCTTCCCAAAGGCGTGCTCAACATCCTCACCGGCAAGAGCGAGTTGGGGAAGGCAATCAGGTAAAGCGTGAGCAGAGTTGGTGAAGTCCAGGAAAAGTTCAAAGGGAAGCAATTAGAAGGGGAAGCAATTAGGAGGGGTAGCAATTAGCTTCCACTTATTAACACCTTAGACCTGAAAGCACTGAAACCACCTTTTGTTTCTGTCTATGCTTAGCTCACACCCTGGGTTTGCCAAGGTCAGCTTTACGGGCAGCACGTCCGTTGGAAAGAGCATTGCATCTGCAGCGGCTGCCAACCTCATCCCGTGTACACTTGAACTGGGTAATGGTTCAGTGAGATTTCCTAATACACATGCCTTCTATTATCCTTTCTTTCCTAGCTATTAGCCAGTTTGTAGCCTCTCCTTCCGAGCTAGCAGTCCCCTTCACTTCACCATACACCACACACCACCAGGCGGGAAAGGTGCCATCGTCGTTTTTGAAGATGCAGATATTGACTCTGCTGTAGAGGTAGGGAGATGCTCAAACTTACATGCTCCTTGACAACCAGCCCCCCTCCCAGCAACTCGACAAAACGGCAACCCTTTCTCAATAAGAATGTGCTTGTAACATACATACAATTTGGCACACGAATTTGCAGTGGGTCATGTACGGCTCGTTCTGGGCAAACGGCGAGTGTTGCAGGTGAGATGGAGGGCCTTTTTTTTCTTTGGTCCACATTTCCAAAAGTCAGAGGCACACGCGCTCGGGTGCAGGCAGCGGGGTGAGTCACGCCAATGAAGCAGCAATTAATCCCAAATTTACAGGATTGTGCCAGCATGAGATAGTCAGTGGAATTCTGAAGAAATAGAATTTATGTTGGACTGTGCAAGCCAGTTATGGGTGCCTGGTAGGTCACGTGTGCATAGGCGTCCGTATCTCAGTTTTTGCCCCATAACTCTGCCACACTTCAGTTTCAGGTCTTGATGAGTATGCAGATGGATGCCTATTTGAAAAAGGAGCAGATTGGTACCCTTTTTGTCCGGGTGGGGGCACCGGAAGGGGGGTTTAGGGGG
>Ga0307947_1003476_pt1 | contig 12648 bp, 14 predicted proteins | sample OrgLakmetagen232_FD_201840 | JGI IMG/M metagenome (GOLD analysis project Ga0307947, IMG submission 201840) | Saline water microbial communities from Organic Lake, Antarctica - #232 | ecosystem: Environmental > Aquatic > Non-marine Saline and Alkaline > Saline | place: Antarctica: Organic Lake...
AGACCAAAACACATACACCCACACTTAACAATACAAAGAGCATATACCAACAATACAAAGAGCACACACCTACCAGCGCCATTGCTGCTTCCTCACTCATGCAACTGAAACACAGACCAAAACACATACACCCACACTTAACAATACAAAGAGCATATACCAACAATACAAAGAGCACACACCTACCAGCGCCATTGCTGCTTCCTCACTCATGCAACTGAAACACAGACCAAAACACATGCACCCACACTTAACAATACAAAGAGCATACACCTACCAGCACCATTGCTGCTTCCTCACTCATGCAACTGAGACACAGACAAAAACACATACACCCACACTTAACAATACAAAGAGCACACATCAACAATACAAAGAGCACACACCTACCAACGCCATTGCTGCTTCCTCACTCATGCAACTGAAACACAGACCAAAACACACACAAAGACATACACCCACACTCAACAATACAAAGAGCATACACCCACCAACGCCATTGCTGCTCCCTCACTCATGCAGCTGAAACACAGATAAAGCACACACAAACACATACACCCACACTTAACAATACAAAGAGCATACACCCACCAACGCCATTGCTGCTTCCTCACTCATGCAACTGAAACACAGACAAAAACACATACACCCACACTTAACAATACAAAGAGCATGCACCCACCAACGCCATTGCTGCTCCCTCACTCATGCAGCTGAAACACAGATAAAGCACACACAAACACATACACCCACACTTAACAATACAAAGAGCATACACCCACCAACGCCATTGCTGCTCCCTCACTCATGCAACTGAAACACAGACCAAAACACATACACCCACACTTAACAATACAAAGAGCATGCACCCACCAACGCCATTGCTGCTTCCTCACTCATGCAGGCTTCTGGGGGGAGTAGACTTTCATCGTCTAGGCCCCCAACTCCACCCTGGCTGTGATGCTGGCTCCTGCAAGACCAGTGCGTGTGTGTGTATGTACATGCGGGTGTGTATGTGTGTGTGTGTGTGTGTGTGCAGGTGTGTGTGAGGGTATGTGTGTGTGTGCTTGTGTATGTATGCGTTTGCCTAAATCGGAACCTACTGCTTCTACTGCTTAGCTTCCGTTACTGCACTTCCGACTGCACTGTCTTTATAACGTCACCTGTGTGAAAACGGCCCCCTGTGCCATCGACGCTTGCATAGCTCCTCAAAAAAGTTTTTTTACGTTGCAACCTATTGTCTTCACTACTGCATTCTCTTTGTAACCTCACCTGTGTGTCTTGAGAACTGCCCCCTGTGCGAGCAACACATGCGTAGCCCCTCGGCGATTCAATTTTTGCGTTGCAACCTATCGTCTCCACTACTGCACTCTCTTAGTAACCTCACCTGTGTGAAAACGACCCCCTGTGCGAGCAACACATGCGTAGCCCCTCGGCGATTCAATTTTTGCGTTGCAACCTATCGTCTCCACTACTGCACTCTCTTAGTAACCTCACCTGTGTGAAAACGACCCCCTGTGCGAGCAACACATGCGTAGCTCCTCAGCATGCGCCTTTTTGTGTTGCAACCTGTCGTCTTCACTTTTGTGTTACCTGTCGTCTCCACTACTGCACTCTCTTAGTTATCTCACCTGTGTGAAAACGACCCCCTGTGCGAGCAATGCGTGCATAGCCCCTCAGCATATGCCTTTTTGTGTTGCAACCTGTAGTCTTCACTTTTGTGTTACCTGTCGTCTCCACTACTGCACTCTCTTGGTAATCTCACCTGTGTGAAAAAGACGCCCAGTGCGAGCGACGCGTGCGTAGCTCCTCTGCATGTGCATGTGATGCATCACCACTAGCACATCCACTGCTCTCTCTCACATCCGCACGCAGTGTCGATCCCTGTTGGCCACGGCTCCGGCCTTCACTCACACCCTCAGACACCGCAGACGTCATGCTGGGTGTGTGGGGTATGGGCGCGTGTGATTCAGAAGTCAGTGTGGTGGCAGGTGCGTTGGAGCAATCAGCTGTCGGCAAAGAAAGCAGGCTAAAATCAGGTGCGGCAATCCCAGCAGCAATGTGCGCGCTGACAGCATCGGCGCTGTTTGCGTTGGCTGCATTCCCAGCAGCAACGAGTGCGCCGACAGCATCGGCGCTGTTTGCGTTGGCTGCGGTCCCAGCAGCTGCCATACGCGTAGCAGCATCAGCATGAGCGGCACTGAATGTAGAGGCAGCATCTCCAGCATGTGCGTGGGTGACTGTGTGCATGTGTGTGGAGGTGGGGGGGGGGGAGGGGCTGCCTGTGACGTCGCCAGCGGCAACAGCGGTGTCTGATGTTTTTGCAGTGGCAGTGCCCCTACGAGGGCTTGGGTCTGTTAAAGTGTCGGAAGGTCTAGCAGCGGTGGGGTTAGTGCTGGGTGTGTTGGCAATGTCGGTGCTGGGTTTGGTGGCAGTGGCGAGGTCGGTCAGGGATGTGATAGTCCCCGTTGAAGTGTTGGGAGTGGCTGTGCCGTACTTGGTGGTGTGTACGCTGACATCTTCAGGAATAAGAGCCTGTGCTGGTGGGGCCCCATGAAATGCTGCTGCTGCGGCGGCTGCTGCGGCGGCTGCTGCTGATGGTGCTGAAATTGATGGTGGTGCTGGTGCTGATACTGATGGTGGTGGTGGTGGTGCTGGTGGTACTGGTACTGGTACTGGTACTGGTGCTGCTGATGGTGATGGTGCAGAAATCGGTGATGGTGGTGGTGCGGGTTGTGGTGCGGGTGCTGGTGCTGGTGCTGGTGCTGAACCTGGAATTGGTGATGGTGGTGGTGCTACCGCTGCTTCCCGTGGAGAGCCTGGTCGGTGTGCGCTTTCAGGGACATGGGGCTCTTCGTGCTCAAGGACACGAGAGTGTGACCCATGCGTGCTGCTCTGGTCGTTGTGGGAGCACCTGCAGGTGCCAAAGTGAGGGGTAATTGTGTGTGTGTGTGTATGAGTGTGTGTGTGTGTGAAAGAGCACGCATATGCGTGAGCCCATATGTGTGAGTGTGTGTTGGAGTGTGCATGCGCATGTGTGAGCGCATGTGTGTGTGTGTGTGTGTGTGTGTGTGTGAGAGAGAGAGAGAGAGAGAGAGAGAGAGAGAGAGAGAGAGAGAGAGAGAGAGAGAGAGAGAGAGAGAGAGAGAGAAAGAGAGAGAGAGAGAGAGAGCAATTATGCATGCCAGAGTCTGCATGATGCCAGCCCTGCGCAGGACCTCCAAACATGCCACTGACACACACACACAAACACACACACAAACACACACACACAAGTTTTCTGCTTTACAGAGTTCAAAACCCTTCTCACACAATTGCTCTGCAGGTTTCAGCTGCTCCTCAGGAACTCACGCTGAGTCGGTCGCATATTTGTAACACACAAGCATCCACACAGCATCACAACACAACCCTACCTCCTTCGCACGGCATGCACCCCCTCCTCACTCAGCTGCTCCTCAGGAAGTACTCAATGCCAAATCAATAGCGTATTTGTAACACAAGCATCCACACAGCATCACAACACAGCCCTACCTCCTTCGCACGGCGTGCGCCCCCTCCTCACTCAGCTGCTCCTCAGGAAGTACTCAATGCCAACTCGATAGCGTATTTGTAACACACAAGCATCCACACAGCATCACAACACAGCCCTACCTCCTTCGCACGGCGTGCACCCCCTCCTCACTCAGCTGCTCCTCAGGAATACTCAATGCCAAATCGATAGCGTATTTGTAACACACAAGCATCCACACAGCATCACAACACAACCCTACCTCCTTCGCACGGCATGCACCCCCTCCTCACTCAGCTGCTCCTCAGGAAATACTCAATGCCAGATTGATAGCGTATTTGTAGCACACAAGCGTCCACACAGCATCACAACACAACCCTACCTCCTTCGCATAATGTGCACCCCCTCCTCACTCAGCTGCACCTGAGCGGCCTCTTTATGCTGATTTGGCAGCTTATTTGTAAAACACACATACACCCGACATCACAACCCTACCTCCTTTGCACGGCGTGCGCCCCCTCCTCACTCAGCTGCTCCTGAGCGGCCTCTCTGGCCTGGCTCTCGTGTCGCCGCCTGCAACTGCGCCTCTGCTGCTGCTGCTGCTGCACCTCTGTGGACGTGCGCATGCTCTCATACATGGCCTGCATATGATGTGGTGGTGGCACGCGGTGTTATAAAGTGTCACACTGCTGCTGCTGCTGCTGCTGCTGCGCCTCTGTGGACGTGCGCATGCTCTCATACATGGCCTGCACATGATGTGGTGGTGGTATGCGTGGTGTTAGGAAGTGCCATATTGCTGCTGCTGCTGCGCCTCTGTGGAAGTGTGCATGCTCTCATACATGGCCTGCACATGATGTGGTGGTGGCACGCGTGGTGTTAGAAAGTGTCATGCTGCTGCTGCTGCTGCTGCTGCGCCTCTGTGGACGTGCGCATGCTCTCATACATGGCCTGCACATGATGTGGTGGTGGCACGCGTGGTGTTAGAAAGTGTCATGCTGCTGCTGCTGCTGCTGCTGCGCCTCTGTGGACGTGCGCATGCTCTCATACATGGCCTGCACATGATGTGGTGGTGGCACGCGTGGTGTTAGGAAGTGTCATGCTGATGATGATGATGCTGCGCCTCTGTGGAAGTGTGCATGCTCTCATACATGGCCTGCACATGATGTGGTGGTGGCACGCGTGGTGTTAGAAAGTGTCATGCTGCTGCTGCTGCTGCTGCTGCTGCTGCTGCGCCTCTGTGGACGTGCGCATGCTCACATACATGGCCTGCGCATGATGTGGTGGTGGCACGCGTGGTGTTAGGAAGTGTCATACCTAAGGTTGGCCAGAACCGTATATACACACCGTATATGACCGTACATTTGGTGATTTCCCTGCCAAAAAATACCGTATATGCACCGTATATATATGGTTCTGGCCAACCCTAGTCACACTGCTGCTGCTGCTGCTGCTGCACAATATGTGGTGGTGGCACGTGTGGTGTTAGAAAGTGCCATACTGCTTCTGCTGCTGCTGCAAACAACCTGGCTAAAGGTCAACCCCAAGGTGACCATAGTGAGCATTGTCGTATTGCTGCTGCTGCTGCTGCTGCTGCTGCTGCTGTGCTTTTGTAAAGGTGCGCGTACAGGGCTTCATAGATGACGTGATGCACACACTGACACTGCTGCTGCTGCTACTGCTGCTGTGCCTTTGTAGAGGTGCGCGTACACAGGGCTTCATATATGACGTGATGCACACACTGACATTAGGAAATGCTGCTGCAAAGGCACACACACACGCGCTCTCACCCTCTCTCTCTCTCTCTCTCCCTCCCCTTCTCTCTTTCTAACTGACTCCCACTTGGCCACAAATCATTTAGCAAACACACATACACAAACTCCAACATACACACGCTCTCTCTCTCTCTCTCTCTCTCTCTCTCTCTCTATCTCTATCTCTCTCTCTCTCTCTCCCCTTCTCTCCCTCTAACTGACTCCCACTTGGCCACGAATCATTTAGCAAACACACATACACAAACTCCAACATACACACACACTAATTCACCTGCTCCAGCATCATGTCATTGATGTCCTCCACACTGATGGAGACATCAGTAATGCCGGTGGGTAAGTACTCATTCATGCGGTAAGGGCCCCCATCTTCAACCCCCCCTTCTTCAGCCTGTGTGGCATTTTGAGGTCACACAAAGCATGTCAGAGAGTGCTGGCATAGGGGTGGTGCAGCCACATGCTAGTGACCCCCATCTTTTATTCCTCCCCCCCCCTTCTTCAGCCTGTGTGGGATTCTGAGGTCACAAAAGACATGTCAGAGGGTGCTGGCAAAAAGACGGTATGCACACAACAATAACCCGCTGCCACCTTCATCAGCAGGTGTGAGATTCTGAGGTCTCGATAAGCATATGTCAGAGAGTGCTGGCAAAAAGACGGTATGCACACAACAACAACCCGCTGCCACCTTCATCAGCAGGTGTGAGATTCTGAGGTCTCGATAAGCATATGTCAGAGAGTGCTGGCAAAAAGACGGTATGCACACAACAACAACCCGCTGCCACCTTCATCAGCAGGAGAGAAATTCTGAGGTCACGATACGCATACGTCAGAGGAAAGCTGACAAAAAGGATGGTGCGCGCACAATGCGTATTACAACCACCGCCATCAAGGTCAGCAGGTGTGAGATTCGTGGTTTCGACGTGCACTCATAGAAAACATGCTGACAAGGCTGTACGAAACAAATGGACAATGAACACAATAGTGGCCCTCAGCTCCACCTCCTCACCATCCATCATTGTTAGTTAGCATGCAACATGAGAACATGAGATGCAATACAAGATGCATGCACGTTCATCCCTTTTGCACACATTTTGTGCAGCTGAGCACATGAGGTGGCACGCGCACGTTCATCCCTTTTGCACACATTTTGTGCAGCTGAGCACATGAGGTTGCACGCGCACGTTCATCCCTTTTGCACACATTTTGTGCAGCTGAGCACATGAGGTGGAACGCGCACGTTCATCCCTTTTGCACACATTTTGTGCAGCTGAGCACATGAGGTGGCACGCGCACGTTCATCCCTTTTGCACACATTTTGTGCAGCTGAGCACATGAGGTGGCACGCGCACGCGCACACGCATTTGCATGGGCGCCAGTCTGTGTATGTGTGCGTGTTGTTTGAGTGCATGTTTAAGTGTGGTTGTGAGTGTGCGCATGCGTGCGTGCCTGTATGTCTGAGTGTGTGTGCACGCCTGTGCGTGTCTGTGTGCATTTGTGTGTAAGTGTGTGTGTATTTGTGTGCACGTGCGCACGCGTGTGTATTCGTGCACTTATCAATGCGTCCTCCCATCCCCCCTCCTCACCGCCTATAGGACCCCCCCACAGACGTTTTAGCCTCTCAAACTGTGTGATCTAAACGGAGCCACTAAAAGCTCTCACACTGTGTGATCTAAGCACAGCCACCAACGTTTTTCACACTGTGCGATATAAACACAGCCACCAAAAGCTCTCACACTGTGTGATATAAACACAGCCACCAAAAGCTCTCACACTGTGTGATCTAAGCACAGCCACAAGCTGAGCACCACTCGCATATGGCCTAAAACTACTACCATCACCACTAACAACGGATCACCTGTTGGCGCCTTTGCTCATGGCGCTGCCTCCTCCTTTCCTCCCACGATCTCCCTTAATTAACACGCTAAAACCATTACCTCAATACTAGCAATAGATCTCCCTTAATTAACACGCTAACACCATTCACTTCACTACTAGCAATAGATCACCTGCTGGCGTCTTTGCTCGTGGCGCTGCCTCCTCCTTTCCTGTCGATCTCTCTGTTGCTGCTGTCTGGTGGGCGACCTTCCGTCGTGGGTCTCTAAATCCCTCTGCAGCTGGCGCTGCTGCGTTTGCTGCAAGGCAAAGGGTGTGAGTTATTGGATGGACCGCACGTAGGGTGTGAGTTGTTAGATGGATGTGAGTTGTTGGATGGATGTGAGTTATTGGATGGGTGTGAGTTGTTGGATGTGAGTTGTTGAATGGGTGTGAGTTGTTGGATGGACCACACGTAGGGTGTGAGTTGTTGGATGGATGTGAGTTGTTGGATGGACCACACGTAGGGTGTGAGTTGTTGGATGTGAGTTGTTATGTGGATGTGAGTTATTGGATGGACCACACGTAGGGTGTGAGTTGTTGGATGGATAAGAGTTGTTGGATGTGAGTTGTTGGATGGATGTGAGTTGTTGGATGGACCACACGTAGGGTGTGAGTTGTTGGATGGATGTGAGTTGTTGGATGGGTGTGAGTTGTTGGATGGACCACACGTAGGGTGTGAGTTGTTGGATGGACCACACGTAGATAAAAAATAATTGGTCTCTAGAATTCTCTGCAAACCTACTTGCCCAAAACCCTCTTCTAAGTTCAAATACAAATAGCACCCTGACCCATAGTTCCTGTCACTTACGTGCCTAGCACCCTCTGTCGCTGCTGAAGTATGTGACTGTGAAGCCACTGCTGCTGTCGGTGCATCTGCTGCCTCGTGCCGCTCATGAGGCTCCTGAAGGGATGAGGTCAGACGTGAGAGTATGCGTGTGTATATGTGTGGGCATGTGTGCATGTACATGCTTGTACGTGCCTACTGCCTCGTGCCGCTCATGAGGCTTCTGAAGGGATGAGGTCAGACGTGAGTGTATGCGTGTGAATTTGTGTGGGCTTGTGTACATGTACATGCTTGTACGTGCCTACTGCCTCGTGCCGCTCATGAGGCTTCTGAAGGGATGAGGTCAGACGTGAGTGTATGCGTGTGAATTTGTGTGGGCTTGTGTACATGTACATGCTTGTACGTGCCTACTGCCTCGTGCCGTGGCTGAGGCTCCGGAAGGGATGAGATCAGACGTGAGTGTATGCGTGTGTATATGTGTGGGCTTGTGTGCATGTACGTATTTACATGCTTGTGTGTGTACGTGCCTGCTGCCTGGGCACGTGTGTATGTTCATATATATGTACATGCTTGTGAGTGTACGTGCCTGCTGCCTGGGCACGTGTGCGTGTACATATACATGTACATGCTTGTGTGTGTACATGCCTCTGCTGCCTCGTGTCGCAACTGAGGCTCCTGAGAAGAAGGAAAAACTTGTCTATGTGTAGGTTCGGCCAGATCCATGTATATACGGTGTCTATACGGTTTTTTTGGCAGGGAATTCACCAAATATACGGCCATATACAGTGTTTGTATATATACAAATCTGGCCAACCCTATGTAGGTGTGTGTATGTGTGTTTGTATAAATGTACGTGTGCATGTGCCTGCCTCGTGCAGCGACTAAGGCTCCTGAGAAGAAGAAAAATGTGTGTGTCAGTGTGTGTCAGTGTGTTTGTAGAAATGTACGTGTGTATGTGCCTGCCTCGTGCAGCAACTGAGGCTCCTGACAAAAATGATAAACGTGCGTGTAAGTGTGTGTATGTGTATGTGTGTTTGTATAAAGGTACGTATGTGCACATGCCTACCGCTCCAAGCTAATAGACACTCAAGGTAGTGTGTTTGTATAAAGGTACGTATGTGCACATGCCTACCGCTTCAAGCTTATAGACACTCAAGGTAGTGTGTTTGTATAAAGGTACGTATGTGCACATGCCTACTGCTCCAAGCTAATAGACACTCAAGGTAGTGTGTTTGTATAAAGGTACGTATGTGCACATGCCTACCGCTCCAAGCTAATAGGCACTCAAGGTAGTGTGTTTGTATAAAGGTACGTATGTGCACATGCCTACAGCTTCAAGCTAATAGACACTCAAGGTAAACCCATAGCTCCTGACCTGATTCTCCACAACCTTGACACGTTTCCATCTCCAGCCTTTCTTAGATACAGGTTTAACTAATACGCTACACTCACGCCTCTTTTGATTCTAATGCCTGTGACCTGCACACATACATCTTGATCGTGCCCCTTTCAAGATGGGCGCACTCACACAGAAACAGACACAAACACACACACACACACACACACACACACAAACACGAACACGTGTCACCTGCACACCCTCCTGAGCCCGTTGTTCAGCAGCATGTTGTTGCTCCTGCTCCTGCTGAAGACGATTCAGAATCCTCTCTTCGTCACCGCGCCGCTCCTCCTGCACTCATGTTTGGTGCACGTGTGTGTGTGTGTTTGTGTGCGTGTGTGTATGTGTGCATGTGTATGTTTGTGTGCATGTGTGTGTACATGTGTGTGTTCAGATCCTGGCGACGACGGTTCAGGGTCCTTCCATTATCTCCACGCCGCTCCTCTTGTGTTTGTGTTCGCGCGTGTATGTGTGTGCGTGTGTGTGTGTGTTTGTTTGTGATTGCACATGCCTGAGCCTACGTGTTTGTGTGTGCTTCTATGTGTATAGGTGAACGTGGACACATGTATATGTGTCTTCATACATCTATGCATTTGTGTATGCTCGCTCGTGTGCATATATATGCATGTGTAGATTTGTGTGCCCAGAATAAAACTCTGTGACTCATGGATGTACGCAAGCACATTCACAGATCCACCATCCAAAACTTCCCCTCTGCAACTTGACACCCCTCGCTTTTTTCGTGATGATAAAAGTTTAGACATACCTGCACTCCTCTTGCCTCTAGAGAAAGGCGCAAACACACACACGCACATACACACATTTACACACACACATTCACATACACACATTTACACACACACATTCACATACACACAGAAGACTGTAACGAAGAATGTGCAAACATGAGCACATTTAACACCTGCCCTGCAATCACAAGCAATCTGTTCCTCAATGTTTGTTAACGCAATCTGTTCCTCAATGTTTGTTACAGATTGTTAAGGCAATCTGTTCCTCAATGTTTGTTAACGTAATCTGTTCCTCAATGTTTGTTACAGATTGTTAACGCAATCTGTTCCTCAATGTTTGTTAACGTAATCTGTTCCTCAATGTTTGTTACAGATTGTTAACGCAATCTGTTCCTCAATGTTTGTTAAAACTAAGGCCGAAATGTATTAGGGAACGCACCCATACACACGCATACGCATACGCACTTGCACACACACATAACACACCCGCACACACAGATACACCCAACCCCACCTCACGCTCACGAATCCGTGACTCAATAACCCTTTGCTCCTCGTTTTGATCTGCCTCTCGTTCTGATGCAGTCTTGGTTCCAATGAACTGCGATCATGACGGTGTGTGTGCGTATGTGTGTGTGTGTGTGCGTGTGTGTGTGTGTGTGTGCTCAAATGCGTCCACAGGGCACAGCATTATACAATCACGTTGTGTGCCAGTGCTTTGTGGCTCACGCGTTGGGTGAGTCCAGCAGAGTGCATGTGCGTGTATATTAAGCTACATAAGCACTGGGCACAGCTATTTACATGTGCATGCATAACAAGCTACATAAGCACTGGGCACAGCTGCTTGTGTGTGCATGCATTCCAAGCTTCACAAGCACTGGGAACAGCTATTTACGTGTGCATGCATCCCAAGCTACATAAGCACTGTGCATGTATATTAAGCTACATAAGCACTGGGTACAGCTATTTACGTGTGCATGTATCCCCAGCTTCATAAGCACGGGGCACAGCTGCTTGTGTGTGCATGCATACCCAGCTTCATGAGCACTGGGTACAGCTATTTACGTGTGCATGCATCCCAAGCTACATAAGCACTGGGCACAGCTATTTACATGTGCATGCATCCCAAGCTACATTAGCACTGGGCACAGCTGCTTGTGTGTGCATGCATACCCAGCTTCATAAGCACGGGGTACGGTTATTTACGTGTGCAGTGTGTGCCGGTGCTTCAAGCTTGTGCGTATGGGTGGGTTCCTTAAAATGAAGGTTGTTTGGGTCTGTCAGAGGTTGCTCTTTGGTATAATGTGTAGAATGCAGAACCTGTGGGGTCCGTCAACGGTTGCTGTATTTATATTTATTGTAAAATGCAGGATATTTGGGGTCTATCAGAGGCGGCTGTATCGATGGTTTTTGTAGAATGCAGGATGCCCGGGATCTGTCAGTGATTGCTTTATTGATGGTTTCTGTAGAATGCAGGATGCCCGGGGTCTGTCAGTGATTGCTGTATCGATGGTTTTTGTAGAATGCAGGATGCCTGGGGTCTATCAGAGGCGGCTGTATTGATGGTTTTTGTAGAATGCAGGATGCCCGGGATCTGTCAGTGATTGCTGTATCGATGGTTTTTGTAGAATGCAGGATGCCCGGGGTCTATCAGAGGCGGCTGTATCGATGGTTTTTGTAGAATGCAGGATGCCCGGGGTCTGTCAGTGTATTGATGGTCTTTGCAGGATGTTAGGGGTCTGTCATAGATTGCTGACGCAGCTGGTTGCATTCCAGTACAGACACTGATAGTTGTGAAGCAGGGGAAAAGTGCACAAACGTAAAATGATCTGTGCATGTGCGATCTAAATGAACGTGCAGCGAGGCCCGACATGAACAAAAGGGAGCGCCGTTGCCCTCTTTCAAGCACAACAAAGCTTTTTAACATGTATATGCATATGAAACTTGCTTGAAAAAATACTGAAGCTTAAACAAAGGCTACATAGCTCCATCTACCACGGGAAGGTATCTCCTCAATGGTAAATTTTTGCCTAGCGACGTAACACATATGCACAAGCATGCACCGTCACACACACACACACACATACACACACACACACACACACACACACACACACACACACACAATCAAACGCCATTCACTCACCTTTGCAACGTAACCATTGACCTTACAAAACGGACAAGTTGGGAACGTGTTTGGGTTTGCGCACGTTTGGACCTGGAACACATTTAAGAGAGGGGTTTTAAAACAAGGAATAGGGCCACTAAGAGTGTCTGAAGAAGCAAATGACAAGAAGGGTTGAGAGTTAAGGTCAGGAAATTAAGGAGATCAAAGCTACCTTGTTATCCAGCACCAAATTGCTCTGACCACATATCACTCTAGCCCAAGAAAAACAGCAGTCGGCTTGTTTTGACCCCCCCCCCTCCCCTTGCCACTCATGCGATTGACAATTTATACTGCTCTATGCCAGACACACACACACACGCGCGCTGTGTCAGCAGCTGGTTGTGAGGGCCTTAACAACTTCAGCATCATTAGAGGGCGAGGGTTTGTGAGTTGGATC
>Ga0307947_1003480_pt1:0-10000 | contig 12634 bp, 14 predicted proteins | sample OrgLakmetagen232_FD_201840 | JGI IMG/M metagenome (GOLD analysis project Ga0307947, IMG submission 201840) | Saline water microbial communities from Organic Lake, Antarctica - #232 | ecosystem: Environmental > Aquatic > Non-marine Saline and Alkaline > Saline | place: Antarctica: Organic...
AACCTTCTTAACTCCCCCCCCCCCCCCAATGGCTTGAGGAGTGGCTTGCCTTCCAGAAATGCTCAGAGTCACAGCAGGTACCTAAGAAAGCATGGGTGAAGCTTTGCTACAGCCAGTATGCGGGGAATGTGTTCCGTTGGTGCGGAGAGCTGGGAAAACACCAGAGCAAAAGGAAGGAGAAGAGGAGGGTGAATTTAGAGAGAGGGTCAAGAGGGAGTATGCAGCGATTAGCAGGTTTGAGTGCAGCCATTGCAAGCAGCACCTGTCAGGGCAGAATGAGTACCGGCTAAAGCTGCACTCGATGAACCCCAAGGCCTGCAAGTACCTGAGCACCAGTGCAGCATGGCAGAACCCAGCGCAAGATGTAGGAACTATTTCCAGCAGCAGCAGCAGCAGCAGCAGCAGCAGCAGGCAGTAGGAGGCATCAGCAGCACCCCCTCGAAAGGTTTCTTTGCGGGTCAGCCCAAAACGTTTCAGGTAAGCTAAGAGAATGGAGGGAAGGAGGAGCTTTTACATACTTGGCAAATTATGAATTGGAGGGGGAATCGGAGTATTTGTTGCAGCCTGTGTGCGTTGTGCATGTAATTCTTCATTACTCATTACTCATCGTGCAAGAAACCTTATGCATACATGTGTTTTCGCAGCTGGACTACATGACGCCAGAAGAGAAGGCTGAGCTGGGTGCCCTGTTTGTTGAGATGATTGTGGATGCAAGCATGGCATTCTGCGTGGTGGACAACCCAGCAGTGAAGGCTTTCGTTGCCAAGCTGCGCTCAGCCTACAAGCTGCCCACACGGAGAGATGTGAGTGCTCATGTCTCTTGTGCATTTGCTTTTGCTTGCATGCTTCTTTTGCTTCAAGTCAGTACCTGTTAGGTGCTCGAAATGCTTGTGTGCTTAAAATAACAAATTTTATTATGCCGTTGTATGTACATTTTATTCGAGGGTAGAGCTGAAAGTAATGGAGTGCGACCTCCTTTTCCCTCCGTACTTTGCAGCTGGCAGGGCGATTGTAGTACGCTTTCTACACCAAGGTGCATGCGAAAGTCACCAAGACCATCTCAGAAACGGAGTGGGTGACCATGCTGGGAGATGGGTGGTCCAAGACGCAGGTGAGACTATGTGAAGATTGTGGAGATTATGTTAAAATTGACAATAAAATGACAATTATGCCTGCCCGTGTTCTATCAGGGTTTATAACCTTTTTACGCTGCACACATCCACATCTGATCTCTCCCAGACACCCCCAAACCCACACCCACACGCCCATGCTCATTCGCACCTTGTGCAACATCTCCGGCTGCTCCCCCATGCCGTACAGCGCCTCCAGCTCCTCATCTGTGATCAGCGAAGGCATGCCCTGCCTCATGTGCACCAGCTCAGCCGCAATCTGGCCGTGGTTCTGCTCCCCCCCCCCCCCCAAGCCCCCCGCCCCACCCATGCCACCAGCACGATGCGGAGGGTGGTGCTTGTGCATGCTACTACTCAAGGGAGACCCACTGCTACACGCAGGCATCCGGCCATCGTCCAAGCGCTCTAACCCCAGGTTCCCCGCCCCAAAGATGCTCGCCCCGTGCATGCTTCCGTTATGCAGGCTGCCGTCCGAGCCCCCCATCCCCCCACAACCAAGCCCGTCGCCTAGTAAGTCCTGATCCAAGGACGTGAGGAGCCCAGCAGCCAGGCAGTCCCCGTCTTGCGCAGCTACCCCCACACCACTGCCCAACCCAGCCCCCACCCCATGCACGCTGCCGTCGTTGTATACGCCCCCTTCAGCCCCGCCCCCAGCCTGACCCCCGTGTGCGCTGGAATCAACGCCCCCGAAATACGCGCTGCCGCCGTGCGCGCTGCCGTCACGGCCGTCGTGCGCAACAGGGCCGTGGCCGTGCACGCTGCTGCTGTGGTGCGCGCTGTGCACGCTGGGGTCCCCTCCTCCTCCTCCTCTTCCTCCCCCGTGCATGGATACCGAGGCAAAAACGCCGCTGCCGTGCAGCGAGCCGCCGCTGTGCTGGTCCCAATTGGTTGAGCCACCGCCACCGGTCATGCTGGCAGCTCCAGCCCAGCCGTTGCCGCCGCCGCCTCCATTGTGCACGCTAGAATCTTGGTTGGCAGACAGCATGTGGGAGGGGTGCGACCAGCTACTGGCTCCAGCTAACAGACCCCCCAGGTTGCCCCCCCACATGGGGAGGTGGCTGCTGTTTGGATCACTGCCAAAATTGATCTGCACAGGTTTTGCGGTGGTCGTTGCTGCCTTGCCTCCAGGTCTGGCTCCAGGAGGGGAGGGCAAGTTTGGCAGCAAAGAGGAGGGCTTGGCATCTTTGTCATCCGCCATGGCGGCTGCCTGTAGGCATGCACACATGGTGTGTTTGTGTGTGTGTATGTGTGTGTGTGTATGCGTGCGTGTGAGAGGGCATCTGTGTGTGTGTGTGAGTGTGTGTGTATTTGAGTGTGTTACTTTTGAGTGTGCATGTGTGATGGAGTGTGTGTATGTGAGCGAGCGCGCGAGCACAGGAAAGTGCAGGTATGCATACAATCTTGTACTTGTGAAGGGGAGGAGGGAGCTGTGTAAGTTCCTGATCTCAGGCTGTTGAAGCCGTCCCCCTTACTTATTTCAGTAGCAGTGCAGGAGGTGTCAGGAGTAGGTGGTCTGAGTCTGGTGCTTTCAGGGTTAGAGGCAGCTTAGGAGTGAGGGTGAGGTTTAGGGTTGAGGCGGAGGTTCCTGCCTGGCAGCAGAAATTCCTGCCTGGCAGCAAGTGTGTGATGGTTGCTGAAGGCCTTAGGCGAGCAGGGAAATAGAAGGCGGCCCTGCTCCCTTGCCGCAAGGTCACTCCCGTTCATAAAACAGTTCTTGCTGCGCAGGAAACGGATTGTATGCATGTGCCGATGGTTGCTTGCTGGTGGTTCCTAATTTCCAAGGCTGCCCAACGAAAGTGATCTGCTTGTGTGCCTTTGTAAGCTCCTCCATTCATGGTGCTGTCAGTGCCTTTGTGAACTTCCCTATCATTTCCATGTGTTACTCCTAGTATTCTGAACGAACGCACCAAAACCTCGTAAGTGGTGTTACAAACAAGTGTTTCTCGACGTTTCTCGGTCTTTTTGTGGCGCAACGTTCTCACAAAACCGTGCACCGCAAGACAAAGAATGTGAACAAGGGGGGTCCTGCTCGGTCATCCACCAACAGGGCATGAGCCAAACCCACACCCACACCCATGTGTGCATGCAAATACAACAGAAACTCTCACAGGCTTACCATGATAAACACACAGCCTTGGCCCAACGGCACGTTCTGTGTTCTGCAGCAACTCTTAATCACTCAATAAATGCGCATATATGTACAGACATCAGGGTTGTTCAGTTCGTTTTTTTGGGAGCAAGGGTTCGATAAAGTTTGTGAAAGTTTTACAACCCTCGAACTGTTCAAAGAGTTTGATGTGCAATTTTGGGAAACGGGCCCTAGGGCTCCTCCCCCCACCTTCATATCTTCCCAATTAGTTCTGTATGTCTACAAATAATTATAAGGGGGAGAAAGGGGTCGGAATGGGAATATGTCATCAATGTAGAGCAGAAAAAGGAGAACCTTTAGGTGCAGTGCAAGTGTTGCGTTGTAAAAATCTTTAGCAGTTCAGAAATGTGTGACACGTTTGGCCTTAAGACCAAGGAAACTTCCTGGTCTGATACAGATTACAGGTCACATTTCATAAATAAATCATTGAACATTTTACTTTTACTGCAAAAAAAGAGTGGGCCTAAACTGGGGGGGCTGCTGTCCAATTTTGACAGACGCATGCTGTAATGTTCGTCGAACTTTGACCGAACTCCGAACAGCACTTTTCAAATTTGTTAAAATGCGTGAAAGTTCGCGAACCCGAACTTTTGGCCGAACCTCAAACTGAACAACCCTGACAGACACCTATCCATACTCGCCACCCCCCTTCCCCCGACACACACACGCACCCACCCCTGTACCCCCCTCCACCGCACATTCACAAACACGTACGTACGCACCAGTGCTTCTTTTTTCGATTTTGGAAAACCTTCGTTTCACGTCACGGCCAGATTTGGCCATTTTGAAAACCTTTGTTTGACGTCTTACACCCTTTCATGCCCAGCCCGCTGGGAGGCCTCAATGTTCGTGCACGTGGTAAATCAAATGTTTCAGGCATGGCCCTACAACAAAAAATAAAGCATGTACCAACACTGATATGTCCGTAAGCTTAATGTGCGCGTCTTGAGGCTTGCTGTTTGTCTGGCACGACACGGCGCTGAGCTGTGAGCTGTGCAGCTGCATCCTGGTAACCTTGCAACACACCCCTCTTGTTCCTGAATCTCTTGCCATTTCAGTGCTGCGCGCTGATGCAGCTGGCTTGCCTCCTGGGATTTGATATCCTGGGACCTGCTTTGAAACTTGCATGCTGCTACCTTGATGCTGCAAATGCTGCAGCAGAGGTAGTACAGGTTGTCCCCCCCCAGACCTCCATCTTTATACCTTCCATCACTCTCTCCCTGCTTGGTTCTCTTTCTTTCAGGCGAACCAACCATCTCAACAAAATTTTGAAAATGTTGAAATTTTCGATTTCTGAGGCTAAAATTTGGCCCTCGAAGGGCCCAAAGGCCTCGAATTCGCCCTTGGTCGATTTTTGCCGGGAGACCCCCCGGGGCCCAAATCCTTGGTTTCACGTCTTTCCCCCACGCCCAAATAGTAGGGGTTTCACGTCTAAAGACGTCATACGTCTCCAAAAAAGAAGCACTGATGCAGGTGCACCTCCCCACGCCTCTGCCTTCAAAAAGTGCACCTCGTTATTTTAACGCCGTACCGGTAATTCCCTTATTCTGTACCCCTATGGGGACATCTATTAGGGGGTCGATCTTGGCTACCAGGCCCGTGAATTAGGTCATTGTACGCGTGAAAGCGCGTGCCTTGTTGTTTGCAAGCCCTACCTGTACCTCCATGGGGGCATCTATTAGGGGGTCAAGCTTGGCGACCAGGCCCGTGCTTTGCATCCAACGCTGGAGGCCTGCAAGGATTGCTTCAGCAAAGTCAAGGTGGTTCGACGTCTCTCCTGGTCCAGCTGCTGTTGGCAATGCTGCTGACCCTGGTGATGCTGCTGCATCCGCTGCTGCTGAGTCTGACGCTGTTGCTGCTCCTGCTGCTGCTGCTGCTGCTCCTTTCATTGCTGCTGCCCTTTCATTACTGCTGCTGCTGCTGCGCTTCATTCTTGCTGCGGATGCTGCTCCTGGTGGGTGCTTTGGACTTAGGGCAGAGCGGATATCTGCTGTGACGAGCACACAGCCGGCACGCATGACTGCACTGATGACTTCAGTGTCGCTCATCCTGTCGTGCAGCAAAAAGCGGCAGGAGTTGATTTTCTCATTTTTTGCACCACTACGCTGTGATTGCCTGGCTGCATCATGTTCCTTTCTGGCACTACGTGACCAACGCTTTTCCTGTCGTAAAAAACTGCAGCAAAGCTTTCTGCTTTAAATATAAAAGCGGTCTTAAACCATTCATACTTCTAGGAGTCAACATGACTACCTTGTCTTTACACACAGAGTGTAAGTGTACATACTTCCACTAAATTATTTAGCTGTACATTACTAGCACTACAAGATACACACACGCAGAAATCGGCAGGAGGGTGTAAAGGAACCCAAGGTTAATGTAAGGTGTACACGTGCATTTTTTTGATCAGCCTTCAAGAGTGGAAAGGGTTGCCTGAGCAACCGGCAGGCAGACTTCTGCATGGTGCGCAGGGAAGTTGCCGAATTTTGGATTAGCAGCAGGAGACAAAATCATCCAAGCCAAGGCAGGCTGGTCGACGCACGTTTGGAAGGAAGCGGCCAAGCTAATAACAACGGTATGTAAATTGAACCCTTACCCACTGCGCACCACCTGCTCCATGTAACTTAATGCCATAGTCCACCTGAGATATGCGTGCAATAGGTTTTGATAGGCACATCATAGGGGCCGACCACTCTCTCTCGCACTTCCCTACCCTCCCTCCTGCTTACCACCTATACCTCTTTCTTGCCTGCTTTCTACCGTCCACCACCCCCCTCACTAGGCCTTTCTTGCTGCCACTCCCACCTGCTGGTCACGTCTGATTGGAAGGAGGACAAAGCATGGTCAGGCAAAGCCTCAGGGCCTGAGATGAACGGAATCTTCATTGTTGCCTGCACAACCAAAATCATGTATGAAATACTCGAGTGTTTAATGGTTGTTCACCCATGCCTGCATAACCATGGAACATACACAAAGCGGTCATGTGATTCAGGTGCACAGACAAGACAGGATGTGACCTTGGCACGGTACAGCGTTGTCTCCCATCACGATTGCATATGCAAGCCTCTCGGCCGTAGGCCTTCAGAGTCTACTCCAGACTTACTTCAGATTACGATGCCAGGGATACCTAGGGTTGGCCAGAACTGTACATAGTACATATACACCGTATATGACTATATTTGCAGAGGGGGTTACCTGAGGCCCAGAATGGGTATGGTTTTTGCATGCTCCTAGGGCAGGTGGCCCTAACTGGTACGTTTCAAGCTCAGCTCTGCTATGTAGATTTCAGTGCAGCTGAGCTTGAAACGTACCAGCTAGGGCCACCTGCCTCAGCAGCCGCGGCACCTTACTTTTTGAGCAGCCATATGCTGTTTCTGACCAGCCAGCGCACCAAACTGAGTAATGTTTAATGTTTTGGAGTCCTTATTATAAATAAAGATTATTGCAGGAGAAATGCAGCAAAAAGACTAAGTGGGTGGCGAGATATGCAAATTAATGTGTCATTCCCCCTGGAAAGCACCCATCTAGGGTACAGGTGCACGACGAGTGCTTTTAGTCCTGACATTCTGCGCAGGGTGACTTGTCTAAATCTGAGCACATGCTAGGGTAGCTTATACAGTCAGCATCAGTTTGACGCTAGGTTGGGTCCAATTGATGAAGTAACGTGTGAGTAGTTCCACCTTTTATGCAAAAAGGAGCATATTTTGGCTTTTGCCCAGATAACCCTCTCTGGTATATTTGTGGGGTTGGCCAGAACCGCACATAAGAAAATACGGCGTATCTGGATACGCGGTATAACCGTATCCGTAAATGGAAACTTCCGACCGTATCCGTATCCGTATGACCGTACATTGGTTTTTGCCGACCATATATATACGCCGTATGTACGGTCTAAACCGCATATACGCCGTATATGGACCGTATTTGCAGGTGGTGTTCAATTCCCAGCAACAGCAGTCTTTTTTGCTCTGTTTGGTCAATTTTCTTTTCTCGCGCCTCTTCTTACCGAGCTCTTCCTTTGCTTCCTTTATCTATTGATGCATGTGTTTTGCATTAATAGATAGTTCTATTGGTGGTTATGGTAGTTGAACTCCCTTTTGCACTGGAAAAGGCCCTTTTTTGGTCTTTTTGGCTCGAAGCAGGCCTAGCTCCCTAACCATTCATTTTAAGTGTATAAAAGATTGGGTCATGCGTACTCAGCTCTTCAAGAGCTGCAAAATGACCCCACTATGAATTAATTCTGAGTGATTCCGTTTTCCCTTGTATACAGTATATACGGAAATGCAACGTATATATGGTCATATGCGGCGTACACACAGTACATGGAAATCCCATGTACGGTTCTGTCCAACCCTATATATTTGGTGATTCCCCTGCCAAAAACACCGTACATGTACCAAAATCATATCAATCCTAGTGATACCCCAGACCAAGTGTGATGCAGGACGGTGATAACGGGATGTTGGTGGAACGGACTCGCCTTGTGGTGCTTGAAGTGTGTGACGTATTTTGCAGGCCGCCTCAAGCACAGGCGCTGCACCATCTTCACATGCTCTGCCGTGACAGGGTCCGTGGCCATTGCTGACACCTCCACGCTGCTTCTCTGGCCTGACGCTTCAGGCCCTTCCTCTTTGCAAGCGAAGGGGGGATGAGGAGGGGAGAAGCGCCTGTCAAGCGGGTCGGGAGGAGCAGGGTGAGGGGGGGTAAGCTGCTGCTGTAGGCTTTTTTCCGTTGTTGGTGTGAGGGGTTCCGGGGCAGGGCGCGTGGTGTGGGCTGGCTCATCACTCAAGGATGCCGAGAGAGGCCAGTCTGACGGCTGACATGTTTCAGAATTTGACAAGGTCGCCCTGAGGGGGAGGAGGTACAGGCACGTGCGTGTGTGTATGTGTGTGTATGTTGGGTGGATATGTTGTGTGGTGCATTTAAGGGGGCACAGAGGCTGCTGCTGCTGCTGCTGCTGCTGCTGCTGGCACTTAAGTCGTGAGCCTAGCGGGTGGATTGAGCCGGAAGGGTAGTACCTGCCAGGCACAAGACTACCCAAGCTCACGATAAGAACAGCGCCGCCAACAGCAAAAACTGCACCTGCCAGATCACAGCTACAGCTCTGTTGTCAGTGACACCTACCGGAGAGGAAGGCTGTCTGATAGGTTCTGAACATCTATTGCTGACGTTGAAAGCTCACGTGGGAAGGTTGCTCCTGTCGCGGGCACATGCGGCTGATGGGGGATCTGTCCAACCTCGTCAGGCCGGCAAGGCCCTGCCTCTGCCAGTAGCTGGCGGTGCTGCTTCTTTGCCTGCCGTTTCCATTGCAGCCTTCGCCCAGTGAAGGCAAGCAGTGCTCTGTCCAGCAGCAGTTGCGCAATGGCAGCCGCCACTGACAACTGCGCAGCGCATAGGAGGTGTGACACACACGTCTGTGTATGCTATGTCACACATAAGTGAGGTGTTCTCACTCGTCTGTGCTTGCATTGGCGCACAAAAGGGAGGTGAGACTCACACGTCTGTGTACACTATGTCACACAAAAGGGAGGTGTCTCTCACACGTCTGTGCTGACATTGGCATACAAAAGGGCACCATTGTACAAACAAATCTTTAGGCAATGCCAGGTGTCTGTAGGCGTATGGTGGGCACTCTTACAGGCAGGGTTGGACACAGCATCTTTGTAATAACAAAGGTGGCGAAACGCAGGCAGTGTAAGCAACACCCCATAATAATGAAGGGGAAAGGAGCCTCTTAAGGTGCCGAGTATCATAAAATTGTGCTGCCTGTCAGAGTAGGAATTCATAATGTTCGGAGGTAAAATGTCAGCTAGAACGATCAGGGGTGATCACGAACAGGTGCCACGATCATGTGCCACGATCACGTGCCACGATCATGTGCCATTTCAGCGACACAAATGCCAAATTGGCATGCAGGAGTTCAAATCACTGTTACACAGAAGCATGTGCAGTCTTAGCCTAGCCTATTTCTGATTAAGTTATAACTAGCATCAGGTATGAGTGGGTTGTCCAGAACCATACATACGAGTATACGGCGTAACTGGATACGCCGTATAACCGTATCCGTATATGGAAATTTCCGATTTCCGACTGTATCCGTATCCATATCCGTATGACCGTACATGGGTCGTATATGGACCGTATTTGCATTGGCCGACCATATATGCGCCGTATATGGACCGTATTTGCAGGTGGTGCAGGGTTCGATTCCCATAAACAGCACTATTTTTTGCTCTTTTTGGTCAATTTTCTTTTTCGCGCCTTTTCTTACTGAACTCTTCCTTTGCTTCCCTTATCTATTGATGCATGTGTTTTGCATTAGTAATGAGTTCTATTGGTGGTTATGGTAGTTGAAGTCCCTTTTGCACAGAAAAATGCCTTTTTTTGGACTTTTTGGCTCAAAGCAGGCCTAGCTCCCTAATCATTCATTATTTGGCTCAAAAATTGGGTCATGCGTACTCAGCTCTTCAACAGCTGTAAAATGACCCCCCTAAGAATTAATTCTGAGTGAGTCCATTTCCCCTCATATACGGTATATACGGAAATACGGCGTATATACGGTCATATACATATACAGCATATGAAAATCCATGTACGGTTTGGGCCAACCCTAGGTATGAGTTAAATAGGGTTTGGTGCTGTTACATTATGGTGCATGCTGTGTGGGAGCAGCTTAGACCATCAACATACAGCCTGGCTTCTCAGAATAACATATTTTTGGCGA